>OCVQ010000666.1_pt1 | contig 30327 bp, 28 predicted proteins | sample 1539061 | NCBI WGS metagenome assembly OCVQ01 (sample SAMEA3355526, study PRJEB22509) | marine metagenome | biome: marine; feature: river plume; material: water | place: USA | collected 2010-08-08 | depth 0.5 m | reverse complement strand
ATGACAGATGATATGTATGAGCACCTCGCTTATGACGACTTCAAATTCTGCACACCCGCCGAAGTCGAACCCGCCCTTTATGACCGCACCCTCACTGTGAATGGCGTCTCCAAAGCCTACGCCATGACAGGGTGGCGCATTGGGTACGCTGGTGGCCCGAAAGACCTCATCGCAGCCATGCGGATGATCCAGAGCCAATCCACCTCAAACCCCTGCTCCATCTCGCAATGGGCCACCGTCGAGGCGCTCAATGGCACACAAGATTTCATCGCCCCTAACGCGCTGATGTTCGCGCGCCGCCGCGATCTGGTGGTCTCTGCACTCAATGCCATCCCCGGAATCACCTGCCCCAATCCCGAAGGCGCGTTCTATGTCTACCCGTCCATTGCAGGGCTGATCGGCAAAACCTCCGGCGCCGGCAAAAAGATTGCCAATGACGAAGACTTCGCCACTGCCCTCTTGGAAGAAACAGGCGTCGCTGTGGTGTTTGGCTCCGCATTCGGGCTCTCGCCAAACTTCCGGATCAGCTATGCAACCTCGGAAGAAGAGCTTGCAGAAGCCTGCACGCGCATTGCATCCTTCTGCAAGGCCTTGACGTAAATCGAGAATAGGTCAAGGTAAGGCGACGTGATTGAGGAGGCCGTATGGCCGGAGATTTACCCGAGTATTACTTTCGCGTGCGCGAAAACGGTGCCTTCGTGTTTCGAGTCGATTCCGAAAACCGTCAGCGGCGCATCGAAATGGATCAAATCGCCACGGTGAATATCCGCAATGGCGAGATCAAACCGCAAGGCGAGCGTCAATTGACGCAAGAAGACGTCGTTGTCATCCGCGAGTGGATGGAACAGCGCGTGGCCACTCTGGCCGCGCGCGACATCGACGACATCCACCGTGCCGTCGACTACCTCAATCAAACCACGCATTGGGTGCAAACCAAAGCCACCGAGGCCCAACTCGACTTGATCTCCGATGCGCTGCTTCTGGCCATGCATGACCTGCGCTCCGTTTTGGTGCGGAAAAAGGCCGACAGGCTCTTGGCGGCCATTGAAAACACAGCTGCCCAAAGCTGACATCGCTCCCCCACCGCACATATCGCCACTGCATCTAGCGTCACCGCACGTGGAGTCACCGCGTGCCAGCTTTCAGCCGCGCCTCAGCCCCTAGAGCCTTAGGCGCCGCTTGCCCCGCTCGGCGCCGAAGCGCCGCCGCGCTGCTTTGGCAAACTTACCCGCCAGAACCGCAGCATCATCAAGCCGCCCGCAATCGCCAGACCGCCCGCCAACCCCAGCCAGACGCCGACGCCATCCCACCCCAGAACAAACCCAAGAACATAGCTGAGCGGCACACCGACCACCCAATAGGCGACTGCGGCAATGATCATCGGCACACGGGTATCTTGCACCCCGCGCAACAGCCCCAGCGCCATCACTTGCGCCGAGTCTGCCAATTGAAATAGGGCCGCCGCCGCCATCAATCCGATCCCGATCGCAATCACCGCGTCCCGGTCCGGATCATCGGGGTTCAAAAACATCCCAATCATCGGCCCCGGCAGGGTCAAAAACAGCACCACCGTTGCCGCCGCAGCGGCAAACGACAGCAAGATCACCATCTCAGCCCCCTCGCGCAGCTCCGCCACCTGCCCCGCGCCCAGCGCGCGGCCCGCGCGAATGGTCGCCACATTCGACAGCCCCACATGCATCATAAACGTCATCGAAGACAGTTGCAGCGCAATCCCATGAGCCGCCAAAGGAACCGTGCCAAGCCACCCCATCATCAGTGATGCCGCCGAGAACAGCCCCACTTCCGCGATATTGGTGATCCCGATTGGCCACCCCAATCGGAAAACCCGCGCCAAAGCTTCCCAATCCGCGCGCCAAAAGCGGCGAAACAGCGTGTGTTCGGGAAATATCCGTATGGCATAAAGGGCGATGACAATCATCGAAGCCGCCTGCGCGATCACCGAGGCCCAAGCCGAGCCAACAATGCCCATCTCAGGCGCGCCCAGATTGCCAAAAATCAGCACCCAGTTAAGCCCCGCATTCACGGCCAAAGCCGCCAAGGTTGCCCAAAGCACGATCTTGGTCCGCTCCAGCGCCGACAAATAGCTTTTGAGCACCATCACCATCAGGGCCGGAAAAATTGACCATCCCGCAACCGCCAGATAATCCCCCGCCCCTGCCGCGATAACCGGATTTTGCCCCAAGGCCAAAAGCACGCGTTCCGCACTCATCAGCGCAGGCAATGTCGCCGCCCCATAAGCCAGCGTGATCCACAAGGCCATGCGCGTCACACGGCGCACCTGTGTCACTTCCCCCGAGGCCTCCGCTTCGGCCACAACAGGCATCACCGCCCAAGCAAAGCCCGAGCCAAAAATGAACAAGATAAAGAAATAGGTCGAGCCCATGACCTGCGCGGCCAAAGCCTCCACGTCATACCACCCCAACATGAGCGAGTCGGTCAGCCAGATCGAGGTTTGCGCCAGATGGCTCCCGATCAACGGCAGCCCCAAAGTAAGGATCGCGCGAATATGCTCTTTACGTGTCATGACCTAGCGCTACCGCCGCGCCTTACCCCACGCAAGACCGGAAACCATTTTCCGCGTGCCAAAGCAATTTAGGTCCCCTGCTCTCTCCGCGCCAGCACCGCAGCCTCACCTGCAAAACCAGACGGCCCCAGTCTCAGATTGCCCGCAACAAAAGCTGCAAGGCCGCCGCCGCCACAATCAACCCGGCCCCGGCTTCCAACGCGGCCAAGGCCCGCCGAGTGCCTGTGCCCCCCGCCATCTGCGCCAAAATTCCCTCTCGCATTGTCACCGATGCCATGGCCACTGCGACAGTCACACTCGCCGTGCCCAACCCCATGGCAAAAGCGCCTGCAATTCCGGCGGCACCAATCCCCATTCGCGCGGTGATAATCAGCAAGAAAATCGCCCCCGTGCAGGGTCGCAACGCAACTGCGCCCACCAACATCACCGCATCGCGCAGCGATCGCACCTCGGCCACTTCTGCGGCGCTTGGCCCATGCGAATGACCACAGCTGCAGGTATCCGCCGCGTCAGAAGGGTGCTCATGATGCGCGGAATGATGATGATCATGATGCGCGTGGTCATGCTGCATCGCCACCGCGCCCTGCGCGCTCCGTGCCGTCCAATCCGTCCATCCGCGCCGCAGCCCACGCAGCATCAGCCACAGCCCGACCAAACCAATCGCCGCATAGGACACGGGGGCAAACCAAGCTTCCGCTGCGCCCTCCAACGGTGCCCGCCCCCAGTTCAGCACCCAGATCCCGACATAAACCAAAATCACCGCTGTCAGCGCCTGCGCGAGACTGGACAGCACGGATAACAAGGCCAATCGCCCCAACGGCACCCGCTGCGCCAACCCATAGCCACCAATCAAGATCTTGCCATGCCCCGGCCCTGCCGCGTGGAAAAAACCATAAGCAAAACAAAGGCTCATCAGCCCCCAGATCGCCCCGGCCTCACCCGCCTTCAAGGCGCGCACCAAACGCGCCATCGCCGTCTGCGTGCTTTGCTGCCCCGAGGCCGCCCAGCGCTCCACCAGCCCCATCCCGCCAAAGCCCCAAAGCCATAGCGCAAGCGCCAAGATCACCGCCAAAAGTGCGGCCCAAACCAGCCGCATTCTCGGCCCAGCCCCGCCTGTGCTTACTTGCGACATGTCACCGCCACCCGGTCGGCAAAGGCCGCTCCCACCTCTGGATACTCGTCATCATCCTTGGGAGGGTCCTTATAAAGCGCCTCCTCCACCAAAGTGTAAGCCGCATCCAAATCCGCCGGAGTTATCTCAAAATTGCAGCCCTCAGGCACCTGCACCCGCCCCGCCAAATCATAGGCCGTGTAAAAGGTCGGATCATACCCGCGCAACACCACCTCGCCCTGCGGCACCTCCAGCGAGCGATAATGACGACTGATCAATTGCCCAGCCACGACCTCGGTTCCCCGCCCCTCAGGCGCAGTCAAACTCAAAGGTCCGCCACGTGCTTCCACATAGATATCGCCTTGAAACTCGGGAATCCAATTCAGATCAAATCCCTGAACCTGCTCCAGTTCCTGAGCGGTCAAAACCCCATCCGCCTCGGGGTCCAATCCCATGTCCTCTAGGATCAGCAAAGAATAAAGCTCATCATAGCGCCACTCGACCTCAACGCCCACCACATGCCCCTCGGCATCGGCCACAAAGGTCACAGCCAAATCCACAAACACATGCGGATGCGCGGCCAAAGGCCCCGCCCAACTACAAGCCACCACAGCCAAAGAGGTCAGATATCGTTTCATACCCGTTTTCTACTGCAGACCCAGACCCCGCGAAAGTCCCGTCACACGCCCCCAAACGCGGCCGCGCAACTCTCCGCTCACCACCACCGCTCTCGGCCCAGCCCGCAAGCTTGCCATGTCCCCGCAAAGCGCAGGCGCATCGCCCGGCCTACAAGAACCGCAAGATCGTCGCAGCCACCGCATCAGGCACCTGATGATGCAACCAATGATCTGCGCCGGGCAGGTTCACCCGCGTCAAATCCGCAGCATAAGTCTCCAAACCTTCGGTCGCTTCCGGCAACAGCGCGCGGTCCTGCGTGCCCCAGATCAACAAATGCGGACAGGTAATCCGCAGCCGATTAGGATTGGGCGCAGGGACGTCACGCAGCGGTTCTCCCGGCTTGGCCACCCGCATCGGCGAGGCGCGATACCAATTGACCATGCCCCGCATCCGGCCCGGTCGCGCCCATTCAGCCTGATAGGCCGCAAGCCGTTCCCCTGAAAGCCACCCCATCTCCATATGCGCGGCAAAAAGCCCCCGCAGCTTGGCAAAATCCGCCGCCGCCAATACCTCTTCCGAGCCATCCGCCCGCAACCAATCAATGTATTGCGACGCAGCCGATTGCGCGCCCCCTGCGGCCAAGGCGCGTTGAAACGGGCCGGGATGAACCCCATTCAAGACCACCAGTTTCTCGACCAACTCCGGGCGCAAAATCGCCAAACCATAAGCCACCGCCGAGCCCCAGTCATGACCGCCCACCGCAATCGGCCCCGCGTCCAATTGCGTCACGATCGCCGCCATATCCGCCACCAAGCGCGCGGGGGCATAGTCTGTTACGGCATCCGGCGCCGGGCTTTGCCCATAGCCACGCTGATCAGGGGCAATGCAGTAATACTGCTCCGACAGGCGCTCCGCCACTTCCTCCCACGCCCCAGAATACTCTGGAAAACCATGCAAGAGCAGTAAGGGCGGCAAATCCGCTGCGCCCCAAACACGCGCGAAAAACCGCTCCCCCTCGACCTCAAACCAACGCGCGCCCATCGTTCCTCCCTCGCACAAAGCAGCGCCGCACTTGACCCTCATCAAGGCGCGCCTCGCCCAAACGTGCAACGCAGGGGCAACGTCTGCAAGGAGAACCGCAATGGCCACCCCCCCAACTGCTCTCATCGCGCCCACAGCCCCCAGCGAGATCACCTCACCAACAGCAGCCAAACCGCGCGCGCCGCGCAAAACCAAACCCACGCCCGAAGCCGTCCGCCACGCCTTTGAAAGCGGTGAATACCCCTATGCCGATCGCCTTTCGCGCCGCGTTTACGAACATCAAAAGGCCAAACTCCAAGCGGAATTGCTCAAGGTGCAACTCTGGGCGCAAGAGACAGGGCAAAAGTTCGTCATCCTCTTCGAGGGCCGCGACGCCGCAGGCAAGGGGGGCACCATCAAACGCTTCATGGAACACCTCAACCCCCGCGCCGCTCGCGTCGTGGCACTCAACAAACCCTCCGATGCCGAACGCGGCCAATGGTATTATCAGCGCTACATCGAGCATCTGCCGACGGCAGGCGAAATGGTCTTTTATGACCGCTCTTGGTATAATCGGGCGGGCGTCGAACGGGTGATGGGCTTTTGCGAACCCAACGACTACTTGGAATTCATGCGCCAAACACCGGAATTGGAACGCATGTTCGTCCGCTCCGGCATCAAACTCTACAAATACTGGTTCTCCGTCACCCAGCCAGAACAACGCCGGCGCTTCACCTCACGCGGATCAGATCCGCTGAAGCAATGGAAACTATCCCCCATCGACAAAGCGTCTTTGGACAAATGGGCCGAGTATACCGAAGCAAAAGAGGCGATGTTCTTCTACACCGACACTGCGGATGCACCTTGGACCGTGATCAAATCAGACGACAAGAAGCGCGCAAGGCTCAATTGCATGCTGCATTTTCTCAACTCAATCGACTACCCCGGCAAAGACCCCCATGTCATTCATACCCCCGACCCCCTGATCGTCGGGCGCGCAGGCCATGTGATCCATCGCTCCGATCACATCCTTGGGGCGGCACTTGCAACGACGGCCACATAACAGAAAACCCCGCCGCCATCTCTGGCGCGCGGGGTTTGTTCTTGGTCGGAGCCAAAACTCCAGCCCGATCTGGCGTCACTTATGGCCGTGACGTTCCAGCATCTTTTGCTCGAGGTTGGAAAACAGCCGTGCCTGCAACTCCGGTCGCACCGTATGCTGGATGCAATCGGGACAAAAAAGATCCACAAGCCAGTTGCCGGACCGATCCAGAACATTCGACAAATACCGCCCCGCACCACGTGCCGACTGCGTCAAAAAGCCCTGTCCCATGTCTCAACTCCTGTCTCGCCAAGAGCCTTCTGCTCTTGCACGCCCCGCGCGCATTCTGCCGCTGGGTCTCTTCGAGACAGAATACAGGAAAGCCGCTGCCGAAACGGGGCCTCAAAAAGGTAAGTGGCCAACCCTTTCGGCGATAAATACTCTCCCTTAGCGATATTTCCCCCGCGCACGCGCAGCGCTTTCCCTTCGCGCCCGCATCCGGTAGAGGAGACGCGATCACGATAAAGGGGTGCAGCCATGGCCATGGAAAAGACATTCGACGCAGCCTCCGCCGAGGCCCGCATTTCCGCCCGCTGGGAGGATGAAAACGCGTTCCGTGCCGGAGCGAATGCCAAGCCCGGCGCCGAATCCTTCTGTGTCATGATCCCCCCACCCAATGTGACAGGCTCGCTGCACATGGGGCATGCTTTTAACAACACGCTGCAAGATATCTTGGTGCGCTGGCACCGGATGCAGGGCCATGACACGCTCTGGCAGCCCGGCACCGATCACGCAGGCATCGCCACGCAAATGGTCACCGAGCGCGAAATGGCCAAACAAGGCGCTCCATCGCGCCGCGAAATGGGCCGCGATGCGTTCACCCTGCGCGTCTGGGAGCAAAAGAAAAACTCGCGCGGCACCATCATCGGCCAGCTCAAGCGCCTTGGCGCCTCTGCCGATTGGTCTCGCGAAGCCTTCACCATGTCAGGAGCGCCCAACGCGCCCGCTGGCGAAGAAGGCAACTTCCACGACGCCGTCATCAAGGTCTTTGTCGACCTCTACGCCAAGGGCTTCATCTATCGTGGCAAGCGATTGGTGAACTGGGACCCCCATTTCGAAACCGCCATCTCCGATCTCGAAGTCGAGAATATCGAAACCGATGGGGCGATGTGGCATTTCAAATACCCGCTCGCAGGCGGCGCGACCTATGAATATGTCGAGAAGGACGCAGAGGGCACCGTCACCCTGCGCGAAACCCGCGACTATATCTCCATTGCCACCACACGCCCGGAAACCATGCTGGGCGATGGCGCAGTGGCCGTGCACCCCTCCGATGAACGCTATGCGCCCATCGTGGGTATGCTGTGCGAAATTCCCGTGGGCCCGAAAGAGCATCGCCGCCTGATCCCGATCATCACCGATGAATACCCCGACGCCAGCTTCGGCTCTGGTGCCGTCAAGATCACTGGTGCCCATGATTTCAATGACTATGGCGTGGCCAAACGCAATGGCATCCCCTGCTACCGCCTGATGGACACCCGCGCCCAGATGCGCGCCGATGGCCCCTCCTATAGCGAGAGCGCGACGATTGCAGGCGAAGTAGCGCGCGGCTAACGCACGCTCTACGAGGCCGAAACCGACACGCTCAACCTCGTGCCCGAACACCTGCGCGGCCTTGACCGGATGGAGGCCCGCGCCCGCGTGGTCTCTGAGATCACCGCCGAAGGCCTCGCTGTGATGACAATGGCCGCCGACCCTCGCTTGGGCAAAGCCGCGCTGAAACCCGACGCCGAAGGGGCCGATGCACCGGCCGCCTTGGTCGAAGCCAAGAAAATCATGCAGCCCTTCGGCGACCGCTCCAAAGTCGTGATCGAACCCATGCTCACCGACCAATGGTTCGTCGACACCGCCAGGATTGTCGGCCCAGCCCTCGATGCGGTGAAATCGGGCAAGGTGAAAATCATTCCCGAAAGCGGCGAGAAAACCTATTACCACTGGCTCGAAAACATCGAGCCATGGTGCATCTCGCGCCAACTCTGGTGGGGCCACCAAATCCCCGTGTGGTATGATGCCGATGGCAACAGCTATTGCGCGTCCACCGAAGCCGAGGCTCAAGCTTTGGCGGGCGGCAAGGCGCTAACCCGCGACCCCGACGTGCTCGACACGTGGTTCTCGTCCGGCCTCTGGCCCATCGGCACACTCGGCTGGCCGGAGCAAACCCCGGAACTGGCCAAGTATTTCCCCACCTCCGTGCTCATCACCGGGGCCGACATCCTCTTCTTCTGGGTGGCGCGCATGATGATGATGCAACTCGCCGTCGTCGATCAAGTGCCCTTCCACACCGTCTACCTGCACGGCCTTGTACGCGACGCGAAGGGCAAGAAGATGTCCAAATCTTTGGGCAATGTCATCGATCCGCTGGAAATCATCGACGAATACGGCGCCGACGCGCTGCGCTTTACCAATGCTGCCATGGCCAGCTTGGGTGGCGTCCTCAAACTCGACACCCAGCGCATCGCAGGGTACCGCAACTTCGGCACCAAACTCTGGAATGCCTGCCGCTTTGCCGAGATGAATGGCGTCTGGGAAGGCCATAGCACCCACGCCACCCCGCCCAAAGCCACTGCCACTGTCAACCGCTGGATCATGGGCGAAACCGCCCGCGTGCGCGAAGCAGTCGACACAGCTCTGGCCGATTACCGCTATAACGACGCCGCCGACGCGCTCTATAAATTCATCTGGGGCAAAGTCTGCGACTGGTATGTCGAGTTCTCCAAACCGCTTTTGATGGATGGGGCCGAGGCAGAACGTGCCGAAACCCGCGCTGTCATGGCATGGGTCTTGGATCAATGCATGATCCTTCTGCACCCGATGATGCCGTTTATCACCGAAGAGCTGTGGGCCGCCACGGGGACACGGGCGAAAATGCTGGTCCATGCCGACTGGCCGACCCTCGCCGCAGCCGATCTCGCCGAGCCGGACGCCGACCGCGAAATGGGCTGGGTCACTGGCCTGATCGACGAAGTCCGCTCCACCCGCGCGCAAATGCACGTGCCCGCGGGCCTGCATGTGCCCCTCGCGGTGACAGAGTTCAGCCCCGAAGCCCGCGCCGCTTGGGCGCGCAATGAAGTGCTGATCAAACGCCTCGCCCGTATCGAGAGCCTTACCGAAGTCTCTGAATTCCCCAAAGGCACGGCGACAATCGCCGCCGATGGCACCACCTTCGGCTTGCCGCTGGCAGGTATCATTGACGTGGCCGAGGAACGCGCGCGCTTGGAAAAGTCGCTCGAAAAACTCGCCAAGGAAATCGGCGGCATGGAAGGGCGGTTGAAAAACCCCAAATTCGTCGAAAGCGCCCCGGAAGAAGTCGTCGAGGAAACCCGCGAATTGGCCGCGCAGAAATCCGAAGAAGCCGCGATCCTGAAAGCCGCCCTCCAGCGGCTGGCTGAAATCGGCTAAGCTTGCGTCGCTGACAACAAAGGGGGGCGCTTTCCGCCCCCCTCACTAAATTCTCAAAAGCGACAGAGCGGCTCAAAGCCGCCAGTCACCCCGCGCCAGAGCTTCCACCAAAGGTTTGCCACATGACCTCTGTCGCGATGCCTTCGATCATGAAATCCCGCTCAGGCTCGGCTTTTTCCCCGCATCCACTGCGGGGCCATCACTCACTCATCGCGCTTTGAACGCGGGCGCGCGGTTTTGCAGGTTTGCCGCGATCTGTTCCATCTGGTCGGGTTTGCCAATCAGATCCGTCTGTTCGCGGCTTTCCGCATAGAGGACGTCGGCTTGAGAAGCCCCGCTTTCCGCCAGTTGCAAAAGGCGTTTGGCCGCCCGCATCGCCGAAGGGGACTTCGTGGCGATGGTTTTGGCCAGTGCCGTTGCCGCCTCCAAAGGCGTGTCAGAGAGTTCGGTCACCATGCCCCACTCCAGCGCTTGGGGCGCAAGGATCGGTTCGGCGGTAAAGGTCATGCGACGGATCACATCGGCCCGCGCCAGTTTCGGCAGCAGCACCATTCCTCCCATATCCGGCACCAAACCCCATTTCATTTCCATGATTGCCAGTTTCGTCTCGGGGTGCGCGATGCGAATATCCGCGCCCAAGGCCAGCTGAAAGCCTGCCCCATAGGCCACCCCATGCACAGCCGCGATGACCGGCACCGGCACGCGCTGCCAAACCATCGCCACCTCTTGCATCAGGTTCGCGTCATCATGGGTGCGCGGCATGATCCGCCCCTCGGGGTCGCTTGAGGCAAACCGCGCAAAAGAGGCCACATCCAGACCGGCGCAAAAGCCCCGGCCTTCGCCAGCAATCACCACAGCGCGCAAGTCGCCCAGCCCCATCAGGTGCCGCCCCGCCGCGACGACCGCCTCCGCCATCTCGGGATCGACCGCGTTCATCTTGTCTGCCCGCGTCAAGCGCACATGCGCCACGTGATCCACGATATCGATGGTCACACGATCTGGATTGATGCTCATGGGGGCCTCCTTCGCTCTCGCACAGAGTGTGGCAAAGCCCTTGCCCTGCGGGAAGAGGCGACGTTACGGCACGATCTGGTCAATTGCGCGCATCATGCCCAGCGACTTGTCATAGGCCAGCGTCAGCACCCGCTTCACAGGGGGAGCCTTGGCAAGGCTGGGCACATAGCGCAGCCCGCTCGCGGTGACAGGCGTCGCCAAAGCTGTCGCCAGAAAACGACGCCGCGTGAGTTTCTGTGTGGTCATATCTCTGCCTCCGCTGCCCCATTGGGGCCTCCCGCCCCTGAAACACGGGCGCCGCACAATCATGGCGCATCGCGCCCTCTTGCCGGAGGGGAAAGGATCGGCTTATCTCCCCTCATGATCAGACCTCGCTACACCCCGCTTGTCGAGACGCTTCCCGCCACCGTGCCCTTCGTTGGGCCCGAGGCGCAGGAGCGCCGTATGGAACGCCCCTTTGAGGCCCGGATCGGTGCCAATGAGAGCGTCTTTGGCCCATCGCCGCGCGCCATTGCCGCAATGGAAGCAGCCACCCGCGACATCTGGATGTATGGCGATCCCGAAAGCCACGACCTGCGCGCCGCACTGGCGGACCATCACAACGTCACGATGCAAAACATCATTGTCGGCGAAGGCATTGACGGGCTCTTGGGCTATCTCGTGCGCTTGCTTGTGTCCGAGGGCGACCATGTCGTCACCTCAGATGGCGCATACCCCACGTTCAATTATCACGTCGCAGGCTTTGGCGGCACCTTGCATAAAGTGCCCTATACCGCCGACCACGAAGACCCCGCCGCGCTCTTCGCCAAAGCAGCCGAAGTGAACGCCAAACTCGTCTACCTCGCCAACCCCGACAACCCGATGGGCAGTTGCTACAGCGGAGCCGAGATCGTCGCCTTTCTGGACAGCCTGCCCACGCAAACCCTCCTCGTGCTGGATGAGGCCTATATCGAACTGGCCCCCGAAGGCACCGCAGCCCCCATCGACATCGACGATCCCCGTGTCATCCGCATGCGGACCTTTTCCAAAGGTCACGGCATGGCTGGCGCGCGGGTCGGATATGCGCTCGGCGCCACCGAATTGATCCGCGCCTTCGAAAAGGTGCGAAACCATTTCGGCATGAACCGCGTCGCCCAAATCGGTGCGCTCGCCTCATTGGCCGACCCGGACTGGATTGCTCATGTCCGCGCCGAAGTGCACAACGCCCGGCTCCAGATCGCCGAGATCGCCAAAGCCAACGGTCTCACCGCCCTGCCCTCCGCTACCAATTTCGTGGCCATCGATTGCGGCGCAGATGGGGCCTTCGCCAAACATGTGCTCGATGGGCTGATTGCGCGCGGTGTCTTTGTGCGAATGCCATTTGTCGCACCGCAAAACCGCTGCATCCGGGTCAGTTGCGGCACCAAGGCCGATCTCGCCGCCTTTGCCGCCGCTCTGCCACTGGCCCTTGCAGAGGCAAAAGCGCGCTAACGCCCTTCAAACGTCAATCCGCAGCCTTCGCTGACTGCGGTTTGCGGCGAAAGACTTGCGCCAATGCCCCAAGCACCAGCCGCACCATAGCCCAGCCCAGCACCAAACCTGCCCCGGCAAACACGGCCCCCGCAAAACTCAGCGGCAGGGCAGGCACGAAATCCCCCCACGTGCCCCGCAATAGCTCCCGGTCCCCCATCCGCCTTGTGTGGTAAAGCCGCATGAACGGACCAGCCGCCCGCATCTGCTGATAATCCGCCGTCAGCCGGGCATGGCGCAAGAACAGCGCCTCCATATCGGCCCGCCGGGCCTGCACAAACGCCGTGCCCTGCATTTGCTCCAAAGCCTGAAACCGCGTGAGCGACAGCTTGGCCGCAGAGCCATCGAATTCCGCAACCACCTCATCAAGCGCCTGCACCGCCCCACCCAAGCGTTGCAAATACTGTTGCGAAAATTCTGGAAACTGCGCGCTCACACCCGCCGTCGTCAGCCCCCCCACCAGCGCCAAAACCCGCCCGATCATCGCCAGCCTTTCCTCTCGCCGCGCATCTCCTGTCTAGACCAGCACAGCACCACCGCGCAAAGCAAAACCCTCGGCCACTTGCGGGGCCGAGGGTTCATGCCGAAACCAGACAATTTCTTACGGATGCGCCGCGTAAATCTCGACCAACCGCGCCACAGCAGCCTCTGGCGTCATTTCCTCACTCTCACCCGTCCGGCGCGACGTCAACTCGACCACACCATTGGCCAAGCCGCGCGGGCCAACGGTGATCCGCCATGGCAAGCCAATCAGATCCATCGTGGCAAATTTCGCCCCTGCCCGCTCGTCGCGATCATCGTAAAGGCACTCCAGCCCCTTGGTGGCCAAAGCCTTGTAAAGCCCCTCACAGGCCGCATTCGCCGCCTCATCCCCTTGCTTGAGATTGACAATCCCCGCCTTGAACGGAGTTACGCCTTCGGGCCAGATGATGCCCTTTTCGTCATGGCTGGCCTCAATAATCGCGCCCAGCAACCGCGACACACCAATCCCGTGCGAGCCCATATGCACAGGCACTTTCGTGCCATCTGGCCCCACTACGGTGGCCCCCATCGGCTCGGAATACTTGGTGCCGAAATAGAAAATCTGGCCCACCTCAATACCCCGGCCCACTTTGCGGCGCTCCTCGGGGATCTGGTCGAACAGCGCCGCGTCATGGGTCTCATCAGTGCGGGCATAAAGCGTGGTGAACTCTTGGCACACGCTCAAAACATCTGCGCGGTCATCATAATCCACCGCCCGATCCCCCAGCTTCAACTCGGTCACCGCGCTGTCGTAAAACACCTCGGACTCACCCGTCGAGGCCAGCACGAGAAACTCATGCGTGTCATCGCCGCCAATCGGGCCGGAATCCGCGCGCATCGGAATGGCCGTCAGGCCCATGCGCTCATAGGTCCGCAAATAACTGACCATATGGCGGTTATAGGCGTGAATGGCATCATCTTTGGTCAGGTCAAAGTTGTAGCCATCCTTCATCAGGAATTCGCGGCCCCGCATCACACCAAAGCGTGGCCGCATCTCGTCGCGGAATTTCCACTGGATGTGATAGAGCGTCATCGGCAGATCTTTATAGCTGCCGACATGGGCGCGGAACACATCGGTGATCATTTCTTCATTGGTCGGCCCGAACAGCATATCGCGCTCGTGACGGTCCTTGATCCGCAACATCTCCTGACCGTAATCATCATAACGGCCGCTCTCGCGCCACAGATCCGCAGGTTGCAGCGTTGGCATCAGCATCGGAATGTGGCCCGCGCGCACTTGCTCTTGGTGCACGATCTCTTCAATGCGCCGCAACACGCGGTAGCCAAGCGGCAACCACGAATATATTCCCGCTGCCTGTTGCTTGATCATCCCCGCCCGCAGCATCAGCCGGTGCGAGACGATCTGCGCCTCAGAGGGGTTTTCTTTCAGAACGGGCAAGAAGTAGCGGGACAGACGCATCAGGGACCACCTTGGATGAAAGCCAGAGTTGTCACGCGACGTATCAATCCCGCCCGCCTGCCGCAAGCACGCCGTGCAACAGGCCGCGCGCCAATCCACTGTCTCGCCCTCCGAAAGGGCCCACGCGGCCCAAGAGGCGCTCAAACGCGCCGCCGCTACGGATTTTTGTGTGGATCGCAAATTTAGGTGAAAAACCCCTGCCAAATGGCGCGCACAGCCCCGGTCATATTAACCACTTTTCAACGGCTCCAACGTCATGACGTCGGCCAGACGCCACCCATACGTAAATCATACACGGAAAAATTGCCCCTCTCGCACGGTTAACTCCCCATCCGCAGGCTTCACCTATAGCGCCTATGGCACGTCCCATGCCTGCACCACCAGCAAGGGCTTGAAATTCCATAGGCGACAGGTGAGATAGGTACGAACTGAGGAGCGCAAAACCATGGGCCTGCCCGTCCGGGATCAGCTAAAATACTGGAGCATCGCCGCCGCGATTTTCTTTGTGGTCCTCTACCTTTTGGGGAATGTGATCCTCCCCTTTATCTTGGGGGGGGCTATCGCGTATCTCTTGGATCCCGTTGCAGACCGCCTTGAGCGCATGGGGTTTAGCCGCGGCTTGGCGGTCGGGGTCATCACGATCGGCGCACTTCTTGTTTTCGTCATCATGGCGCTACTCGTGGTGCCAACGCTAATTCAGCAATCAGTTCAACTCTTTAACACCGCGCCACAGCTCGCACGCGACCTGCAAACCTTCCTGAGCCAGCATTTCCCAAGCGTTTTTGACACCAACAGCGTCCTGCATCAGACATTGCAAAGCTTAGGCGAGACCGTCCGTTCCAAAGGCGGCGCGCTTCTCGAAACCGTTCTCTCTTCGGCGGTCTCCTTCCTCAACGTGATCGTGATCCTCGTCGTCGTCCCTGTGGTGACTGTCTACCTGCTTTATGACTGGGACCGCATGGTGGGCAAGGTCGATGCCCTCTTGCCGCGCGACCACGCCCCCGTCATCCGCAAATTGGCCCATGAAATTGACACAGTGCTCGCGTCTTTCATCCGGGGCATGGGCACTGTGTGCATAATCTTAGGGCTCTATTATGCCGTGGCCCTGATGCTTGTCGGCCTGCAATTCGGCCTTGTCGTCGGAGCGATTGCCGGGCTTATCACCTTCATCCCCTATGTCGGGTCCCTCGTCGGCGGTGCGCTTGCGATTGGCCTTGGGCTCTTCCAATTCTGGGGTGACTGGACAACCATCGGGCTCATCGCGGCCATTTTCCTTTCGGGCCAATTCATAGAGGGCAACTTCTTGACCCCGCGTCTTGTAGGCTCTTCGGTCGGCCTCCATCCGGTTTGGCTCATTTTCGCGCTTTCGGTCTTTGGCACGCTCTTTGGCTTTGTCGGTATGTTGGTCGCGGTTCCTCTCGCCGCAGCAATTGGCGTGGTTACCCGCTTTGTCGCGAATCAATACCATGACAGCCGCCTTTACCAAGGCGTGTCAGGACGGCCCCCAAAGCCCCCGGCTTCGGGAGATGCGTCGCAGTGATCCGCCAATCGAGCTTTAACCTTCCCGTGCGAACCGCACTCGGTCGCGAAGATTTTTTCGTCGCACCCGCCAATGCTTTTGCAGTCGCAATGATTGAGGGCTGGAGGAATTGGTCTGCCCGTAAGCTTATGATTATTGGCCCAAAAGGTGCGGGGAAAACCCATCTCTCTCATGTTTGGGCCGCGCTTTCGGGGGCGACGATCATCTCGGCTTCCGGCCTGCCATCCGCAGATATCCCAGAACTCGCGACGCGCCCCATTGCCGTGGAGGACGCAGATCAAATTGCGGGTGACCCTGCGGCAGAAGCCGCGCTTTTTCACCTCCACAACCTGACCCTTGCCGAAGGTCACGCCCTGTTATTAACCGCAGAACGCCCAGCCCATCTTTGGAAGATTACGCTGCCGGATCTTCGTTCACGCATGGAAGGCACCCCCGCCGCGACCCTCGAGGCCCCAGATGACACGCTACTTTCCGCGCTTCTGATCAAGCTTTTCTCGGACCGCCAGATCGTGCCGACAGCCGATACGATCCCCTATCTGATTGCGCGGATGGACCGTTCCTTCGACGCAGCGCGCAGCCTTGTCGCCACCCTCGACCGCACCGCCCTTGATCAAGGCCGCGCAATCAACCGCCGCCTTGCGGCCGAAATTCTTTCAACCAGCCACTAAGCTGGACAATTCCTTCTAATCCCGTCACTTTTCGACATATGGGCGTTACATTCGCCCCTCATCGCAGCGTATCATGACACAAGCAGATTTTCTTCATTCGCCCTTCCCTGCGGCAACCGAACTGGCTCCACTGGACCTGACGAGTTCTCAGAGGTTCTATAATCGCGAGTTAAGTTGGCTTGGCTTCAATTGGCGTGTCTTGGAAGAAGCGGAAAATCCCCGCGTACCGCTGCTAGAACGTGTGCGATTTCTGTCGATCTCAGCCAATAACTTGGATGAGTTTTATACCGTGCGGGTCGCAGGTCTGCGGGAGTTGGCCAATAATGGAAACACAACCCCCGCAGCAGATGGCCTGATCCCGGCAGAACAACTCGCCCTCATCAACGATGACGCGCGCTGCCTTTTGCAATCCCAACAGCGCATCTTTGAAGGTCTCAAAACCGAGATGAATGCGGCAGGGATCTCCATTCTGGATCGCAAGACGGTCACTGACGAAGATCGCAGCTTTCTCTCCGAGACCTTTCTTAACAAGGTTTTCCCGGTCCTTTCGCCTCTGGCAATTGACCCGGCACACCCTTTCCCCTTTATCCCCAACACAGGCTTCGTTCTGGCCCTCCAACTCGAACGCCGCCGCGATAAACGCCCGCTTCAAGCGCTTTTGCCCATCCCCGCGCAGGTCAGCCGCTTCATCGCTTTGCCTGCGGAGCCGGGCCAAAACCGGTTTCTCCCTCTTGAAGAGTTGCTATTGAAACATTTCGGCAAGCTCTTCCCGGGATATGAGCTGATCGGCCACTGCATATTTCGGGTTTTGCGCGACAGCGACCTCGAAGTGGAAGAAGAAGCAGAAGACCTCGTGCGCGAGTTCGAAACTGCTCTAAAGCGCCGCCGTCGTGGCGAGGTGGTTCGCATGAAAATCACCGCAAATGCACCAGCAGACCTGCGCGCGACAATCATCGAAGAATTGCGGGTCAAGCCCGACGAGGTTGTTGAAGTTGAAGGCCTTATCGGCCTCGCAGATCTCAAGGAACTCGTAATCGACACACGCTCAGACCTGCTGTGGACGCCTTTCGTCCCGCGCATTCCTGAACGGGTGCAAGATCATGACGGCGACATGTTTGCTGCAATCCGGCAAAAAGACATGCTTTTGCACCACCCTTATGAAACTTTTGACATGGTGGTGCGCTTCCTCGCTCAAGCCGCGCGCGATCCAGATGTGGTTGCCATCAAACAAACCCTGTACCGCACCTCAAAAAACTCGCCCATTGTTGATGCGCTATGTGAAGCGGCCGAAGACGGTAAATCCGTAACCGCGCTCGTCGAGTTGAAGGCGCGCTTTGACGAAGCTGCCAACATCCGCCAATCCCGCCGCCTTGAGCGCGCCGGGGCGCATGTGGTCTATGGGTTTCTCGACCTGAAAACGCATGCCAAGATCTCCACTGTTGTGCGTCGCGAGGGCGAAAACCTTGTGACTTACACTCACTTTGGCACAGGCAACTATCACCCAATCACCGCCCGGATTTATACCGACCTCAGTTTTTTCACATGCGACAGCCGCCTTGGCCGCGATGCTACCAAAGTGTTCAATTATCTTTCGGGTTATGTGCAACCGGAAGAGCTCGAAAACCTTGCAATTTCGCCGATCACGCTGAAACCGCGCCTATTGCACATGATCGCCTCCGAGGCGGAACATGCCCAAGCAGGCCGGCCCGCAGAAATCTGGGCAAAAATGAATTCGCTGATCGACCCGGAAGTCATTGATGCGCTTTACTCGGCCAGCCAAAAGGGGGTGAAGATCAGCCTCGTCGTGCGTGGCATTTGTGGATTACGCCCCGGTATCAAGGGCTTGTCGGAAAACATCCGCGTCAAATCGATTATTGGACGTTTTTTAGAGCACAGCCGAATTGTTTGTTTCGGCAACGGGCACGGCCTGCCGTCAAAACAAGCCCGCGTTTATATTTCTTCCGCCGACTGGATGGGCCGCAACCTTAATCGCCGCGTCGAGACTTTGGTGGAAATCGAAAACCCAACTGTAAAATCGCAAATTGTGAGCCAAATCATGGCTGCAAACTTGGCCGATGTCGCGCAAAGCTGGGTGATGGCATCTGACGGAAAATTCACCCGAGCGCGGCTTCCAGAGGGCGAGTTTGCCTTTTCGGCGCATAGGTTTTTCATGGAAAATCCCTCCCTCTCCGGGCGTGGCTCCAAAGGCGCGGGTGACGTTCCCAAATTGACCCACACCGACGATTGACGCATACCCAAACAACGGATGCGTCAGAGCAAGTGGGAAAGGTCCTCGAATGGACGGCAGCGAAAAGAAAGACTGGGGCCTTTTCGGGCGCCCGCTTTTCAACGACGATGATTCCAGAGCGCTCTCACGTGTTGGCGTGCTCGACGTCGGCTCCAACTCTGTCCGGATGGTCGTTTTTGATGGGGCTGCGCGCAGTCCTGCCTATTTTTACAATGAAAAAATCATGTGCGCCTTGGGTGCGGGCCTTGCCACGACGGGCTATCTGAACCCTGAAGGCCGACTGCGCGCTTTGGCAGCAATGCGGCGCTTTGCCAAACTTGCCGATGGCATGGGCGCCTCCCCCCTCACAGCCGTCGCCACGGCCGCTGTACGGGAAGCCGCCGACGGGGCGGAGTTCTGTGCCGAGGTCGAGCGTGAAACCGGCATTCGGATTTGGGTAATCGATGGCGAGGAAGAGGCGCGCCTGTCTGCACAAGGTGTCTTGCTCGGTTGGCCGGGGTCATATGGTCTTGTTTGCGATATTGGCGGCTCCTCAATGGAGCTGGCTGAAATTTCCGGCGGACGTGTCGGTAGGCGCGTGACTTCGCCACTTGGCCCTTTGAAACTAAAAGACTTTCAAGGAAGCAAGAAGGCGCGCAAAGAGCATATTGCGACGATTGTGAATGGCTTGGCCGCCGAGCTTGGCCCACAGAAAAACCGCCTCTTTCTTGTTGGTGGCTCGTGGCGTGCCTTTGCGCGCATCGACATGGAGCGCCGCAATTATCCCCTGCATGTACAGCATGAATACCGAATGAACGGTGCGGCGGTTTCGGCCACCGTCGATTATATCGCCGAACATGGCATCGACGCGCTTCGTGCGCGGACAGGGATTTCCAAAGAGCGGATCGGTCTTGTTCCCTTGGCATCAGAAGTTCTGCGCCAAGTGGTAAGAACGTTCCGCCCGCATGATATCGCAGTCTCCTCCTACGGTATTCGCGAAGGAATGCTTTACGAACAAATGCCGCAAAAACTGCGCGACAGAGATCCGTTGATCGAAAGCTGTTATTTTGCCGAAGCAAAAGATGCCAGACTGCCGGGCTTTGGTCTTACTCTATTCAACTTCGTTCTACCGCTCTTCAAGTCCGCTACACGCGATCATTTGCGGCTGATCAAAGCCGCTTGCTTGCTTCATGATGTCAGCTGGCGCGCGCATCCGGATTATCGAGCTGAGGTTTGTTTTGATAATGCAACGCGCGCCAATCTCGGGGGGCTCAAACATCGCGAACGTGTATTTCTTGGGCTGGCTTTGCTGCATCGTTATTCCAACTCCCGAGAGGGCACACGTTTTGATCCTGTCTTGAGTTTGTTGGACGCAAAAGACATTCACGAAGCCGAAGTTCTTGGCAAAGCAATGCGTTTTGGCGCAATGCTTTGGCTACAAAACGAACAGCCCCCCGGTGAAATTCGTTGGTATCCCAAGAAAAAGGTTCTGGAACTGATCCTTGCCAATGAAGCAGAAGCCCTCTTTGGTGAGGTGGCACAGGCGCGGTTCCAATCGCTGGCCACCACCCTTGGTGCACAGACCGTGATCAAGATCCGAGGTTAAAGTTCGATGTCCTCAGGACGCGGCGCAGCCGGATCAATAGGCGTCGCCTCGGGTTTGCGGCGTAGAATGATGTCGCCATTGGGCAGCATCTCTGGCAGTTCATAGTGACTCAAGTCACCCATTTTCTCAGTCAAAGCGATAAACGCAGGCCCCATTTCCAACAGAAATTGGCGGAGTTGAGGCTGCATCTGACCAATTGCTCCCTCAAACTCGCGCAGAGCGGGCTCGACGTCCTTCATCAGCCCTTGAAACAAAAGTTGCGCGCCGCGCTCCAATAGGCTCAAGCCTTGTGCGGTTTCGTCATTGGCAGCCGCAGGGGCCCCTGCGAAGGCAGCAATCAAAAGGGATGTGAGCAAGGGTTTTACACGCATGAGGTTAATATAGGGAAGGCGCCTTGCAAATTTAAGAGCCTAGTTCGAGGTCCATGGTGACGGGAAAATGATCTGAGGCATTGATCAGCGCTTCACGAAGCGCCTCATCTGCCCAGCACGTCATGTTGTCGAAAGGATGCCAAATCCGCCAGCGCGGGTTACGAGCCATCAAGTCCTCCGAAATCATGATGTAATCCAAAAGGGCCTGCAGAAAGGAACCTTCGGCTGGTGGTTCCGCCGGGATGAAAAACCGCGCCGTTGTCGGGCTCGCGCCAAGGCGCCGCTGTAGGGCTTGGCGCGCATGGGGATCAAAAAGCCCCATCGGCCCTGCAAGTCCCATGATGATCTCTACAGAGGACCGACCAAAGAGCGCTTCATACTCATCCAGCCCCGGACCATCATTCAAATCCCCCATGACGATCAGGCGCGCATTTTCCTTAAGATGCTGGTCAATCCGACCCCGCAGCCAAATGGCTTGCGCCAGTTGCTTGCGGCGATTGAGGATACCCAAGCGCATCACCTCATCACGATTGCGCGCCCCATGGGGTGCCTTGGATTTGAGATGTGCGCCAATAAGGCGAAACGCGATGCCATCATGCGTTTCACATGCCAGTTCAAGCGGCGGTTTCGAAAAGGTGACCAGATCCTCTGTTGCATCAAAATCCAGATCAATGCGGAAAACACCGTCAAACCGAGGTGCGTCTGGTTTGCCTTTTCTTCCCGTGGCTTCCCCCTGGGGATCATGGTGCGCGTTCAGTCTTTCGGGGTCAAAAAGCAGTGCAATTTCCTGCTGAGTGTCATTGGCAAAACCCATCACGGCCTTCGATGTACGAAGCCCGAACAGCTTGGCGAACCGCTCGAGCGCCAAGACCGTATCACGTTGCCCACTTTGGTCTGGCGCTTCGATAATCATGATTGCGTCTGCGTCCAACGCACGCAAAACATGAGCAATTCCCTCAATCTGCATGCGTCGCGTCACATTGTGGCGTGCAGACCATTCTTCATCTCGCAAGGGGCGATTTTCCTCATCAAAGAGATTGGAAAACCACTCGATATTCCAAGTCGCAAGCCGCATCAGGCCGCCCCTGCCTCGATGGCCTCCCACGCGCGGTTGATATCCGCCATCCTTCGTTCCGCCAATCTGACGGCCTCTTTGGGTAAGCCACGCGCCATCATGGCATCAGGGTGATTTTCGCGCACCAAGCGCTTCCATTGCGCGCGCGCCTCAGCTGGAGTCGCGTCTGGCCTCAGCCCCAAAATCACCCATGGATCTTTCGGAGCATCGGGTACGAACCGCGCCCGCAGAGCGGAAAAATCCTGCACAGGCAGACCAAAGATTTCTGCAACCCGCGCCAAGAACGCGTCTTCTGCCGGGTGATATTGGCCGTCGGCCATGGCTATATGGAAAAGCCCTTCCATCAAGTCGCTCAAACAGTCGACGCGCTCACGATACATGGCCTTGATCTTGCGCGCATAGTCTTCGAACCCGGCAACATCTTGGCGCGCCAAGTTAAAAAGCCGGGCAGCTCCTGCCTCATCTTCCCGTGCAATTTGAAAAACATCGCGAAACGCGGTGACTTCATCTCGCGTTACCAGCCCATCGGCTTTGGCCATTTTCGCCGATAAAGCGATGACCGCAATGGTAAACGCAACCGAGCGCTCGGGCGGCGTTCGCAGCCGTTCAAAGACCTCCGACAGGCTTTGACCCGCCGCAAGTGCCTGAAGGGCTTCCGTTATTCGTGTCCAGATCGACATGATCTAAGTTTAACTCGCGCATCTGCGCTTGTCCCGCGCATTCATAGTTTGCGTTGCATCAGCACCAAATCCATCCATCGGTCAAATTTGTATCCGACCTCGGACAAACGGGCGATTTCTTCAAACCCTATACGTCGATGGAATGCAATTCCGGCGCTGTTCTCGCTACTGACACCGCCAATTAAGGAATGCACATCACGAGAGGAGGCATATTGGCCCAAACGCGCCATCAGTAATCGACCTGCCCCTTGGCCATGGATCGCGGGGGCGAGGATCACGGTGTGTTCCATCGTGCGAAGATACCCAGGCCCAGGGCGGAAAAAGCCATAAGTAGCAAAGCCTTGAACAATTCCTTCCTGCTCTAGAACCAAGAAAGGGTGACCCAACTCTGCCTTCAAGGCCAAATCCGCCGTTAGGCTGGAGGAGGTTTTTTCGACAGTCGTGAACGTGACCGACGTTTCCCGGATCAAAGGGTTCCAAATCTCGGCGATGCGGGCCGCGTCACTCTCGATCGCCTTCCGTATCTTCATAATGATACCAATCCCTTAGGTGTCTTGAATAGTGCCGAAATTCCGGCTGTCTCTGCCTCGGCAAAGTCAATCCGTGCATCTTGGAGACGTGGCAACACCGTTTCGGCTAATTCAAGCGCGTGTGGATGTCGGATCGTCAAGCGCTCCAAGGCCACGGGCTGGGGCGTTAAGCGTTGGATGGGATGGGCCGCGCCTTGCCAGCGGATTGCCGTTGGAAAACCACCGTCACGCGGGAGAGTGCCGTCTTCGGGAACGGAAATTTTCCAACGAAGATCGCCCCTTTCAAGCGGCACCACCTGCCCCAACCCCGGCAAGCTGCGACAGGCTTGCGCCAAATCATCTGTGCGCGCGATCCAATTTGTTACTCTCGGTGGGCCTGAAAACCGATCAAGGTCAAACCAGCGCGGATGCGGCAGCGGTGGCGCTGTTGGATCGATGGTGATCACTTCCAAGTAAAGCCCATCAGCCATTCCCATCAACAGGTTATGCGTGCCGAAATGCGAATGGCGTCCGCCAGCTTGTAGCGGAACGCCGAGCTGCTCCTCGACCCAAGCCGCACCTTGTGTCAAACTTTCTGCTGAGATCGCAAGGTGATCCAGTCGCAACATCGCTCAAACCTTCTTCGAAAAAATCAGCAAAAACCTTGAATTGCTCGATCAAACGCCCAGTTTGGATAAATATAAGTTTTTCACTCGGGATAAAACAATGCTCCTGCGCGCGATCGACCGCTTTTTCTCTCACGAAGCTTCTGGGGGTATCCTCCTTATGCTTTCGGCCTTCGCAGCCCTTGTCGTTGCCAATTCGGGCCTCGCTCCTTTTTATGAAAGCTTCTTGGGGGCTAAACTATCTGTCACGCTCGATGGCGAGGGACTATCCAAGCCATTGATATTGTGGATTAATGATGGTTTGATGGCGATATTCTTTTTCCTTATCGGGCTTGAATTGAAGCGCGAGATGCTGGAAGGGAAATTGAAAAACCCGAAAGATGTCTTGCTGCCGGGAATGGCCGCTGTTGGCGGCATGGCGATGCCGGCCTTGGTGTTTTTGTGGTTCAACTGGGGCATTGTGGAAAATATTGGCGGCTGGGCCATTCCAGCGGCGACGGATATTGCCTTTGCGCTTGGAATCTTGGCGCTGGTTGGCTCAAGAGCGCCGACGTCGCTGAAAGTGTTCCTCCTTACGCTTGCGATCCTTGATGACCTTGGGGCCATCGTGATCATCGCGCTATTCTACACAGCAGAGTTAAAAATTCATTACCTCACCCTTGCGCTGCTGCCGCTTGCCGCTCTGGTGTGGCTCAACATCAAGGGTCAGCACCGGATGGCGCCAATGATCCTTCTTGGCGTGGTCATGTGGTTTTTCGTGCTCAAATCGGGTGTGCATGCCACTTTGGCAGGCGTTATCACCGCCTTCTGCATCCCCAATGTGGACAAATGGAGCAAGTCGCCTTTGCATGCTCTTGAGCATGCGCTCACCCCTTACGTGCTATTCCTTATCGTTCCCATCTTTGCCTTCGCAAATGCGGGCGTCGTTCTGCAAGGGCTTACTTTCGCTGATCTTTTTGCCCCCCTGCCGCTTGGTATCGCGTTGGGACTGATCTTGGGAAAGCAAGTTGGTGTGTTTGGGTTCACGTGGTTAATGGTAAAATCTGGCCTTGCCCGGATGCCGCATGGCGCAAATTGGGCCCATATTTACGGCATCGCCTGCCTTGCGGGCATCGGGTTTACCATGTCGCTGTTCATTGGGTCTCTCAGCTTTGCAGATCCCGCGCAAATGAACGCTGTGCGGCTGGGCGTGCTGTCTGGATCAGCGGTGTCGGCGGTGCTGGGGTATGTGGTTTTGATTATGGCCTCTCAGCGCGAAATGAAGGCGGTCTCGGCGGAATAATGCACCGAAGTCAGCGCGTTAACTAATTTTAAAGCGCGATTTTGGACGTATGATTTGCGTATGGGTCGCGTCTGGCTGACGGCATGACGTAAAAGTTAAGGGCGCGAGTTAACCACTTCGCGCCCTTATTTTATTGTTTCTTAGTATTCCATCGACGGACGCGGTTCAGAAGGCGCGGGGGCAACGCCCCGCCACCCCTGTTTTCGCTTATGCCCGCGCCTCACGAATAAGCCGCAAGATGTCACGCGCCGCCTCTGGGATATTCGTGCCCGGACCAAAGATGGCCTTCACACCAGCCTTGACCAAGAAGTCATAGTCCTGCTGCGGGATCACCCCCCCGCAGATCACGATGATATCTTCGGCATTCTTGTCTTTGAGGGCTGCAATGAGTTGCGGTGCCAGCGTCTTGTGACCTGCGGCTTGGCTGGAAATGCCCACCACATGCACATCGTTATCGACTGCGTCTTGTGCCGCCTCATCCGGGGTCTGGAACAACGGGCCGACATCGACGTCAAAGCCGATATCCGCAAAAGCCGTGGCGATTACCTTGGCACCGCGGTCGTGGCCGTCTTGGCCCATTTTGACCACCAGCATACGAGGGCGGCGGCCTTCGTCTTCGGCAAAGCTTTCCACGTCGCGCTGGATTGCGGCGAAGCCTTCGTCACCCTCATAAGCGGCCCCATATACCCCTGCGAGGGTTTTGACTTCGGCGCGGTGGCGACCGAATACTTTTTCCATAGCCATGCTGATCTCCCCAACCGAGGCGCGAGCGCGGGCCGCTTCGACGGCCGCTTCCAGAAGGTTGCCGCCCTCTTTGGCACGGCGTTCGAGTTCGGCGAGGGCCGCAGCACAATTGGCCTCGTCACGGGATTTGCGAACACTCTCCAGCCGGGCAACTTGCGAGGCACGCACGGCTTGGTTGTCGATGTCGAGAATATCGATCGGGTCTTCTTTGGTTTTGCGGTATTTATTGACCCCAACGATGACCTCTTCGCCCCGGTCGATCATCGCTTGGCGCATGGCCGCGGATTCCTCGATGCGAAGCTTGGGCATGCCTGTGGCCACGGCCTTGGTCATGCCCCCCATTTCTTCGACTTCTTGAATGAGCTTCCAAGCATCCTCGACCAATTGATGGGTAAGGCTTTCGACGTAATAGCTGCCTGCCAACGGATCGACGACACGGGTGACTTGCGTTTCTTCTTGCAAGATCAGCTGGGTATTGCGCGCGATCCGTGCGGAGAATTCGGTCGGCAGGGCGATTGCCTCGTCGAGCGCGTTGGTGTGCAACGATTGCGTCCCGCCAAGAACCGCCGCCATCGCTTCATAGGCGGTGCGGATGACGTTGTTATAGGGATCTTGCTCTTGCAAAGAGACGCCGGAGGTTTGGCAATGCGTGCGGAGCATTTTCGAGCGCGGATCTTTGGCGTCGAATTCGGTCATCACGCGGTGCCACAGCAGACGCGCGGCGCGCAACTTGGCGACTTCCATAAAGAAGTTCATGCCGATGGCAAAGAAGAACGACAGACGCCCTGCGAAAGCGTCCACATCCATGCCGCGGGCGATCGCGGCACGAACATATTCACGCCCATCCGCAATGGTATAGGCCAATTCCTGCACGAGGTTCGCGCCAGCTTCTTGCATGTGATAGCCGGAAATCGAAATCGAGTTGAATTTCGGCATCTCGTCGGACGTGTATTCGATAATATCGGCAATGATCCGCATCGATGGTTCGGGCGGATAGATATAGGTGTTGCGGACCATGAACTCCTTGAGGATGTCATTCTGAATGGTGCCGGAAAGCACGGCGCGCGAATGACCCTGTTCCTCGCCTGTGACGATGAAGCTGGCAAGGATCGGGATCACGGCGCCATTCATCGTCATGGAGACGGAGACTTTGTCGAGGGGGATGCCGTCGAAGAGGATTTTCATATCCTCAACGCTGTCGATGGCAACGCCCGCCTTGCCCACATCACCGACGACACGAGGATGATCGCTGTCATAGCCGCGATGGGTGGCAAGGTCGAAAGCGACGGAGACGCCTTGTTGGCCTGCGGCCAAGGCTTTGCGATAAAATGCGTTGGACGCTTCAGCGGTGGAGAAGCCTGCATATTGCCGGATCGTCCAAGGGCGGCCTGCATACATGGTCGCCTTCACGCCGCGCGTGAAGGGCTCAAAGCCGGGCAGCGTGCCCATATGGGGCAAGTTGGCGGTGTCTTCGGCAGTATAGAGCGGCTCGACGGTGATGCCTTCGAGCGTTTTCCACTGTAGGGTCTCAACGGGCTTTTTCAGCTCCTTTTCGGCGAGCTTACGCCACGCATCCTTTGCGTTGGTCATGGTTTGATCCTCTTTTCGTTTGGGCGGGCTGCGGGTTTGCCCCGTCTTTGGCCTGCCAGTTCCCGGTTAGTTGGGCCAATCCCTCGGCTCCGGCGGCCAGCCAGAAGAGGTCATCGGCATATTTTTCATGTAATACAGCAGCTTCGTCTTGGGTGAAGGGCTGCCAGCGGTAGGGCGCGCCTTCGGCGGCTGAGGTTGCGCTTTCAAGGTGGTCTGGATCTTCGCCGCGGTCTTCCACGAGGCGGCGGAGCGCGGCAAGGGATGGTGACGGGTTCAAATCCGGGCCATGGCCCCCGGAGAGGGTTTGCCCCGTCATGGCATGGAGTTTGACGGCGGGCTGCCCGGCCACTTCTTCATAGAGGCTGACTTGCAGCGCGGCGCCGGGAAAGGCGCAAGCGACATCCGTGATGAGATCGCGCCAGCTGCGCGGGTTGGCGGCAATGGCGGCAAAGCTGGCGCGCGAGGGCACAGGCTCGCCGCGCGACACCGCGAGGGCGGCAAGCGAGGCCCACCAGCGATCAAGCGCGCGGATGGAGAGATGGACCGTGCTGACCCGCCCATCAAACGCCGCCTGATGGCGCGCCAGCCGGAGCCCCGCGCCCTGATAAAGGCTGCGGTCGCGCAGGGCGCGGCGGGGTGTGCCGAGCAGATTCTCATCGGAAATGACCAAGGCACGCAGGCCTTGGGCCTCGGAGCGCGCAAGCTGAAGCGCAATGCGCCCTCGTGCCCGGTCGAGCTGTTGTTCGGCGCAGAGCAGGCCCGGTTGCGGCAGAACGCCCGCCAGAAGCCCGCTGCGCGTGCGGTGGGGGCCCCAGAAGCCAATATGGCATGCCTCAAGGCGAGATGCTTGGGCCCGCATCCAAGATTGGAAGCTCGTGGTTGCCGTGCGGTGCGCGCCTAAGTGAAGAATGATGTCCATGGCCTGCCATCGCTGAATTTGGGGAGAGGCGTCATGCTCTCTGGTCCATGGAACTGTGACAGCTGGGCGTGGAGGGAAGGTTAATGCATGCGCGGGAGGGCGCATTTGCAAAGCAGAGGTCGCAATCGCTGTGGGAGTGTCTATATGATAGGAAGCGGAGGATACGATGAACCTGAGCCAAGTCTTTGCGATAGTTGCCTTTGTTGCGGTTTGCGCCGCGCCGCTGCATGCGGCTGAAGAGGCACCTTCGGGGCCTTTTGTGACGCAAGACAGCGTGGATTTAGCGCAATTTCTCTGGATAAATCGGCCAATCGTGGTGTTTGCAGACAGTCCCGCAGACCCGCGTTTTGTCGAGCAGATGAAGTTTCTTGAAGCCGATCTGGATGCGTTGGTCCAGCGTGATGTGGTGGTGTTGACCGACACAGATCCCGCCGCCAAAAGCGCGCTTCGCACGGCTTTGCGGCCACGCGGATTTGGTCTGGTGCTGATCGATAAAGACGGGGAAGTGAAGCTGCGGAAGCCTGCGCCTTGGTCCACGCGCGAAATCTCGCGGTCGATCGACAAATGGCCGACCCGACAGCAGGAAATTCGCGAGAAACTGGGCAAGGAATAGGGCATCAGCGCCTCAAGGAGGGGGCCAGCCCGAAGGCTGACCCGGTCTGGTGTTATTCGAACTCGATGATGACCGCGTCCACGGCAAGACTGTCGCCCGGCTTGGCCTTAACCGATTTCACAATCGCTTTCTTTTCGGCGCGCAGGATGTTTTCCATCTTCATCGCCTCGACCGTGACGAGGGACTGGCCCTCTTGCACTTCGTCGCCTTCGGCCACGTTGATTTTCACCACCAGTCCCGGCATCGGGCAGAGCAGGAATTTCGACGTATCTGGCGGCAGTTTTTCTGGCATCAGCTTGGCCAATTCGGCCTGACGCGGGGTGCGGACATGCACTTTGATATCTGCGCCACGGGTGCGGATACGGAAGCCACCAGAGATTTTGCCGACTTTCAGAACCAAAGGCGCCTCATCGACTGTGAGTTTGGCCAATTGGTCGCCCGGCGTCCAGTCAGACGCCACACGCAGTGCTGTGCCATCGGCAAAAGAGACCGTGGAGCCGCCGTGATCGGCCGCAATTTGCACTGGATAGTCAACGCCTTGCAACGTGACCACCCAGTCACTGCCGACACGGCGCTCGTGGTTATCCATACGCCCGGAGATCCGGGTCCGGCGGATTTCAGCGACGCGGTGCATCGCGGCCGAAGCTGCGGCGACGCCGCGCAGTTGGTCTTCTGGCAGGGTCACACCGACGAAGCCTTCGGGATATTCCTCTGCAATGAAGGCCGTGGTGATATTGCCCGAGGTAAAGCGCGGGTGATCCATTACGGCGGCAACGAAGGGCAGGTTGTGACCGATGCCCTCCACCTCAAAGGTGTCGAGTGCCAGCCGCATTGCCTCGATGGCCTCCCCACGCGATGCGCCCCATGTGCAGAGCTTGGCAATCATCGGGTCGTAATACATCGAGATTTCGCCGCCCTCAAAGACGCCGGTATCGTTCCGCACAGCTGTCGCGCCCGAAGGCGCGGCCCCATGCCATGTGCCTGCTGCGGCCATCGGACCGGCCATGACTTCCATCGGCGGGCGATAGCGGGTGAGGCGACCGATCGACGGCAGGAAGCCGCGATAGGGGTCTTCGGCATAGAGGCGGTTTTCAATGGCCCAGCCATTGATCTTGAGATCGGACTGCGCGAAGGGCAATTTCTCGCCGGCTGCGACGCGGATCATCTGTTCGACGAGATCAACACCAGTGATCAGCTCGGTGACAGGGTGTTCCACCTGCAAGCGGGTGTTCATTTCGAGGAAGTAGAAGTTGCGATTACCATCCACGATGAATTCGACTGTCCCCGCAGAGGCATAGCCCACCGCTTTGGCCAGAGCGACCGATTGCTCGCCCATGGCTTTACGCGTCGCCTCGTCAAGGAAGGGCGAGGGCGCTTCTTCAACGACTTTCTGGTTGCGGCGCTGGATCGAACATTCACGCTCGTGCAGATAGACGGCATTGCCATGCTGGTCTGCCAGAACCTGAATTTCGATGTGGCGGGGTTGGGTCACGAATTTCTCGATGAAAATCCGGTCATCGCCGAAAGAATTGGCGGCTTCGTTCTTGGAGGACTCAAATCCTTCCCGCGCCTCGGCGGGGTTCCACGCGATCCGCATGCCTTTTCCGCAGCCCCCGG
>OCVQ010000661.1_pt1 | contig 30556 bp, 48 predicted proteins | sample 1539061 | NCBI WGS metagenome assembly OCVQ01 (sample SAMEA3355526, study PRJEB22509) | marine metagenome | biome: marine; feature: river plume; material: water | place: USA | collected 2010-08-08 | depth 0.5 m | reverse complement strand
GGTGTTCCGCCACGCGACTGGTGGGGGGGATGTAAGGAGACTCCTTGCGGGGGGGGTGGGGAGGACCAATCGACAAATCAGGCGCAAGGCCGCGGGCAATAGCCAATCGCTTGTCCACCTTGGCAAGCATCTGCTTTGCTTTCATGCTGATGGCTTGCTTTGTTACGCCGAACATCTTGGCAAGCTGCGGACCGTTGAGATGTCCAGGCACGCGCAACACAGCACGCATCAGGTGCCAGTGTCTTAGGGTAGCAGGGTGGTTAGTGTATCCCATCAGGTCGACCACGTCATGCACGATGCGTCCAACTGTCTCGCGTGAGATAAATGACTCGGACTCAGTACGTGTCTCGCTGTCGCGTGGGTCATACAGCCAAATGCCGGCACGTTCATAGACTGGGAAGATGTGATCAGGTGAGCGGGCTTCCTTGTACGGTATACATCCCTCCTCTCGGAGTTTGTCCTGCTGTATCTTAGGCAAGGCATAAAACCATTTGTCGAACCGCTTGGCGTGGGCAAAGTCCTCGCGTGAGGCGGCCCGGTCAAATCCGTTTAGCCCCGACATAAGTCGTCCTCCTGCTTGTCTTGGATGGTCTTCCAGAGTTTGAGGTAGGCGTTGAAGCGGCGGGCCTTCTCCTTCTCAACGCGGGAAGGGATAGCCCGACTAGGTGGGGGCATCGGCTTGCGCTGCTTAGGCGGCTTGGACTTGTTGACCACGGGCATAGAGTGTGAGGTCTTTAGGACAGCGTAAGTAAATTATGTTAATAGGTTCACCCATACAGCTCGACGAGGGTCGTAGGAGATCAGGGTCATCGACCTAAGTCGTCGCACGAGAGACGCGTGAGGCATCCGGCGCTTACGGTTCTTGCGGACGTAGGGTAGGGCTAAGGCAAGGCGCCTGAACTCCTGGGCTGTGAATGTGCTAGGCCATTCCTTGATTGTCTCTTGTAGCCATTGGTTGGACTTCTGTACCTTTAGCGCGGCGGCTAAGGTGGCCTTCTCCCTAGCTCTTTCCATGACGTTAGGTTTAGTCTTCCAGAGGTGCCGCCACTTCTTGGTCAGTCGTCTTTGGCAACGGAGGTACGCGGCTTGAGCCGGGGTGGCCTTCCTCTTGGGCCTCTGGAGGTCGTCAGAACCCATTGACGAGGCAGGCGAGCGTCAGCGGAGCCGTAGCCGAGACAATAATACTAGTATACGGATTTGCACAGTCTACGCTCAGTGTAAGTCCTTGAGGTCTCATGGGTAGTTCCGAGGGGGGTATGGGGGGCTAAGGCTGTCCTACCCCTCAAAGGGACAACGGACGGCTCAGAGACCCCTTGGCGGGGCTGGAATGGGCCTTCTGGTCGTCCATGTCGGTTGGGGCGTACTCCCAGCGGATGGAGCCGTCGTCGGCGTGGCAGAGGTTAACGTGCCCGGCAAAGCGGTCGGTCGAGTCTTTAAGGCCAGAGCGGGACTGACGCTTGGAGAACCCGAAGCGGTACACGGCCCGACCGTCCGAGGTGTTCTTATGGGTGCGGAACAGGTAGCCAGAGTCGCGGGCGAAGTTAACCCATTCAGCGCAGCCGGCCCCGAGGTAGGCAAGTTGCTGGGAGGTCATCGCGTCGAGATCGTCAGCCGACTTAGGTTTGGTCGTATGGTGCATATACAGCAGGGCGGCCCCAGTCCTCTGGAGCATCTCTTGGACGCCACCGGGTCCGCGTAGGAAAGCCGAGGTCGGTTCCTGCATGGCGATGTCGAAGTTTGCGTACGCCAAAAGGGGGTCAGCGATGATGAGGTCAATGGCGTGCTTCTTGACCATCTCGCCCAGGTACTCAACAAACTCAAAGCCGACCTTAGATGACTGACGGACGAAGATAAGGTTCTCTTTGAGGGTGACCTTCTCGGATTGAATTAGTTTAGCGGTCGCACCGATGAGCCCTTCAGCTGCGTCCCCAAAGTCATTCTCTGCTTGCACCATTAGGATACGGAGCGCTCGAACGGGCTTAAGGCCAAAGGGGGCCTTGTTAAGAGCCCAATTTACGGCAAGGTGTACGGCAAGGGATGACTTGCCCGTGCCGGAGAACCCGACGATTTGAAACGGATAGCCTTGGCATATCCAACGGCGGTCGGCGCCGATCAGGACGGTCTTGTCGTCCTTAGCGTCAAAGGCGAGCATAGCGTCGAGGTCGAAGTACTCTGTCGCAGTTTCTTTGCCGTGCCCCTTGCGCCGTGTCAGAGTCTTGGCAAGTTGCTCTTGGGCGAGGACGATGGCCTCGGGGTCAGCACCCGCCTCGTTAACGACCTTAAGGACGGCTCGGCTATGCTCCGCAAGTTTGCGGAGGTTAAGGGCTTTAATCACCGCAAGCGACCAAGCGGCGTTCGGCTGAATGAATTGCCCGGTGGTCGATAGGTCTGAGACGGTGAAGGCCTCGACGGGTGAGCCGAGTTCTCGAAGGCGCTGCGTGACGGTTAACTCATCGGGGGCTGTCCCCTCGTCGATGAGCCCGCTGATCGCGGCGGCTAGGTCTTGATGCTGTGGCTCCCAGAAGTCGGACGGGATGAGCCCATCGGGAAGCGGTAGGCTTTGGGCGATGCAGACGGCAAGGATGTGCCGTTCCGCGTCTAAGGCAGAAGGTGGAGGTTGTTCCATTGGCTTGGAGGTAAGGTGGGGGACTTAGGGGCTTAGGTCTTCTTAGGTCGAGTCATTTCGCCGTAGTGGGCGACGGGGTAGGGTTTAGCGTCTCTGCGGATGTTCACGCGGTAGGTCTTCTCCTGGATGAGGCCCAGCTGCATTCCCTTGATTATATATTGCCGGGCAGTCGTGCGCTCACACTTCCAGACTTTAGCCCATTGGTCCATCGTGCGGAAACCCTTAGGGGGCTTTTCTGCTGTCTTGTGGATAGCCGCCATCACTCGGAGGAGCAGCGGGTCAGGCTTGCGGTGGCTCATAGGCCACACATCCCTTCACATTCAGAACCGAAGTCAAAACCTATCTGGTTTGCGTGCTTGTCCGTAAAGTCTACTTCGTCCAATGGCTTGCAGGACTTATGCAGATAGACCTCGATGCGTAGGCCGCCGGGGTTCTCGTTCTGAAGTCGGCGATATGTCCTATCGAACTCGACGGCCTTCTGGAAGTGTTCTGGGTCTTGGGTCTTCAATCGACGCCATTCGTCGTCATCGTGGAATGGGCAATAGTAGCAAGCGGAGCGAGGCGGTTCTGGGTAGCCGTTCCTTGCCATCCACTCGATGCAATGAGATCGGGTCATTCGCTTCTCGATAAGAGGCCAGCGGTGTTGAGTCCAGGTATTCATTGGCAGCTTCATTCGTTGCATCTCATCGTAAGATATGCCAATCCATTGTGTAACTGTTACTTTCTTCTGTCCGTGCGTAATGCCGCAACGCTTTCGGATTTCCTTTAGGATAGGGGCCACCTTAAAGTCAGCAGTGCAAGCCCGACCTAATGCTGGGCGCACTTCACCAGAAGCCGTTAGTCCATAGACCGGGATGTTCAATCTTAAGTAGGTGAGAGGCGTTTCTGAGTATATGCTTTTTTCCTTTACCCTGATTTTAAGTACGCTTTCCGTTAGGCTACCCTTGGTCACACGAATTACAGGGAAGGGTAACTGCGTCTCAAGCCAGTCCAGCCACTTGTAGACGCTGGTTGGCTCGGCTTGCGTGTCTGCAAAGACTGCAAAGTCCGGCATCGGGGTTATTTCCCGACGGGCCGCCATCAACGCTAGGCATGACGATTGAACGCCAGCACCTAGGTTTAAAACAGTATATCGCGTAGGGCTTGGAGGTTCAAAATAACTCATGGGGTAAAGGTCTTAAGTTCTGTCTGCCAGATCCAGACGCCGCCCATCTTGTGAATTAGCCAAGCCTTGTAGTCGCCGCCCTTGGTGACGAACCCGGCAACGAAGCCTGAGCCCCATCGTGAGGTCGCTAGGCGGTGAGCCGCGTAGGCCATCTCGTCCTTACGGCAAAGGCAACCCGCAGAGAAGGCGTTACCGCCCCCGTGCTTGGTCAGGGCGACGCTTGCAAGGTTGTGGGTGTGTCCGTGTATCAAAGCCCCGCCGTGAGGTGCGTAGTGTAAGCCCTGGACGACTGTAGCGTTGGCGCCGTGAGCGTAGCCGTGGACCATAGCGACAGGGCCGAGCCGATAGACGCCCTTGTCGGCGTGGTAGGGCAGGATGACCTTCGCCCCGTTCTGTCGAGCTACGCGGTTAATTCGGTCCTTCAAGTCGGTGCAGTAGTCTCGGACGATGGCCTGACCGTGGCCTTGCATAGAGTCGAGCCGGTGTTCGTGGTTGCCCCAGAGGTAGACGTTGGGCTTCCACTTGGCAAAGAAGTCTTCGCCGGCCTCGATGTCCTCTTGGAGGGACTCAGCGCCTTCCTTGTCGGACCCCACGCCCTTGCGGAGTGAACGGAAGTCGTAGTGATCGCCGCCGGCTATCTTGATGTCGGGCTTGAAGTCCTTGGTAAACTCGTAGAGGGCCGACAGGGCTTCGGGGTCTGCCATGTCCCCGTGACTGTCCGAGGCGAAGATAAACTTGGTGAGGCGGCTCATACACTTGGAGCGGGTGGCTTGCCTTTGTGTTTGCCAAACTTCTCAAAGTGGCTGCGGAAGCGGAGCCCTTGACGCACGGCTGAGTTATACATCCCTGGCGCAGAGAAGCCAAACCTCTCGGCGGTCTCGGTGGCGGTCAGCCCTTCGGCGATGCCCTGAGCGGCGGCCTGAGCCATCGTTAGCCGACCATTGGCTAAGAGGTTATTGTGTTCGTCGTTGAGGCGGTGGGTGTGCGTCGTGCCGCGTCCCCACTCGAGACGGCGCCGACAGCCGGGAGGCCAGATAATGCCATGACGGCAGACGAAGGCCTCAATGGTCTTGAGAGGTACGCCCGCAATCTTAGCGGCGTCAGCGGTTAGCCAGGAGCCACGGATGGCTTCGCGGATGGCCTTGGCGATATGTCGGTCGGTCGGGTCTTTGTAGTCGTCGACCCGGATATGTGGCTTAGAGTCGTAATGGGGACAGGTGGCTAGGAAGCGGAGGCGGTCGATGCTCACGCCCCAGCACCTCGACATCTCCGCCAGCTCGTCGTCGGTGGGCGTTGCCACGAGTCAGAACTTGTCGGAGCCCTTCGCGTCCTTCCAGAGTTGCAGAATAAAGGCGGTCTCGTCGTCGGTGTTAACCTCGGCAAGGTAGTCGGTCACTTGGTTGCCAGCCTTAATGAGAGCGTCGATGCCGTTGCGGTATCGGTTCAAGTCCTTCTCGGAGATGACAACCCACTGACCGTCCTCGGTCATCTTGAGCGTGTTGCCGAGTTGGACGTTTAGCGCGTGTAAGGCGGCGACCTCCTTCTCGAGTTCTTCGATGCGTTCTTGTTTGGTTTGTTTACGGCTCATAGTTCTAAATGCTTAGCGACCGACTTGCCGACGTCACGGATCATGGCGGCGGTGTTAGGTTGGAAGGCGTAGGTTTGGGTCGGGATGCACCCCTCGAGCATCTCGCGGATGCTAGCGGCCTCTTCGTCGTTAGCCGGGCCGATGCCTTCGGTCTCGATGTGCAGATGAATAACCCTCCAGCCTCGGACTTCGTTCATCAGCTGCTTGGTGACGACGACCTCGTTGATGTACCGGGTGTCCGTGACGACCACATGGCCCCGCTCACGGCTGGCGGCCTCGGTAAGGTTATAGACAAAGACGTCCTTGTGGATAGACCGGGCGAACCGACCCATAGCGACAAGCGTCTCGCGGTGGGTGGCCTTGACGCTGTCATCGTGGAAGTTAACGGACAGCCCTAGGTTGATGGAGAAGTCGTTAGCGGCATCCTTCAAGGCATCAGCAAAGGCGATGCGTTTGACGTTAGCGCTGTAACGAGTCATCCCCTCGGCGAACGTATCCTTCCCGCTCCTGGCGTAACCAGAGAGGAGGACGATGGTCTGAGGGGTCTTCACCAGTCGGTCGGGGTTGGGATGGTCGACGCGGCAACGCCCTTGCCCTTGGGAAAGTTCATCTTGTACTTGAACTGAGGCTTGCCCTGCCACTCGCCGTCGGGGGTCACTTCCACCTCGACCTCGAAGTGTACGTTAGTCGCTGGGCGGATGTAGTCGAGGAAGTCGGGGACAGAGAGGGAGGCCTTCGGCTCAGAGACGTACTTGCCGGAGATTTTGCCGACGAGCATGGCGAGCGACTTGCCGTACTTGGTGCCGTAGTTCTTGGAGAAGCAGAGGCCTTCGGCGGTCTTAAAGAACAGGCGGGCGCCGACGCCATCGTCGTAGACCTTAACCTTATCTTCTTTCGGGAGTGACATCTTCAAGACGTACTTGCCGGTCTTGTCGATGGTCGTGAGTGGGGGGCGGTCGTTTGGGTTTTCCATGTTGTTTGTGGGTGAGATTACTTTGAGGATTTTAAAGCGGTGTTAAGAATATCCGACAGTTTGTAACGCAAGATGCGACCGACGCGATAACAGGGGATTAGGCCAGCAGTCGTCCAGCGCCCGACGGTGATTGGGTGAACATTTAAAAGAGCTGCTACCTCTTTTTGTGTAACTAAATCCCGTGGTTTATTATCGGTTAGCAGTTGTGGCTTTTTTGGCATGGTGTGGGTTGTTTATTGGTTAGGCGAAGTTGATAGGGGGGAGAGCAGCCGAAGAGGTCGGGCGGGCGATGACGATGACCTCGGACGGGTAGGCGGGCCACTCGTTAAAGGACTTGCAGACCTCGTAGGCCTTGATGGCAGAGAGCATAAGGGCTTCGCCTTCCGCGATCAGGTCTTGGTGTAGCTCGAAGACGGCGGTCAGGTACGGCGCCTCTTTCTCTACGACCAGGAGACGGAACCCCTTGGGGCGTACGCCAAAGTTAAGTTTGCAGAGTAGCAGATACCACGCGGCCTGTAGTTTAAAGTCGTCCGACCAAATAAGTTGACGACCAAAGCCCTTTGGGGTGGCCTCTTCCATCGTCGTCTTGATGTCGTAGACGTACCCGTCCGCGGCGATCAGGTCTAGCGAGCCCTTGATAGGCACCATATAGTCAGCGGTAAGCATGACCTCGGTGGCGATGGGGACGATGTTGTAACGGCCCATGGCGATACGCAGGGCGTCTGAATAGGAGAGGGCGTTGTCGTACTCGTCAGCTTTGCAAGGCACGTCACCGGGCTGGAGGGTGGTCTTCCAATAGGCGTGAACCTCTTTGCCTTCCTTCGTGCGCTTGTCGGTGTCGGGCTCGGGCTTGAACTTAGCGAACTCGTCCTGAGCGAGGACGGCGGCGTGGGTCATGATGCCTTCACGGAGGGCCTTAGAGTCTTTGCGGGGGTTGGCCTTGTCGTGGGCGTACTTAGCCGGTGCCTTAAGGAGCAACTTGGCGGCGGTCTGGTTCAACGCGTCGATAGCGTCGTAGTCGGCTCGCGTCTTGCCAGCGAGTTTGGCTTGGATTTCTTCGGGGGTATACATGGCTTGTGGGGGTGAATGTTGGAATGAATTACAGCACCTCGTCGGGGTTGTCGACTAGGTTCTCGGCGTCGCTCAAAGTCTTGTCCATCTCTTCGGCCTTCTCGTGGAGGTTCTGGACGCTGACCAGGAGTGAGGCGAGGTCGGCTCGGACGATGTTGAGGCGTTCCCGCAGCTCGACCATGTCATTGATGTCCTCGATGCGGGCGGCGTCCGTGATCGCGAGGACGGAGAGAAGGCGGTCGCCGTCGATAGAGACGCGGTGGATGTCCGCTTGGGTGACGAACGCGGTCTGGTAGGCGGAGAGGCTACGGGCCTCGGTCTGGAGTCGGCGCAGGGCGGCGGCTAGGCGGTCTTGGGAGGTCATCGTTTGGAGCGGAAGAGGGTGAGTTCAAAGACCTTGCCGTAGTTCACGGAGAAGAAGCGGACATCGGACCGGGCAAGGGTGGGCAGGGTCTCGGCCTTCCAGCCGGCTAGGACCTTCTCTAGAGCCTTGTGAGACTTAGCCTGGAGTTCGACGAAGACGGAGCCGTCCAAGAGGATGAGCAGGGCAAAGGTGTTCTCGGGTTGGGCGGCGGCCTTGTAGACCGACGAGGGGATGACGAGCGACTTCATGCGGGGAAGAAGGAGCGGGCTGAGACCCATATCTTTTTAAGGTGGATGGACTGGCGCTTGATAACGTCGGCAGCGGATTGGCTGACAGCGTCGATGACGTACGCGTTACCGTTCAGCTCGAAGGTCGCCCCGGCAAAGGTCGGCAGGTGCTTGGCTTGCTTGGCTAGGATGACGGCCTCGAAGTCAGCGAGTTCGACCTCGGCTTGGCTCATGTCCGAGATAGAGAATTGCCGGATGGCCTCGGTCTTGACGATCCACATGAGGACGATGGTATGGTCCGTGAGGATGACGTTGATGGGTTGCCCCGTGCCGTGGGTGGTCGAGGTGGTCACGACTGCTTGTCCTCCTTGGCGGCTGTCCCTCTTTGATTACGGTGAGATACTTTTCTCAACAAAAAGTCAAAAAAGTCAGCATTCCCAATCTGACGAAGCACCTCCACCTCGGCATCAAGGCGCTGCTTCTCCGTCAGTAACCATTGGTAGTCGCGGAACTCAACGTAGTCCCCTTGCTCGTGCGACTGCATCACATCACCGCCAAGGGTCTTCTGGGCTTGGATGCTGGCAACATTGTAGCGGGGAGGCTTGTTTAGGTTTCTCACGACTGCTTGCCCTCTAAAAAGTCGACGGTGTTTTGCAGGCTTTCGTTGTCCTGCTGTAGCCCGTGTATCTTGCGGGCGTTCTCGTGTTCGCTGTTTGCGATTAGCGAATTGAGCCGGGCGACCTCGGCCTTTAGGTTAGTCACCGTAAGGCAGTCCACGCGCTCGTGGGAACGGATGACGGCCTCTAGGCAACGGACCTCAGCCGTGAGGGTTTCGACCTGAGCCTCTAGGCCAATGACCCGGCCCTTCAGCTGGGCGTTTTCGATGATGTCGTCGATGTTCATTTGGTGGCGTTCCGTACGGCCTGTTCAAAGGCGTGGGTGTTGATGGCGGCGAGGTGTTCAGCGCTGAGGTCTTTCAAACCTTGTCCAGGCTTGAGCCAACCCTTGAGCGTGAGAATCTCCACGGCGGCCTTCTCAAAGCGGAGTTCGCCCATGAAGACCTTGGGGGCTTGGGGCTTTGGTGCGGAGGCTTGATGCCCATCGTCGTCGAGGTCCACTGAGATACCGCAAGCCGTCTGGATAGACTGCCGGCGGATGTAGGTGATAGCCCCGCCGACCTGTTGAGCCGTGAGGCCGTCGGCCTTGACCATCAGTTTCCCGAAGGCGAAGAGGTGGCCCGAGGTGTGCATCAGGGAAGTGGACACGCCGACTTTGCCTTCCTCCGTCTCGAGGACTTGGACGAGGGCTAGGTTGTGCGCTTGAAGGACAGGCTTGACCGCGTCGAGCAGAGCGTCGAGCGAGACATAGCGTGCCTTGAAGGCAGGGTTGATGCGGTTGGCTCCGACGTTCTCCATCGAGGAGAGTGCGGCGATCAGGTCGAAGTAGGGGTTCGACTGCTCCTGGCTAACTGCGGGGCTGGTTTCTTTTTTAGTCATGGCTTGGTTTGTGGGTTGGGTGTGGGAAAGGCTTACGGGAATGAAGTCATCTCGTCCACCGTCTTCTGAGTGACGCAACGGAGGTGGTTGTCGTGCGACAGGAACCACGAGCGGCTCGAACCCGACACGCGGGGCTTTAACTTACGGGCCACGGTGCCGTCAGAGAGGACGACGTAAGAAGAGCCGGAGAGTTCGCGGTAGGTCGCGGGGGCCTTGGCTTCAGGGGTTTGCTTGGAGGGTTTCTTTTGCATTGGGAGGGGGTTAGTTGATGGCGCCGCGTCGAGCAGCGTCAAGGATTAGGAGAGCGTCGGCGTTGGCTAGGGTGACATCGAGGGCGGGCCACAGCTCGAGGGCTTTCCCCTTGAGGTGGTTCTTCCAGCCCTTGCCGTGGTCCTTCTTCTTGCCGAGGCCGTGGGCGGCTTGCCACGCTTGAGGCTTAACGCGGTGCAGGGCAAAGCCCATAGCGATAGTCGCCCCGTAGATAAGGCCGAAGTTCTGGGCGAGGCGGGCGATGGACGAGGCAGGGATAAGCGGACCGTAGCCGGCGGTCGAAGGCTCTTCGAGGTAGACCTGGACGTCTTTGTTGAGGACGTGGAAGGACGCGATCAGTTGAGCGACCTCGACATCGGTGGGCGGCATCTTCTCGATGTATATCTCGATGAAGTCTTGAGTCCAGACGATGGCCCCAGATTGGCCGGGGTCTACGGCGACGATAAGTGGCTTGGTCATTTGGTGCGTGGGTCTCGGTTTAGACGAGCGACCACGACCCGAGTGATGGCAGGACAAGCCCTTAGGTCAAACCCTTTAGCCTTGAAGCCCGCAAAGCCGAGTTGGTGGGCGGCGTAGACTTCCCCAAGGGTGGGCTGTCGGCCCAGCGCCGTGGTCAGCCGTTCCTCGAGGAGGGTCAGCCAGGAGGTGGCGTATTCCCGCCCCACCCCTTCGTCCGTGGCCCAAGTGCTGTACCCGTAGGTCGGAAGGCCGTGGCGGGCACGGTACGCTGTCGTATCGGCCCACGCAGCTGGGAAGAACTGTGCAAGGCCACGCTCACCGAGTCGCCCGATGGCCTTGGGGTTGCCGGAGGACTCTACGAAGATGACGGCCTCGACTTGTCCAGGGGTGATGGCGTGGAGGGACGCGGAGGCCAAGAGCAGGGCTAGCAGTCTCATCGTCCGTCCATCGTCGGGTGAACCGAGCCGCTGTCCTTCTCGCCGTTGCGGTCGACGTAGGTCCAAGTGAACAGGGCACGGCACCCGGTGGTGAGGTTGGCGTAGATGGAGACCGCCATGCAGTTGTGGGACTCGCGAAGGTTCTCTTCGGCTACGGCAGCGCACATGACAATACGCTGGCGGGCGTACTTCTCGGTCCAATCACCTTGGAGGACGCGATCACGGGAGTAGGCGATTTGATAGGAGAGTCCGCGGATGACATGAGCCGGGGAGGCCAGCATATCTTGGGACATAGAGAGAGGGTCGGGCATGGGATTACTTGGTTGGGTTGTTTAGGGAAAGTTCGACGCGGGCAATCTGCTCGCCAATCCAGCGCATGACGGGGACAGCCATCGAGTTGCCGGCGCACTTGTAGCGTGGGCCGTCAGGGCATTGGTCGGCAGGCTTGCCCTTCCAGGGGATTTGGGACCAATCATCTGGGAAGCCCTGTAACCGTTCGCACTCCCTAGGGGTTAAGCGTCTTACGGCCATAGTGACCTGATGGACGGCAGATACCTGTTGGGTGACCTCGGAGCTCTGCGGAGAGCGTGAGGGGTCGTTGGAGGCGGTTAGCGTCGGGGCTATGGCGGCTGGAGCGCCGTGACCTTGCGCCGTTCGCAGCGGGACGTGTAGGTCCCCCGTCAGCGTGCCATTGAAAAGGTCCACTCCCTGTGAGGGGTGCATAACGGCGGGCTTATTGTTTCCACCACCACCCGCTTCAAGGGTCGGCGCGGTGCTTTCGGAATAACCAATGCTGCGAGCTTGAGCCGAGTTCCCCGGCTTGAAGGTTGCCACCTGTATCGTTGCCACATGGGGCGATTGGTCGCCAGAGTCGCACTTCACGGTCGGGAATACTTCCGTCGATGGGTCAGCGCCAGCCTTGCGCCGTAGGTTGCCGGGTTGGAAGGTCACGGCCTGAACCGCCAGCGGGTCGTTGTCTCCCGACTTCGTATTCGCAAGCAAGGTAGGGCAGGTATCCTGCTCGGTAATCTGTCCGCGTAGGCGAAGCTCACTTGCTTGGACGATGTGCGGAGTAAACGTAACAGCCAAAGCCTCAGCCTCGACTCGCTCGTTCCCGGTGCGGGAGTACGGCGGTCCGCTTGCGCCGATTGTCGGGGCGACGGTGCCAGGCATCTGGTGGCAAACGCCGTGAATGTCGGTCGTGGACTGGGCGCGCTTCGACTTGCGGAATGGGACAGCGACGGCCTGCGCGCCAAGAGTGTCGAGGGTGTAAGCAGGGTCGCCTGGCTGGCCGACGCCAAGGCCGTTCTGGTTCTTCTCGATAGCGCGTCCGTCATCGATTGGGATGGCCTGCTGCGCGACAGCATGAGTCGTCCGGGTGTCGCCGAGGTCGAAGTTGTTAAGCGTGTTGCTGGCCTCGGCCTTGACTCGCTCGTTGTCGGTGGTGGAGCAGGCGCGCTTGGATTTGCGGTAGGGTTGTGGTGCAGGACATGGGATGCACTTACCCTCCTGCACATACTGACTGCCGACTCCTTTGTAGTCCCTAGCGCAGAGTGTGCCGATGGTCTGCGGGACAGGCGTCAACACCGCGGGAAAGCGGTTCTTCTCCGGCATCGTCTGGCCTTTAGCCAGCACCGCGTCGAGGGTCTGGCTTACTTGTCCTCCGTCCCACCAGCAGCCTGCCTCAACGCTTGCTCCAGCATTGGCGGCAGGGCCTTTCCTCTTTTTGTTGCCCGTCTCAAGATACCCGCGCAAGCCTTCGCGGAGAGATAGAACCTCGGCGGCAGCTCGCCAGTCTCCAAGACACGCAACAACGAAGACTCGACGACGACGCTGGGGAACTCCGAAGTGTTGAGCGTCCAGCACTCGGTAGGCGAACCCATAGCCGAGTTGCACCAACGCCCCGAGGAAGGCACCAAAATCCCGTCCTCCGTTTGAAGACAAGACACCGGGGACGTTTTCCCAGACGATCCAGCGGGGCTTGAGTTTGTCAGCCAGCCCAAGAAAGGTGAGGGCGAGGTTGCCTCTGGGGTCGGTGAGTCCTTTGCGGAGTCCAGCGACGGAGAAGGACTGACATGGTGTGCCTCCGACCAGAAGGTCGATTGCTCCAGGTTCGAGGGGCCAGGATTGGTATTCGGTGAGTGAGCCATAGTTTGGTGTATTAGGGAAACGATGTGCGAGGACAGCGCACGGAAAGGGTTCAATCTCGGAGAAGCCTACGGCCTTCCAGCCGAGAGGTTCCCAAGCGACGGACGCGGCTTCCATACCAGAGCAAACGGAAAGGAAGCGCAGCGGGACTTGAGGTGTTAATGGTTGAGTTGTCATAGGTTGTGGCTTGGTGATAAATGGTTGTTGTTGGCGAGCTTCGTGGACGGCTTTGATTTCTTCGATGGCTTCATCGGAACAACCTCCGCGGCTACCTTTGCAAGTTGTGATTGTAGGGGAGATAATTGGCTTCATAGCGCAGATAAACTGGTCTTGGGTGCTGGCGATGGTGAAGGTCTTGTCGATGTACCACAAGGCTCCAGTCCCGCCTTTTTCATTGGGGCGCACGGCTCCACCTTTTGTGCCAGAGTAGTTCCCCCCCCCCCGTACTTTGAACGCGATAGGCAGCACAGATTAGTACTTGTTAATGATGTCGACGAGGCTAGGGCCGTCGGCGAGGGCGAGGATGTAGGCGGCTAGCGCAAGGCCAGCGAGGAGGGCGAGGAGGAGTTTCATGGGTTGGGGATTAGGCGGTGAAGTGGGCGAGGATTTCGGCGTCAGTCATGTCGGCAACCAGCACCTTGAAGTCGGGGCGAGTCTTGGCGGCGTCGATGGCCTTCTGGCGGTTTGCGTCGGTGATTGCCTTGAAGCCAGAGTATTGACCCTTCACTTGACCGACCCTAACATACATGACCGACTTGTGAGCATCACGGCGAACCTTGGCTACGACCTTGGCAAGATGCTTCTCGTCTAACTTGGCTTCAATCAGCGTATCGACATAGTCGGCGATTGCGGTCTGGTGTACTTCCATCTCGTGGCGATTGTCGCCGAGGAAGCGGACGTGGGTGCAACCACCTTTGCCGTGGTTGTCGGCGTAGCCAATCAACTTGCCGTCCAAAAGGACGTTGGCGGTAAAGGCTTCGGTTTCCTCGCTCATGCCGGCGAAGTGCTTGAAGGCTCCGATGGTGATGCGAGGGAGGATGGTGTCGGTGTTGGCTTGGGTGGTCATATGTATATTTGGTACTCCTCCTTTGTGAGGGCTTTAGGTTTAACGTCAACACCTATTTGCTAAAGGTCTTATGAACCCCCATTCTGCCCCTAAGTCGGTGTCCTAGTCAGTCCCTAGGCTACCCCATTAGACCCCTCTGGGTTGCCCTAGGAGGCGTTTTGCCTGCGGAAGCGTAGGAAGACCGCTACCCCCACCCCTAGGCACCCGACTGCCAGAGCCCAACCTAGGTCGCGGCAGGCTTTCAGCCCCATCGTCGCCGAGGTCAGTTGGCGCTCGAGCCCCGCGTCGTCGCTCTTCGTGCCGGCGTCCGTGATCAGCAGGGCCATCGTCGAGGAGTTGGCAAACGAGCTGAGGATTAGGTCGGAGATGTAGGCCACCGAGACGGCAGCCATCCCAGCGCAAACGACCAGGGCCACCGTCGCCCAAAGGAGGTTAGCCTCACTTGCTCCGCTTGGTGGGTTTCTTTTTGTCATGCAATTTCTTCGTTACCTTAGCGACCTCAGCCTCGCCTCGGGCTTTAAGATACTTGAGGACGTAGTCCATGACCTCGGGGGCCGCGTACCCCGCCGCACCGACGACGCCCATGCGTAGACCAGGGGATGAGATGTGGTCCGTGATAGCGTACCCGACAAGGGCCGCAGTGATCGCGGCGGCAGAGATACGGCGCAACACCCAGCCCGGTGAGACGGGTTCCGTGGAGAGGAGCAAGCGGGCCGTCATCGCAAGGCCACCGAGGATGGAGGCCACTAGCCCGTCTTTGACCAGGGACTGAGTCGCTTCGTTGTCGATAGGTGGAGGGGGGCTCATTTGCGGGTGACGAGGATGAGGCAGATGTTGGCGACCGAATAGGACAGCCAGACGACAGCCATCAGGTAATTCTTTGTGCAAAGGTTAGCGACGCCGGCGAAGAGGTAGGCCACCCCAGCGATGCCCGGTACGACGGTCGTGCAAAAGGTCTCGGCGGTCATTTGCTTATTCTCACGGGGGTCTTGTGCTTGCCCATCAGGACGCGGCGGTAGTTCTGCGACCAGAGTGTGCGGGACATCTCTTTGCCTAAACGGTCAATTTGAGCCTCGGGCAAGTCCGGCAGCGAGATGTGCAGCTGCTCGTGGCAGAGGACTTCCATCTCACGACGCGGGGACAGGCGGGGGTCAATCTCGATGAGCGGGTGGACGGGGTCGGTCGTAGCCATGCCCCATGCCTTCTCTTTCCCGAGTGGCCTCCACACGACCTTAGGCTGCGGGGCTTTGCGGCGGGTCATTGTGTTTGTCGTTTACGTGCCCACGGTAGACGTGCCAGCCACCGACGATGAGGCCGAGGAGGAACAGGCCACCGACCGAAGGCAGGAACCAAGCGGAGTCGAGGAGGTAAGGGACGGCGCCGATGCAGATGCCCGAGAGGAGCAAGCCCGCCCCGATCATGACGCGACCGAAGGCAACGGCGAGACCACCGAGGACCATCATCCCCGCGGCGACTAGGGTGTACAGGTTGCGCTGGCCTTCCTTCTTTGCCTCGTCGACCTGTTTCTTTAACGTGTCGATTTCGGTGACCATCTTCGACATGGCCTCGGCGTTCTGCTTTTGCTCGGCTTCGAGCTTCGCCCACATGGCGTTAATGTCTGCCCGGGCGGCGGTGGCGTTAGCGACGTTGGCCTCGTAGGCCTTGGGGTCGGCTTTCAGCGCACGAGCCTGAGCGTAGGCTAGGTCTTCAGCGGACGGCTTAGGGAGCCCGGCCTCAGCCACCGTTAACTCGGAGCGGACCACATCGGGCTTGTCGGCGTTGGTCTTAGCGACCGAGACGGCTGCCGCAGTCCGCGACTCTAGTTTGTCTTCCTTCTTGCCGACCACGTCCAGCGTCCCTTGAGCTGGGACAGGGTCGGGGGTCGGGACGGGTGTGGTAGCACATCCAGCCAGGAGTAAAGAGATGACCAAAATGCGATACATCGTAAATTGGTCTAGACCGTTTTACGTTACTTGCCCTTGAGAGCGTCGAGGAGGTTCTTGCCCTTGGTCTCGGTTTCTTTGAGGCGGTCGCCGTTCTTACGGTAGACGAGGATGCCAGCGACGACGCCGATCAGGAGCCCGGTGGTGAAGAGGATGAGGTAGGACATAGTTTACGCGATGGGAACAATGGTGTAACCCTTGGAGGCGATGAGGGCTAAGAGGGCGGCCTCAGTTTCGGCAAAGACCACCGTCAACCCCGTGGCGTTGTAGGTTTGGTCTGCCTTAACGGGGAATACGCCGGGGACGTTCGTGTTACCTTTGGACAGTAGGGCCGCAAAGCCGTCCTTGTCGTATCGCTTGGAAAGAGATGTGTTCATTAATAAGTATAGGTTAAAATTGGGAAGGTTGCTTCACCCGTTCCGTCAGAGATAAATACTGTAATCACATCGCCAGAAACAGGAGCGCCGACTAGGGTGCCGCTTAAATAGTAGTAGTTGTATGCGGCGTTTACAGTATTGTCGTAAACTCCGTTAATGTATAATTTGAAATCCACACCAGAGCCGGACAGTTTACCATAAAACCAGCCCGCGCTCGTGTTCATAAAGCCGTAATACATACTCCAAGAACCTCCGCTTTCGTAATAACCAGGGTTTGCCGATGATGTCATCGTTACGATGTCCAAGTAGTTCATCGCCCCGTTCAATCCGTTAGCCCCAGCAGGGCCAGTCGCAATCGCCGTGGTCTGGACGGTCAAGTCGCTGAAGGTAATTCCAGTAGCGTCCACCGTGATGCCACCAGTAAATGACGGAGCCGCAAGGTTGGCCTTGAGGTCGAGTTCGCCCTGCAAATCCGTTTGAGTCGAAAGCGTCCCGGTGATCGCACCCCATGCGGCTGACCCGCTAACGGTTGCCCAGATGAGGTCGGTGCCGTCGTAGGTCAGAGCCTGCCCAGAAGTCGGGACGCCAGCGTTAAGCGTGACCGTAGCCGCGTTGGACAGCGAGCTGATGGAAAGTTTTGCGTCGAGCAAGTCGTCGACCGAGTCTTTTGAATAGAGATTAATGGGCATGGCGTTAAGTGATAATGAGTTGTTCCCAGGCGCCGTCTAAACGGACGTAGGGGGTGCCGTCGCTCGGAGCGTCAGGGATGCCAGAGGTAGTCTGGGTCGTTGCGTCTGGGAAAGTTAATCCACCGCCGTTAGTAGCCAGGAGTAGTCTGCCGTCAGAGGCGTTGAAATAATGCAGGAAGTGTGTCCCTGCTCCCGTGTCGTTGTAAGCGTCTACCTCAAGGTTAGTGTTAAGGATGTTACGGATAGCCGGCGTATAGATGCGGGTCGTGAACGTCGGCGACTCAAGCGTGGCCTTTAGGTCAAGCGCGGTCTGGAGGTCGGTCTGGGTGGAGAGCGTTCCCGTGATGCCGCCCCAAGCCACCGAGGTCGCAGGGGTAACCCCGCCCACGTTAACAACCCAAGAAGTGTACGTCCCCGAACCCGTGTGGTTGTTAATGTCCACCGTCAGCACTCCCGTGCCTGAGTTATAGGTCAGCACCTCGCCGTGCATATGGTTCGACGCGTCGTAGGAGATAGTAAGGTTCTGGGTCGGCGTGTACGACAAGCCCGTGCCAATCGTAAAGGTCTTGTTCCCGTTGCTTACCGAGTTGCTCGTGACCGAGGTCGTCAGGTAGCGGTCGCCCGGGATGACAGTCGTCCAGGTTGTGTCGTAGTTCGTTCCCGAGGCTTTGCTTAGTAGCTGGCCCGTACTCCCGCCGACAGGTACGCCCGCACCCGTAGCACCAGTAGCCCCCGTCGTTCCTTGAGGGATGCCAAAGTTGAAGACCGCGGCAGAGGATGTCCCCGCGTTAGTGACGGTCGCAGAAGAGCCGGGCGAAAGGGTCGTGGTCGTACCCGCGGCAATCGTAGCGGCTGTTCCGTTAGTCCCGTTCGTGCCATTGGTCCCGTTCGTGCCATTGGTTCCGTTCGTTCCAGCCGTTCCTTGAGGGATACCAAAGTCGAAGACCGCCGCAAGAGCCGTGCCCACGTCCGTCACCGTAGCCGGCGAACCAGGAGCAAGGGTCGTAGTCGTCCCGACCGTGATCGTCGGCGAAGGCCCGGGCGTACCCAGTTCCATCGACAGGACAGCCGGAGCCGTCGCTAGGACAGAGACCGACAGCACCCCAGTCGTCTCAGCCACCGTGACCGAGAGCGTCCCAAGAACCTCGGAAGAGATGGTAATGGACATAGGTTAGGAGGTGACTTGGTCGATGATGTTTAGGCGCATGGTCTCCGAATAGAAGACCGTCGAGCTGTAATCAAAGCGGATGTCCCACCGAGCCCCGCCTAGGGTCCAAGCGTCGGTCGGGGAGTATGAGGCCACAAAGGACAGGCCGTTACCCGCCATCGTGATCGTGCAGGGGTAGACCGCCCCAGAGTAGTCGATGACCGAAGAGGTCACCGTGGTCGTCAGCAAGTTAGCCGGCCCGCCCGCCTCGGGGGTGTAGGTGACGGTCGCCGCGAAGGTCGTGCCGCGCTTAAAAGTGACAGAGGTCGAGCAAGTCATGGTCTAACCTTGGAGGGGGGTCAAATTAGACAGGGATGTTTTCTGTGGTAGAAGGACCACCGCTGTTAAAGTTCTTATTGTAGCCCGTCCAGGGGTCGGACCAGGACTCGTTCTCAGCTGTGTTAAGAGGCCAATCAACAGCGGGCGATGGGTCTGGGTCTTGATACTGCAACTCGCCGCCAAAGTGGACGTTGTTCGGCATATACAGGGTACCGATAAGGTGCTGCGTAACCGTCCAGCCTGTAGCGTCTGCCCAGTTGATGGCCGCAATCTTGAGTCGCTGGCATTGGTTGCGGTTAACTACACTGGTTATGGATTGGATAATCCCGCCATAATATACTTCCTCGCCCTGCGTAATTTCGACCGCCTGATACTTGCGGATTAAATAATAACCTTTTTCGACGCCATTCTCCCAAGGGGTTGAGAAGTTCTCGGCGTCTGAGCCGTCAGCCATGACCGCTAGAAAGGGCATGACTACCGGGCCCTCGTCTCCAGTGTTATCGACGTTGCGGATGAGGTAGACGCCCCACGCGTTGGAGCCAGTTGCGGGCTCTTCCCCTTCGGCAGGGACGAACTTGTCAATTTGAACGTAACCGCCGTCTGAAACGTAGACACTGTTACCGTCTGAGCCCTGAGCAAGGTTGCCCGTTGGGTAGACTGCAAAGCCAATCACGTTATATTCCTGCAGGCGGGTCAGAGGCGCGTTGGTAACTTCTTGAGCGACGACGCGGCCCTTGGCGACTTGCACGTTATCGCCGGACATCTCGACCTTGAACTGCTCAGGGGGTAAGGTCGCAACCTCAGGGAAGAGGATCTCGAGCGACGAACCGTCCTCAGAGTTAACGAAGTTGTATCCCGTGCCCGGCTGGATAAAGCCCATGTTAGACGAAGAGCGGGTAGACTTGGACAGGCCAGCCTTCCTTATTAATGCGGATTTGATAGGAGCATTTATAGACGTGCCCGTACTGCTCGAAGTTAACGCCCGATAAAAGGAGTTGAGCGCCGAAGGCACCTTCCCAGTCAGTCCCCATAAAGTTAGGGACTAGTTTGGGGCCAGCGTCCCAACCGTTAAGTAATGAGCTGCGTCCGACGTTGGCGATAAACCTCTGGACCACGTCTTCGTCGCTCGTGTAGATAATGCCCGACAGGCCAGTCGTAGGGGCAAGGTAATTGGACTTCCCGTAGAAGGCACGGTAGGTGGCGTTCGGGTCTTTGAAGCCCGTGAACTGATAGGTCGTTCCAACCTTCTTAAAGTGTGCGCCGTTAAGACCGACGTACTCGCCAGTGACCAAGGTGGATGCTGGGTAGACAGGGGCTGACGCGGTGCCCGTGCCGTAGCCGGCAATCATGGCGTTAAGGTCAGGAGCAGGAGGCGACCCGCTGGTCGCGTTAAAGAACTTAGGGTGCGAGGTAATGCCCTCGGTCGCAAGGGACGCGGCCCCGCTGATGTTGGCAATCGTGTTGGTGGCCACGATCCAGTCACCAGCACCTTCCTCGCCAGCCGCAATCTCAGTGCAGATGCCAACGTAATCCACCTTATATTCAATCCGTTCAGTTGTCGTATACTCGCGCTGGATTTTCCAAGCCTTCATGAACGAATACTGTGGATGATCCGACCCCTTTAGAATTGGGTTTCCTCCAAGGTCGCCCTGCCAGTTAACGGTCGAGGTCAGCAGCCCGTAGCCGTCGTTAGTGACGTTAAGGTTCTTTTGCTGGACTGCCGTGGTTAGGGCGGCGCCCTTTTTGATTAAAGCCATAAGAGGTTATTGAGAGCCGGGTGAGCGGAGAGGGAACCTGTTAATTTGAGTTTTGGTAGGGTCTTTGATGCCGCCAGAATTAACCAACTGCCCGAGCTTGGAGTCAATGCTATCGAGTTTGGTGTTGGCTTCCACAGCCAAGGCAATCTGCGGGGAGTTGCCAACGCCGATCACACCAGAGCCCATTGCGGCCTCGCCAATCTTTGAAGCGACAGAAGTTAAAGCGGCGGTGTTAGGGATTGGACCTGTATCTGTCCCGGTGGTCTTCTTCTCTGCGACTGACGCACTGACTCCGGCTTGTGCAAGGGAGACGAGGGCACCCCCGCCAGGGAGCATCTGGTCGGCAATACTTCGGGCCGCAACACCACCAGCCCCTCTTCCAAAGATTGCCCCGTAGGCGGCGCTGGCGGAGATGAACTCAAGCAAGCGTTTTAACTTGCCCAGCTTGTCGTTCATTTCGTCCAAGTCGCGGAGGGCTTGGTTGTCCATGACAGCCGCCTCGCCAAAGGTCTCCCGCAGTTTCTGGCGGGTAGTGTCGAGCAGAGGCAGGAGATCGGTGGAAACCTTGTCGCCGAAGATGGCGGTTAAGATGGTAAGTTTGTCGGCGTCCGAGCCGGAAATCTCCATGGCCTTGGCGAGTTGCAGGAAGACGTCAGTGGCCTTAATGGTTCCGCTGCTAATTTGCTCCGTGGTAAAGCCAAGGGCCTTTAGTTTATCGATGGCCTGTTGGTTACCTGACGCGGCGTCCTTCATTAGGATGCGGAGTTCACGAGCGGCCTTGCCGACGACCATCATCGAAACACCGGCTAAGTCGGCAGCGTGAGACAGGCGCTGAAAGTCCTCGCCATCCATGCCGGACTTCTGGGCTTGGTCGGCAATGTCAGCGTACTTCTTTAAAGATGTCGCAACAAAATCAACCGCCTGTCCAACCATTGCCAGACCTCTATCGAGCAGGGCCGCGGCACCTAAAGCGGCTGTAAACTTTCCGGCTAGACTAGTGGCGAAGTTGTTGGCGGCAGTCTTAGCCCTGTTCAATACAACGTCGGCGTTGCTTTTGGCGACTAGGTCTAATTCAAGTTTGCGGGCCATCGGAGGTTCTTACCCTTGCCGATTGGTCAAGGAGTTCCTTTTGCAGTTCCTCCTCCTCAGTGGTCAGTAGCTCGATGCCAGACCCGCCCTCGCCGATACTGTTAAAACCCGTCGACATCCAGACCGCTTGCGACTCGGGCATCATCCAAGCCCGCTCCTCGGTGTAGCCGTTCTTCATTAAATTGCAGACCACTTGTAAGACCCAAGGGATAGAGTTAACCGAGCCAGACTCGGCGCTCCGCCTCTCCCAGAACTTGGGCCACTGGGTAAGCAGAGTAAAGGCCGTGAACTTATTTAGTTCGCCCTTAAGATAGCCAGGGCGTCGCTTCATCTTAATGGCTTCCCATTGGTCTCGCCATGTGACGCGGTCGATGGGTTCCTCGGCGCACACCTTGACAGCCAGGAGTAGGTCAGCCGCCGTGATCTCTTTGCCGTCTAGGACTAGCGGAGACTCAAGGGCCAACAGGTGCAGACGATGCTTAAGGCAAAACGGGTAAACGAAACGTCCCAGGATAAACACCCGGGACGGCTCAGTAAACGAACGGACGAAACGCTTGTCCAAGGCTTAGGAGTACGAAGCAATCGACTCCCACTGCTTGGCCTTGACCGATACCTTTACGAACTCTTTGTTTCCGCCCTTTTCTTCAACCGACTCGATGACGCCCGCAAAGGTAGGAACAGAAGAGACAGATGGAGCAAGGTCGGTAGCGACGACAAAAGTAATAGCGGCGCCAATCTCTGGCATATCAGCAGTCTTGCAAATGCCCTCGACAGTTAACTCGCGGGTGACGCCGTCGTAGCGGGCCGTCACGGTCTTACCCGTTTCGTCCTGGACGGTATCGTTCAGCTCGAAGCTCTTGGTCAGCGTGTACGACTGAACGTACAAGTTGGACACAGTTCCAGCGACGCCATAGAGGCAGGTCGTTCCTTTGAGTACGGCAGCCATAGGTAGTTCTTAACCTTGGGGGCTCGGTCAACCTTACGCGGGGAGGACGCAGAGAACCCCGTAGGACAGGGTCGTGTGCCAGATGCGGGACTCGTGGTCGTCGGCTTCGGCTTGGGGGGTAATGTCGTACAAAGACGCGTCACCGCCCGAGGTAAAGACGGCCCCTAAATCAGCGACGCTGTCCATGTAGCCGGCGACGGCAGCACATCGGGCACGGTGAGCCGTAAGGTTCGTATCGTCGGCGGAGGACATGACGTGGACCTCGGTCTGGGCGAGGAAGTTGCCAAGGCCTTCGGGGAGGTCGGGCGGCGGATTGGCGCTAGGGCAGTAGCAGATAATGCGGGGCAGGGACTGCACGTCGGCGGAGTCGCCCGTGCTGATCTGCATCCCCGAGAACTCGGCTTTGCCTGTGAGGTAAGAAGAGACGGCGGTCTCGACGATGTGACGGATGGATTTGGTGCCCATTGTGGTTTATGGTTTGTTAAATAAATCGATTGGTTTCTTGAGCCGACGTTCTACTTCCTTCTCAAGTTTGTTGGCTCGGACGCTTAAGACGTAGTTAAGGGTTCCAGCGGCTGTCGCCCTGCCCGCGTTGTCGCCCTGGTTGTTGCCAATGATGAGGGTAAAGTTACCCGTGTCCTGATTGCCGGCAAACCTTGAATAGCCATTGGACCCCATGTTACGGGTAATCCACTTGGGCACCTTGGAGGTCGACGCGAACTGCACGCCTTCCGTCTTCTTAGGTGCTGGCAGGGACATGAGCGTCTTAGCCCAGCCGGCCTTGAGGAAGCCAACGGCCTTCTTACGCAGCTCGATGTAGGTCTTGAGTTTCGGCGCGTCGACGAGGTACTTATTGCCGTTAAGGGCTGGGCCTTTGTTCTTGTGGATGCGTCCGTTATAGCGGTCCTTAAATTGCTTGTGAATACCCGCTAGGTCGGTCGTTTCCTTTGGTGCTTCCTTAGCCGCAAAGCTAGCGCCAAAGCGGTTCTTAAATGCTTGGAAGTCCTTTTCAGGATTACCGCCTAGAAGGATTGCCTGAAAGATACCGCGAGGGTCACGGCCTTCCTTTTGCCTATACCAGCCGTTGGCTTTCTTTGTCATGCTGCTCTTGGCAATTCCCTGCCAGCGTAGAAAGCCGCCGCGATCGCCCTTGCTCACGGCCTCGCCCATCTTCTGAAAGGCGGCACCCGGGTCGTCCTTCGGACGGAAGAGACTTTGAATATCTAGGTTCACGGCCTCGTCGCCCCAGCGCTTTGCGGTCCCGGTCAGACCACCGCCCCCGCTCTTGGGCATCGGCGGGCTGTAGCGCATGAACTCGTAACAGCAGAAACCAGCCTCGCGAATAAAGCCGTCCCGCATGGAGATGTTGGTCGCCATCCTAAACTCGTTTAGGGCAAACTGGAAGCGGTCAAAGGAAGCCTTATTGACGACTACTTGGACCGAGGTCGCCACTTACTGGGTGTCCGTGTGGACCGTTAGGATGACCCAAGCCGAGCCGGGCTTATACAGGGATGCCACGATGCGTAAGCCTAGGTTCGCCGCTGTGACCTTTTTACCGATGGCGAGGGGGGAGATGGCTACCCCACCAGACAAAGAGCCTGTAGAGCCACCCACGTCCCCGTCTGCGGTGGTCCATGCGGTGGTCGTGGCAACGACCTTAAGGTTGAACGAGGTCTGGTTGACGAACCCGCCAGCGTCGAGGGTCTGCTGGACGGCGGCGTCCGAGGCCATAACGCGGAAGACCTCCGAGGTGGCGCACGTCATGGGGATGCCCCAGTCGTTTACGAACTCCTTGGCGTCGAGCAGTAGGGTCTCCGTGTAATTCATGGTCTAACCTTGGTAGGGTGTAAAACAAAAGACCCCCAAGGGGTTAACCAAGGGGGTCTCGTTTAGGCGGCTAGAGCCGCGTCGCTTACGCCGTCAGAAGACGACGGAGGCTGGTAGCACGACCGACAGCGCAACCGAAGAGTAGCGTTGCAGTGATGTTGTAGAAGCCGCTGGTTTCCTGGATAATCATGACCTGGACCGAGAGACCCGTTGCAGGGTCGGTGGCCTGAGACACATCAGCACCCGGGATTTCATTGAAGGGCAGAGCGGTGGCTACAGCGATAGCGTCGGCACCACAGATGAAGCCAGCCAAGTTTTCCGAGTTGGCAGCGAGGTTGCTGAACTGGTAGACCTGAGCGCCGGCAATCGTGCCGAGGGAGCCGGAGGAGATGACGTTAGCACCGAGCTGGAAGGCGGCGATGATGGTCGCGTCGCTACGGAGGTCAGCGAGGTAGGTGTTGCCGAGGACGAGGGCGCGCTTGTCTGGGGCCTTGGCGTCGTCGAGAGTCTTCTGAGCGGCGACCACTTCAGCGTAGGACAGAGCAACGCCAGTGACGGTGTTGGAGCTGTAGTTGCTGTTGATGACGAGGCTGTTGATTTCCGTCATGCACTTCTGGGAGAGGGCGATAGCAGCCGTCTCGACGAAGTTGTTGGCGAAAAAGCCAATGCCGTACTCGCGAACATCAAGAGGAGAGAAGCGGCTGGAAACTTTAAAATGTTTAAAAAGTACGCTCGCCGAGCTCACCGTCGCGTCATCGCCGGTCAAGTAACCACCAGTAGAAAATTCAGTAGCGGTCGACGTGCCGATCAGGGGAACCTGAATGGTTTTGCCGGCGCCCTGGATGGACGAGGTGAAGACGGTGGAGAAGCCCGAGAGCATCGGGAGTTTGTTAGCGAGGGCCTTGATGACGCCCTGGGCGAGAACTGCTGGAGCAGCTGCGATGGAATTAGCCATAGTAGTATATTAGGAGATTAGGGTGAGAGAAAATTAGACCTTGATTGACGCGTAGATGGCTTGGGCGTTCTTCGCGAAGAAGTCGGCCTTAGCAACTGGGTCAGTCAGGGCATTGAAAGTAGCGAGAGCGTCCACCTTGGCGGCGACGTTGTCGGAGCCCGGGATGATGGCGGTCGGTTCGACGCCTACGGAGGCGGCAATCTTAGCGGCTTCCTTGGAGGCCGAGACCTTGGTGCTTTCGAGTTCCGCGATCTTAGCGGCGAAGGCGTCACGTTCAGCGACAGCCTTTTCGAGGGAGACACCGAGAGCAGAGAGGGAGGCTTCCTTGGTGACGAGGTCGGCCTTGATGGCAGAGAGTTCGTCTACGGCGCCTACGGTCAATTTCTCAACGGTCGCACGGAGGTCGTCGCGTTCGGCAGTTAAGGCCTGAGCGAGGAGGTCGGCGGTCGAGAGTTGGTCTTCGATAGTCATCTTAATCTTGGAGAGTCGGTCAACTGCTTTACTTCTTCTTAGCAGGGACGGCAGGGGCAGGGGCGATGCTGTTCTCGGCCCACATGGCGACCGCCTCGTTGAAGGAGTCCGCTAGGCCAGTCACGAGACCGCGCTGGGCGGCTTGCTTGCCAGAGAAGACTTGGCCTTCCATGTCCTCGGCCTTGACCATCTTACGCGTCTTGAGGACGCCGGCCTTAAAGTCGACGTGGATTTCGTCGACACCTTCTTGAAGATGGGCCTGATGGGCGTCGGTCACTTCGGCACCGGGTACGCCAATGGCCTTGTGCTGACCAGCCTTGATGACGATCATTTTAATCCCTTCGGCCTTGGCGGCTTCCGAGTAGTCGGCGACGACCATGTAGACGCCCACGGAACCGACCGTGCTAGAGGGGGAGGCAACGACCTTATCAGCTGCGGCGGCAACCCAGTAAGCGGCGCTTGCCATCTCGGTATCCGTGTAGGACATCGTCGGCTTGGCGATATTGCGGACCTTGTTGGCGAGTTCCTCGACGCCCGTCACCGTCCCGCCAGGGGATGAGACTTGGAAGGCGATGCGGGTCACTTGAGGGTTTATGCAGTACTCGTCGATGGTGTCGCCAATGTCGGAGACGTCCACGGCCCCAGTCATCTTCTCGAGGGGCGAAAGGCTTTTGCCAATCACGCCGACAATCGGGATAACGCCCGTGCCGTCCTCGGCGATATAAGCCTTCGGGACTTCGCCGAAGAGCTGGGCCAGCATATCCGTAAAGCCGAACTTCTCCGCAAGGACGCGGTGATCGTTAGCCTTGGCAGGGTCGATGAGGAGGGCTTCGCGACCGTTGAGGCCGTTGAGTAGGAAACGCATTTTAGGAAGAGGTCTCGGTTTCAGCGTTAGGCTGAGGGGTGGAGGAGGTTTGCTCGACAGTACCTGGAGCGGTGTTGATGAGCAGATTAGACAGGGTCTCGAAGGGGACGCCGTAGGTCTTGGATAGGTCCAAGAGATAGCGGACGTTCTGGGCTTTGATTTCAGCCTCCTCCTCGAAGTTCATCCCGCGCTGGTTGTAGATTTCAGAGAAGGACAGAAGACCGATGCGGAGGTCGTCGCGGTCGTTAGCCGAGTCGCGTCCACCGTCCACCGTCACGCTCTTCGGGGTCGTCCAAGACACTTCGGTCCAAGACTCATCGTCGGGGAGTTCGCCGTTCGCGATGGCCTGACCGATGACGTAGCCCCACGTCGGCTGACAGAGGGTCGTGATAATGACTGACTGATACTTGCCGAAGACTCGCCCGGCCTTGGCGGTCACGAGACGAACAGAAGCCCCGCCTACTTTTTCTGGCGATGAAACGAATTCGAAGGGTAGCACCCGAACAATGTCCCGCTCAAGCGCTTCAAGGAAGCCGATGGCCTGACTGCCGCGGTTGGAGGCGAGCAGCTGGAGGTCTTCACCGGGCTCGAGAGCTAGGATTTTACCGCCCATCGACGCGTACTGCTGGCCCTGCGTCAGAGGCGTAGACTGACCGAGTTCGGCACCCATGTCGGTCGGCATAAAGCCGCCTGTCTTTTTCAGCACCCTTGTCACGTCGCCGTGATCCTTCATTGCGAGGATTTCGAGGAGCCTGACGTCCATGGAATCCTGCACTAGGTCCACCGCACTCTGGAGGATGGGGACTCCACGGGCACCGCTTGCCCACTCCTGGTCGACGATGTGCATCACTGCGTTAGAGATAACGTAGCGGGCAGAGCCGTCAGAGCGGTAAATTGAGAAGCCAGCGAGTTCGCCGTAAGGGCCGAACTGAACGCCGTCATGCATACCGGGCGGGCATACGTCAGGGGACAGAGGGTCGCCCACTCGATGAGACTCCATGATCTGCAACTTCGGAACGTCAAAACCGTTGCGGGTCTTTACGGCAAAAGAGTCACCGTCACGGAGCATACCGCGGAGCAGGATATTCTGAACCTGGTTAAACGAAAAGCGGCCGGTGATATCGCACTTCTTGGCCCACTCATTAAAGTAATCGTTATAGGCTTCACGAGCCTCGGGCGTCGACGCGTGAGACTGATGTTTGATGCCGTCCCCCACTGTATAAAGCGTCAGGTCGTTTAACACCTGATTGAACAAGCCTGAATTTCTTTCTGCCCAGCGACACTTGCGGACCATCGACAGGCGGTCGAACGGCGAGAGGTCGCGGCGGAGGTCACGCGGTTGGGCGCCGTACTGCCCCAAGCGGAGGCGAGTCAGCCCCGTGCTTTGCCAGCCACCAGCGGAGGCCTCGGGCTTCGGGGTTCCCTTGCGGGCCTTGATGGGTAGACGCTTTTTGACTGCCATAAATTAGTTACGGATTGGGTTGTTCCAATTCGTCCGGCCAACCGTCATGCGGACCGAGCCTGGGTACTGCTGAGGGTCCAGGATACCGAGGGCGTACTGAGCCTCGGCAAGCATCTCTTTCGGCTGCATGGCCCATGTCTTCCCCGCGCTCGAACCGCTGTCCGAGTAGCTCGTAAGGACAAGGCCCGCAGTAATAGCGTCAACGGCTTTGGTGCGGATTGCTAGGAGTTCACACTCCGTTAAGCCAATAAAGATGCCGGATGCCATAGTCTTAACCTTGGGGGAAGAGTAAAAGGGGGGCGAGCCGAGGGCCAACGATCCGAACCTCCAAGCCAATGTAGGTCCCCACAAACCCCCGACTCGCTTGCATTTAAAGTGATAGAGTTGGGCACGGTGTCAAGTTGTAGGTGCTTCGGCTTCCGTGGTCGTAGCCTCCCGACCGACAACGCCCCAGCGCACGGCGACGAGCATGGCTAACACTTCGCAGTCGAGGGCGTGGTTGTCCTGCACCCCTTGGGGCAGTATCCACATGGGGCGACCCGTCCGCTTGTCCTTTACGCGGACCTCTGAGTTCAGCTGCTTGGCGTAGTCCTCTACCGCGTCACGGGGGTAGGTGTGCAGTTTGCGGACCCGTAGGCCGTGCAAGAGGTCCTTAGCCGCCATCGCCGAGAAGACCACGAGGGAGACGCGGGTCGGTTGACCAGGGACGATGATGGCCTGAGGGTCGGAGTAGAAGCGGCGGGTCGTCTGTCCGTTTGCCGAGGTTACCGCGAAGTCCTCGGAGCCCGAGCCCTTGGTAGCCTTCCAACCTCGCCGGCAGCACTCGGCGTAACAGACTTGCGTGTTGTCCCCGGAGTCCACCGCGACGAGGGCCTTGTGGACGCCCATTTTTCGGGCAAGGTCGTCGAGGCCTGACCACGTTTCGACCTTCTCAAAGGCCATCAGACGGCTCGACCCGGTACGGCTCCAGCGGCGCACGACCGCCCAGAAGTGTCCACGCTGAACGTCGATGCCGAGTGTGCGGAACGGAATACTGCCAGTTGGGGCGTTCTCGCGGGTGGCGATTTGAGCCTTGGGCGTTATGACCGCTTCCTCTGCCCAGTCGTCGGCAAGGGCGTAGTCCGACGCGTTGACGGGCGTGAGCATCGAGCCACCGTCTTCGGACCACGGCAGGGCTAACCTCTTCTGTTTAAATTGACGACGCAAATCCTCTAGGCCGTACTGATCTGACGACTCCTTAGCCCGTAGCATGAGGACGCCCAACTCGCCCCAGGACATCGTCGCTAGGCTGTTCCAGTGAAGACCTATGTGGCCCTTGTTGGATGACATGGCGGTCGGGACGAACATCCCGCCAGCGTTAGCCTGCAGTCGGCTTGCGTTAGTGTCGGGCAGTCGCGTGTTACAGCCGGCGCACTCGTAGGTCGTGCCGTCGTTAACTTTGGCTAAGTCCCACGTCCCACTAGCCTTGGCCTCCTCAGGGAAGCGGACTTGCTCCCAGACCCACGGCTGGAGATGACCGCACGATGGGCACTTCATGTGCCAGTCCCGCTGGTCGGTAGACTCGTGCAGCTGATGGAACTCCTGACCAGCCGTCCCGCCCTGCGACATAAAGATGCGTTTGCCCATCCAGCCAAAGGCCGTCACTCGTGCGCTGAGTTCCGCAAGGTGCCCGGGCGGTGCCATCCAACACTCGTCTGCAATCGTGTACCGAAGGGATAGGCGTTGAAGGTTGGCTTCGTTCCAGATGCCGCGGCAATAGACCGTCATGCGGTCGAAGTCTGCGGTCGTCGAGCGGTCAAGGTCGTCAGCAGATAGCCGAGCCTTTACGGGCGGGCAGTTATTCCAGACGGGGCGAAGGTAACGTATAGCGAAGTCCTTGGCCTCAGCGTCGTTGGCTTGCAGGACCATCGTCGGCCCTGGAGCGTTTGCCACGATGTGACAAGTGAACAGCCGAGCAAAGAGAGACTTGCCCGATTGGATACTGGCGAGGACCGTAAGGAGTTTCGTCTCGGGGTCGGCAGCGATGCGTAACGCGTCGGCAATCCACGGCGTCCGCTCCGAACGGAAAGGCCCGGGCATTGGCGAGTCAGGTATGGCTTGCACGTTCTCCTCTAGCCAATCGACGACGTCACCAGAGTCGGAAGGGCGAAGGACGTTTCGGCCAATAGCCAACAGGTCGTCCTTAGTCATTCTCAGAGAGGTCAGCTTTTGTTTTGCGGACCCAAGCCTCGATGGCCTTCACGGCCTTGGCAGGGTTCTCGGGGTTACAGGCCTCCGCCACATCCAGCGCTAACTTGTCCAGGCGGTTCACCACCTCGCCCGTCATTTGACGCATGGCTTCGCCGGCTTCCTTCGAGCTGATGTAGTCCTTGGCTAAAATGAGCCGACGCTCTTGCTCCTCTTCGAGGGCGACCAGAGTTTTCAGAGATTGGTTATACGCGGTCTGATACTTGCCCTGGTTCGGATCGCCGGACTCCATCGCCGCTTGCCAGACTCCGCGGGCTCGACCGACTAAGGTGCGGTGTTCCGAGATGGTGTCGGCAAGGGTGCCGTCGTCGAGTTGTGCCGGCGCGGCCTTCGGTGCCCTGCGGGTGCGACCGTCTTCCTTGGCCTGACGCCATGCAACCGCCGCTTCGATTGAGGTCGTGGGCATCCCGTCCTTAACCAGAACGGTTACGCGTTGGCGAGTGACGCCGAGAGCGTCGGCAATTTCTTTAAGGCTAGTCAAAGGGGGAGGTTCGATAAACGGCCTAAACAGGCCTTATTTCCTCGTGTTTTTCTTCCGCAGGTGTTCCGCCA
>OCVQ010000659.1_pt1 | contig 30627 bp, 23 predicted proteins | sample 1539061 | NCBI WGS metagenome assembly OCVQ01 (sample SAMEA3355526, study PRJEB22509) | marine metagenome | biome: marine; feature: river plume; material: water | place: USA | collected 2010-08-08 | depth 0.5 m | reverse complement strand
ATCCATCATTTCGTAATCAGTATATAACTGCATACGATTTTGATGCATATAATAATTAGAATCATATCCGCCATTCATTCCGCCAATCTTATGTCGATTAGCACCATGTAATCTTGTATATCTATCGGAAATTTTACTCTTTGCTAAATTTCCGTCTGATTGTAATCTATTAGTATCAAGTACACGTAGTTTGTTGTTTCCAACATTCTTTACAATTATATTTGTACTGAATAGATTTCTTAACCGTTTTCTTAAAGAAGCCATATGGTATTTTCTTTTATTATAAATATAAGTACTTTAAGATCCAAGCATTTTTTACAATAACCATGTTAATCCTTCGTCAGATTGGCCATTATTCCAATCCCAACCAGAGTCTCTAGGTTTATTTTTACCTGTATAAATAACACTATCTGTTTTTTGAAATTGCGATAATGCTCGTTTGTTTAGATCAATTCCTTGTTGTCGTAATTTTAATGATGTGTCACGCAACCATAACCCAATACAAAATGCCATAGTTAAATCGTCATTATAACCACTTTGTGCTTGAGCTTTGCCATTTAACCAATGAAAGACAAATAGTTCTTGTATGAGTCGTTTACTTCGTATTATTGGTGTTTTTTCACGCATATACATTTCTAATGCTGATATCATTAATGGTCGTGTTCTACTAGTAGTAGATACACCAGGTACCATTTTTGATTTGTCTTTCATATCATATCCTTTTTGTAATTGGACATCTACATCGACATAACCATCATCTTTATATGTGTAAAATAAATTTTCGTAATTTCTATCTAGTGCTGGTTGAATTGCAGCCCAACCTATATTAGCATTTTCAATTGCTAGTAATGCATTATTCCATTCAGTAGCAACTGTAACTAACATGTTTCCAAAATCTTTTGGTGGTAACTTACCTTTATATTCAGCTACTTGTGTTATTGTTTCTACTTCAATTACATGAAACGTGGACCAGTCGGCACTATCGCCTCGGGCAACATCTGCAATTACCATGTAATTTTTTGAGTAATCAGGATATTCCCAAACCCAATAACCATGATCGTGTCCTCGCTTTTCTATAGGATCAATACATGTAGACTCATATTCTGCTAATATATTACCATCAATTACAGTGTGTCCTGAACTAACAAAATCACAATCACACTCCTGAGCTGCTCCACGTTCTCCTAATAATTGTGTTTGTCTATCTCTCCATTCTTGATCACGATCTGGATGCACCGTCCAATGCAATTTTATATTGTTCCATTCTGTTTGTGGATTTGTTTCTCCATCAACCCATGTTTTATGAAACCAGTTACCTATACCATTAGGAGTAGATAATACAATAGCCCCACCACCAGTTGATAGTGTTGCTTGAGATGCTATCCATATTTCTTCGATATTTCGGATAAACGCAGCTTCATCTATTATTAATAGTGATAATGCTTCTGAACGTGCACCTGTTGTCGCAGAAGAAACTGCTTTTATTTGTGATCCGTTTTTAAATTTTAACGATAATTTATTATCAGCTTCAATTGTTCCTTTTAACCAACTAGGTAAGTTGTCATGCATTACCCTAACTTTGGTTACAAGATTTTTTGCTACTTCTTGTGTAGTTGCAATAACTAACACGTTAAAGTCTTCTTGAAATAACATACTCCATAGTGCAAATCCAGCAGATAGAGTTGATATACCTAACTGCCTAGATTTTAAAATAACACTATATCTATTGTCTTGTAAATTGGTTAATGAATCTTCCTGAAATGGATATAAATTAAATTTAATTTTTCCTTTTTTAGGATGTTGTATATAACAATATTGCCGCATAAAAAATACTGGATCAGCAGCACACATTTGATATTGTTGCTGTATTATTTGTTTTATGCTGGGCTGTGACATTATTGAATTACTCCTACAATAAATTTGCCAGTTAGTATTGTTGTAAGAATACCGGCGCCGAACCAAACAACTTTATTATTATACCATTTAGGTTGTAATTTTTTTTGTTGTTCGATATATAAATTTATGTTAGTTTCTAATAAATCAATTTGTTGCTGTTTATATACTAATTGCAATGAATCTAATTTAATTAGTTCATCTTGTTTATCAATAACATCTGTTTGTTGATTTATTAATTGATTATTAACTGAATCTTTATAATATAAATCATCTAAAGTTTCTGATATATCATGTATTTGTTGTTCTGTAAAACAGGTATCGACTACTGTTTGACCGAATCCAATTATTGGAAATAATAATACAAGTATTAATTGTTTCATCGTTTTCTCTTAGTTTTCGAAACAATATTATGTTTTGCTTGTGATGTAGTTTTCTTTGGACGACCGGGCCTACGTTTTGCTGTTTTAGTAGCTTTTGTTTTTTTAACAGTTTCTTTTAATTCTGTTAATTCTTTTTTTACTTGTCGTTTTTGTGTTTTAACTTGATCTTCTTTTCCTTTAACACGTTCAATTTTTTTTGTGTTATCGTCAATCTTTTCTTGTATTTTTTCTACTGTTTTTCGATTACGTAATTTTCCAATTGCTGCAATTAGAGCTAATAATCCTATAATTCCACCAATGATCCATTTACCATATGATTTAATAGTGTTCCAAATTTTCATTTTGTTTCTCCTGTAACTGTTTTATTTAATTTATTTAAAAAGTCTATTTTATATGACTCAAATCCTTTTGTGATTTTTTCTTCAAATTCTTCTGGTGTCATTTTTGCGGCCCATGTTTCAGTTTCGCCTTCACCGTTAATAACTAATTGAGATGCTTTAGTATATGTTTCTCGTAACATATCAACATCTTGCTCTGCTTTCTTTAACCATGCTAATGCATTAGCTTCTATTTTTTTATTAGCATAGTCCTCAAATTCATCAGTTTTTTTGAGTTCATGTTCCATATCAATAACACAGTCAAAACACATTCCATGGATTGCTCTCATTTTTTGATTAAGATAATAGTTAGGATCACAAGTACATGTCTCTTTTGGACATTTAGCATATGATCTTAATTCTTCTCGAACTTCACTAAGTACTTCTGAATTTTTTGATTTTCTTGTTCTGAATCCATCAAATTGTTCTATTATGGTAATATTACCATTAGCATCAACATCTTCCCAGATATCTCCAATTTCATGATGTTCATTTCTTTTTTTCGTTGCCTCAGTATCACTAAATCCAACAGTATTTTTTGTTTGAAATTTGTGGGTACCGTCAATCATTTGTTGAACGGCTTTGATGTTTTGTAACTTGTTTGTTTTTGCCATAACCTTTTATGTTTAATTTTCAGTATAATCGTCTGATGGAGATGGAGATGGTAATTTAATATCTGCATTTCTCATTGCTGTTGCGATTGCTTTTTTAAATTCTTTAGACTTTTTTGCAGTCATGCCTTTCATTAAATCTTTAATTGGCTGCACAACTTCTGGTGCAACTTCGATTGGAGTAGCATTTGCTAATTTTGATTTTATATCGGCTACAAATGAATCAACTGATGCTTTCATTTTATTAACCGGGTCAGTAGGTGATGTATCAGATGTGATGTCGGCAGTATCAGTTGATGTTGGGGTTGGTGTTGGTGATGGACTAGGTGAACTAGAACCTCCGCCCCCTGAAAAAGATGTCGGTGCTGGTGACGATGTATCGGAGTCGACTGCTGCTTCAGCATCTGCGTCTACTTCTACGTCTGCTTCTGGTACATCTACGTCAGGTGCATCTGTGTCTGTAGTATCAACGTCTACATCTGCAGGTTCTGGTGTGTCTACTACGTCTGTTGCATCTTCTTGTTCGAATACATAACTTTCTCTTAATATTTTAGCAATTTTATTTCTAACATATTTTCTAATTACTTGCTCTTTTTGCTCTTCAGATAATTTTGATATTGACTCTTTAAGAGTTTCTTCATTTTCTGGTTTCACTAATGAGTTAGTAATAGCTACATGATCAATTCGTTCTAATTTTTTAATATATTCTTCAGTTCCTGCTAATTGCATTTTTTCAAATACTTTTCGAGCATGTTCTGGAGAATATTCTCCTTCTTCAACTTTTTTATAAATGTGGTCTACAATTTTAGGAACCATATTTTCAACGTCATCTAGAACATCAGTAGCATATTTTCTTACTACTAATGGCTGTACTCCTTTTGACAAGTTAGGAACCATACCATGAGCTTCCTCGCCGGTATAATCTTTAATATCTTTACGAGTATTTGGTTTTGTTGATTTTTCTAAATCTTTTGGTGATTTATACTTTGTTTTATGTTTTTCTGCCATTGTGTTATCCGTTTATTTAATATAAATATTACCTTGCGTATTTTAACACTCCTAGTATCTGATTGACCGGAGCAAATGAGCCTGTTAGTTTATACGTATTACCTCCGTATGTGAATACTATGCCTTCAATTGGAACTATAGTATCAAAGCCTCCAATTTGTTCTATTTTCTTAAGCTCAGTTTCTAATTTGTTAATAGTTTCAATATTGTCTGATGTTTGTAATTGTTTAGTTAAGTTTGCTATACTTCGTTTTATATCTTGAACTGCTGCATTTGGATTTGCTGCAAGATAGTTTTTAATGTTTTTTAATACAACAGCTCCAAGTCTTAAGAATATAGATTCAAATGGTTGTATATTTTGTTTACGATATAATTTAAAATCTTTTTTATCAAATGCAGAAACCCACTCAGCAAATTGATCGTTGTCAATCAATTTTTTAATTTTAGTAATACTAGTAGATTTATCTCCAAATGCCCATCGGTATGTTAATAACTCTATTATTTCATCGTTTATATCATATCCTAGTTGATCTGCCTTTTCTTGTATTATATTTTTCCACCATGCTTTATGATATTCAGAAACGGTATCTGTTTCTTTTAGTCCGAATTGATTTTTTAAACTATCAATTTCAGCAAAGAATGCATTTTGTTTATCTTCAAAATCTTCAATTTGTCCTAGCTTCATTTTATTAGGAGGTATAAATGAAAATGTCTTTTGTAAATGTGCATTTGCATCTTGAATTACTTTTTGTAATGTAGTACCACCTGCTAAGTCTGTCTGTACTAATTTTCCTGATTCATCATATTCTACTAAATTATGAAATTGTAATACTGCCGTTTCATACGCAATAATATTTTTAGTAGCCGGGTAAATAATTTCCATGTTAGCAAAAACACGTCCGTTTTTGAATATAGACTGCAATGTGCGTGGTGATAATTTACTTAAAGCACTTGTCAAGTCTGCAGCTGTTTCGGTATATGCTTCTACTACTGATTTATATCCCTCTGCTGCATCTGCACCACTTTCATCAACTATTTTCTGATATTTTTCTTCGAAGCTAGCAATAATTTCTGATGTTGTCATTGGATTTCTAACTGTTTTCACCCCACGAGCAAATCCAGGTTCTCCATTTTTCCATGTTACTTGAATATTCTGACCATCAGTCTTTTCTGTTACTTCTTGTTCTATGTCTAATCGTCCTTCTAATGCTCTAGAAACAATTTCTTTCATATCATTGAAAGTTAAACCATAAGCATCATATGGATGATTCATATGACCTCCAGCGCCACCTTCAGTTATTAAAGATTCTTTTATAGGTGCACCAAATACCGTTTTACTAAAATTATTAAAGTCATAAACAAATTCTTTTCCTCTACTCTTGTCCAAAAACTTTTTTAATTTCTTTATTTTTTTGTCATGAGCCTTAGCCATTTTAGGAGTTTGATATCCTTCAATCACTTCATCTATATCTTCAGATAATTGTTGTCCCCACCAATCCTTACTAAATACTGATTCTTGTACTCCAGTTAACATTTGCCAAATATTTTTAACAATTGCTTCTTTAGTACCTGGATATGATGCTGCAAATGTTTCATAATCCTTTTCTGCAATGGCCTTTCTTACTGTGCTAGCAGAAATAGGTGTTCCGTCTGCGTATGCTAATGGATCTACATCAATTTCGAGTGGATTAACTTTTATACCGGATGGCATTTTTCTGCCGCCTTTATCTCCAACTGTTTTGTATTTTTCCACGTTACTTCCAAAACTCATGGTACGAGCATAATCATCACCTTTTTTAGATGCCGCCATTGCATATGTTCCATTGTCTGTTTCTGGTAATGCAAATAAGTATTCATATGCAGCCATAATTGGAGAATTGTAATCGGTAGGTTGCATCACAATTTTTGGATTACTATTAATTAGATTGAAGATTTCAGCAGTATCTTTTCTACTAACACTGTCTCGTTCTTTTGGTCCAATTAACATTATTACCCGTTCTACATTAGAAGATTGAGCATATCGATTTGCTAATGCTAAATGGGCTCCGGTTAATGGTTTGAACCCTCCTGGAAAAAGTACTATAGTTTTATTCATTTTATATAAATATTCGTTAGTTTAATTCATTGCTATTCCCGACCAATTGGTGCTGTTGGTGCCGATGTTGATGATCCAACAGACCTACTCGTTCTAAATACAAAGTTTTTTAATTTTATAGTTCCAGCTGGACCAGGACTTCCTCCAGGATTTGATATTGCTAAGGTAGTATGTATTAAAACATATATACCTTGCCGATCTTCTATTTGTGTACTAGTGTAATTTACATTGTTAGCTCCAGATTTTAATGATGACACTGGGGCAACACCTATAGTACTGCTTCCAACTGTTGCTTGTGTATCAAATAATCCATATTTTGATGGAGATCCGGAATATGATCCAGTAATTGAATTTGCTATAAATGTATGTAAGAAAAACGTTCTATTACCGGTAGATGCATCGGTCCGATCGATTTCATATGTGTATGATGCTTGTATACGTGTTTCTCCTGGTAATATAAATGTATGGAAACTAGGTCCAGCAACTGTAGATCCGGTTGTTGTAGTTGGACTAGAATTTGCTGGTAATGCTGCTATACTAACCGAATATTCAGTGTCATCAAAATACACTAATCTACCAACATTTACACCATCTATAAATTCTGAATTTGTATCAAATAAAATATCATCCCCATTTATTGCAATAAATGATGAAGCAGTTACATCGCCGTTTGCTTGTAATACAAAGTTACTAGACGATATTTCAAGTAATCCATCACTACCACTTATGAATGATCCGCTAATATTACCAAGGAAAAATTTATTGGTTCTAATGTCTATTTCGGAGTCTGTGGTTGAATATCGAAAATAACTTGCAGTATTGGCATACATTTCTAATCCTACGCCACTATATGCAACTCCACCTTTAGTATTTTGTCCTGCTAGTGCACTTCCACTCCAAAGAAGAAAGCCCGGATATCCGGATTCAAATCCTTGATATCCTAATGATCTTACGAACCCGGTACTTGCATTTCCCGTAATTGCTATTCCACTATTCAATGAATCTGCTACATACAAAGATCCAGTAAGCATTGAATAATCACCATCAATATATCTATTACCACCTTCCCAGTCTTTGTCATACACATATGTTACATGATTACTCGCAACACCATCAACATTATAATATTCTACCTTAAATGATATCTGATTATCTATTTTATGTGTTGTTTCTACAAATGTTTTAATTCTAGTATAATTAGGAGTATAACCAACATCATTATCTGTTGTTGTCTTTACATCCGATATTTGCCATTGGCCAGATTCTACTACAAATATTAATGCACCATGGCCAGCATTGTCAGTTTCAAAATTAAACACAACATCATCAAATCTCTGTGAATCTGCAGTTACTTTAAGTTCGCCAATACGTTTACCTAACGTTACAGGTAATTCTTGATTAAACAAATCAGTTGTATCAAAATCAAATGCACTACCTGACATATAAACACTGATAACTGGATCGTTATTATTGCTAACACTACTACGTGTGCCTAATGCATCAAATGTTACCTTATATGAACTAGTTGCAATAAATACTCCATTATATGCATTTTTTGTTTGAAATGTTAAAACACTGTTATTTGCTGATATATTGGTAGCACTATCTATTAATACAGCTCTATCTAACGATGCAGTCGTCCAAGTTAATGTTGGTGCTGTACTTTCTATATTGCCTTGATATGAATGACCTTCCCAATAAGTGTTGACTGTGCTCTGTGTTACAAATGTTCCTATGCTAACGTCTGGTAATAATGATGATGTGCTAGGCACAAATATTTCTGTTTCTTCTAATTCAACATCATTAATAAGATCCCATGTTCCCACAGTTCCTTTATTATTAGTATATATTTTTGTGCGACTAATATCACCAGTTGCTGGTTCTAAGCCTTCTATTTGAATATATGCAAAAGATTGTGAATTTTCAGTTTCAACATATGTTGGAGTTGCTTCATATGATATAGAATATGCAGATGCATTAAATGAATTATATGTATGTGGAAAAATACTTTGGCTACTATACACTGTATATTCTTGATCTAACAATGCCGTAGTCGGAGTTAATATCTTTTTTATTGTTGATGTATACGCCGTTGTACTAATCGGATACGCTGGTGTAGGAGTTGGATTTGTTGGTGATGAAACTGTGAGTGTTCCATTTTGCATATCAGATTCTAATTCTCCACCGATTAATTCTATTGCTGGTTGATTATTCAGTGAAAAGAATCTTACTTGTCCGGTATTATATGTTGGAAATTGTGTTGTTGCATATTGTCTATCTAACTGCACTCCAATTTGCTCTTTAACGATAACTGTTGGTAATTGGTCAAATATAATTTCAGAAACATTAGCAACCATTGGATTAACAGGCACAGTACGTGACCACCTAACATTGACTTTGTTTTGCCAATCAGGAGGTGTTGGATTATTTTCTATTGTAGCAGCATCTGCTACTAAAGTAATGGTACAATCACCAGGAGATGTATCTTCATAAATATAAATTGCAATAACACGACTTTTATCTTCATCGATATAGTCAATAACTTCAGAATATATAGGATCACCATTATAATCTAAAACTTCAAACCCTAATGCGCCTCCTGTTCTTAAATTAGTTGGATGGCCTCGTAATTTAAATAAATTTTTACCGGCAGTTAATCTGGTTGGAAATTCTGATATTTGAAAGTATTCTGGAGATGTTAAAGATTTATCTTCATACAAAACCGGTATAAATTCTAAACCTTGATATACAGCTTCTTTATGTTCCATTGATAATTTACACTTTATATATAAATATCAAATGTGTAGAATCTGGCTATATCCGTTAGTTTTGTTTACTTCAATTAGATTGTCTACCATATCACGCATAGTATCAACGTGTGATATAATAATTGAAAAATCAAATTTAGTTCTAAAATAATCAAATAGATTTGCGACCGATGCAATATGTTCTGCATCTAAACTTCCCCAACCTTCATCGATTGCAATAAAATTAGGTCTAGGTAATGCAGACACATTAATAAGTGCAATTCTAATTGCTAAACTAGATATAAAACGCTCCATACCACTCGTTAATTCTAATGGCCAATAATTATCTTCATCATATATAATATAACCGTTAATATTTTTACCATCAGTATTCATAACCATATTAAAATCAACTACTTGATTTAAAACATTATTTATTTCAGTTTCAATTTTTGGTATTGCTTTAGATATTAAGTCATATGGAATACCATCTCGTTTTACGGATTTCAAATAATATTCATATGCTTTATATTCAATTTCTAATTGTTGGTATATTTCCAATTGTTCTAATGCAGTCTTTCTTTTTGTTTTAGCTACCTCAATTTCTCCATGATTCGTTTTTATCTGATCTTGTAATTTTTTAATCTTTTTTGTTACATTATCAATTTCAGACTTACATGTAGTAATTTTATTATCTATTTCAATATTATGTTGTATAGCAGACTCATTACGTTTAAATAGCTCTTGTCGTTCTATATTATTTTCTAATTCTGATTCTTTTGTTTGAAGATCATTTTCGTGAATTTGAAGTTGCAGTTCATGTAGTTCTATTTTATTTTTATATAACTCAATATTACTATTTGATTCATTATATTCAGTAAGTTGAGTTCGATATACAGTTAAACTATTTTGTAAAATTTTACTTAATTCAATATTATCTTCAATACCTGTTAATATTTTTCTATCTTGATCAATCTCGTTCTTTGCTTGGATTGCGTCTTGCACAAAAACGTTAGACACACAGTATTTACAATTTGGATCGTATTCGTGTGTTTCGAGATGTTCAATTTTTGTTTGCTTATCATTTACAATCCTTTGTTGTTTTTTTAATTCTTCCCATAAACCGTCAATTTTAAATTCGGTATCTGTTAATTGTTTGTCTTTGTCTTTTAAATCGACTATGTTATAATTTTGTATTGCAACTGTTTCAGATATATTATCAATTTTGTCTTGATATTTTGTTATTATTTGTTCAGTTTCGTCAATTGTTGTTTGTAATGTTTCTATTTTATCTATTAAATCAGTTTCTGTTTCTTGTAATACACTAATAGCATCGCCTTCATAACTAGTAGGTTGTTTAGTTTCTATTAATTGCAATATATCTTCTTGCAGTTTATTTCTTAAATCCTGATTTGTTGATTCTTTTTTATTTGTATCTTTTATTAGTTTGCTATTATCTTTAATAACAATGTCTGCTGATGTAATAGTTTCAGCAAAATCTGTTTTCTTGAATGCTTTTAATCTACCAGACGTTTCTTTAATTTCATCAGTAGCTAAATGATATAATTGTTCAAATACTGTTATATCTAAAAACTGTGATAATAGATCTTTTCTCTCTCGTTGTGATTTTTCTATAAAATTATTATTATCTGCTTGTAAAGAAAATGCAGTTAATATAAAATCATTATATGTTCCCAGATACCGGCGAATACTTTTATTAGTGTCACTACGTTCATCACCATTTAAGTTTTCTGTTTCGGTGTAAAAATTAACATCTACTTTAACATGATTATCTTTCTTTTTGTTACCAACACGTTCAATAGTATATAAGACATCATTCATTTTAAATTTAAAAATACCTTTAAACGAACTTTGTTTATTATTTAATACTTCATGGGCTTTACTAGTTTTACTACATTTATCAAATATAGTATATGTTATTGCGTCTAATAAAGATGATTTACCACTTGTATTTGATGCAAACAAACCACAGACATCACTCATTTTATTAAAATCGACTCGATTACCTTCTCCATATGAAAACATGTTTTCGAATTCAAATGAAACCGGATGCCATGTTATATGCCTTACCGATTCTACCGCAGGTAATTTTGAGTTGATAGATCTATTAATATGTCGTATTGCGTCTAACTCATCTGGTGTTGCCGTTGGAAACTTAACGTTAATAAAATCAGTTAATAATGTATTTTGATACTCAACATCTCGAACATTGCCAATTGTAATTGAATTTGCATTTGTTTCATGTTTTGCTGCAATGGTTCTTTGTATTGTTATGTCTTGTACATTATATTTTTTACGTATTGTTGTAACTAGTTTTTTCATATCAGACGCACTAGTTTCGTTAAACTTGATTCTGATACGAGGTTTATTAGGCATACGATGTGGTGACTTAATTATATGAGGACCATCAGTTTCTATGGTAACATATCCATAGTCATTATGTATTTCTACAAATTCAGCCTTTTGTGTTTTAACGTCCCAAATTAATATTCCATGATCTAATGCTTCTCCGTGATTTTGTTGTATCAATGATCCGGGATATGCAATAGTGTTTGTTAAGAATTGAGCTGGCTTATGTATATCTCCTAACAATGTCATGTCGTGACCATTAAATAATTCAGTAGTTACATGTTCATTTGATATTTCATAACCAATGTCAGTTTTTGCATTATGAACTGCACCATGATGTAATGCAATCTTTATGTTATCAGTTTTAATGTCGTTACCATTAATATATTGTGCTGGTTCTACATCTACCGCCATATGATTCCATGTTATGCCGGCAAAATCAAATACACCATTATCTTTAATAAAAACAATATTATCATTTTTTATCATATCCAATACCGGCGACAATGCATCTTCACGATATAGATTGTTTAAGTTCATGTCATGGTTACCTAAAATTACAATTGTAGGAATATTAAATCCACGAAAGAAGTCAGTAAGCATTCGTATCAACTCAGGCGACATATCCAGTTTACTATGCACAATATCTCCAGTAACCACTGCAATACTATTTTCTGTTTTAGTTTGATTGATATGATTAAACATGTTTTCAAAAACGTGTCTATATTCACGATGTCTTTTTAATGTACGAATATGAACATCAGAAATATGATAAATTTTATCAGCATTCTGTATTTTACTTGGTATTTTTGTTATTTCCATAATAATCCCATTTGGAGTTGCATTAGTTTTTCAAATGTCATGACTCCGGTATTTTCAATAATTTCAGTGATGCGTTGGAATCCTAAATCCGATGCATCTTGTTCTTTTAGTTCTATAAAGTATACATTTAATCCTTCGCCCATGAATTTTTCTGCGATTGATAATGCATTTCGAATTGCGTCTTCATCTAAACATATGTAAATGTCTTTGACACGTTTTTCAATAATTTTCTTTTGCAAATTTGGTTGAATTATTTTACCAAATAATGGTATTGCGTTTCTTTTGATTGCAATTGCATCAAATGATCCTTCGCATAATACAATTGGCTCTTCCCAATTAATAGTTAAATCAAATCCAATAATGTCTTTTGATATTTTAGGATTTTTATGTTTGTATTTATCTGCTTCATAATAAGCTCTACTTACAAAATAATTTAATTGACCTGTACAGTCATAACTAGGAATAATAATTTTACCGCTGTATTCTCCATTTTCACAATATCCAATTCTATATTTTAATATATCAAATATTGTTACTCTTCGTTTTTTAAGATATGACATTGCATTTCTAAAATCTGGAGTTTTCTTTGGTTTCCATAATGGTCTATAATCTTCTGGCAATGCAATTACCTCAATAACTTTCTCTTCTGTATCAAAATTCTTATATTTTGCTGATTGAATTATTTTAGATAATTGTTCAAAATATTGTTTACCCAAATTCATTTGTTTGAATAAACTATTGATACTTCTTCCTTTTTTATCAGATATCCAACAATGCCAAGCATTTTGACCTTCAGTTGTTGTGTTGATATCTATTTCTAATTTAGGTTTATAATGCGAAGTAAATGGAGAAAAGAATGCAACGTTATTACCTGATGTTGATTTACCTTTTCCTAGTACTGATTCTAGTAATTGTAATAACTTGAGATTTTGCATATACTATATAATAGAAAATTACTGTAATATATCCAATTAATCCAATTAATTATTATTATATATATTATATATTAATATTGGTTAGACACATACACTCCATTTCTGGTCTAACGATCGATCCAAGACTGAATCAATCATTTTAAATAATTAACATCATTTTAATGAATATATTATTTTTTTTTCACAAATCAAACCTTATTCAAAAAAACGTTTCGGATCTTGTGCTTCTTCACCTGGTTTCAAGCATTCTTGCATCCATTCTACTGGTATTTCTTTTTTTGCTATGTTGGGAATACCTAGCTTGATTGCATATGCTTCATATGTTGTTTTACTGGCTTTAGATATCTTTTGATTGGGATTTTGAAACACCATTCTTATATCAATGTCTGGATTTGACTTTAATACATGTTTCATTTTTTTGCGATCAACTGCAGTCCATCGACCTTTTGTTTCAATGTACATTAATGTTCCATCACGTTTCGTAAACACAAAATCTGGAGTATATTTATGTTTTGATTCGGGTACTATATAATGAAGTGTTTCAGTTTCATAACAAACTTCATATGCGTTAGATTTTATTTGTTCTGCTACAGTTAGTTCTAAACCTGATTTATAGCCGTATTTATAAGCTGCTTGTCGGGTTTTGCTACCAGCAGTATGCCAATGATTTCGTTTCATGTAACTTGTTTTCTATTATTTTTTAAAAAGTGTTGTTAACAATATGTAAATTGATAGTATTGGGAATATTATTGAAAATCCCCAAAACGCCATTATATTTTTTAATTGTGTCATAACCATTATATTTTTATCACGTATCAATTTCACCTTGTACCATTCTAGTTATAGTGTCACCTTCTTTTGGATTCACTAATGTGATTGTACGGTCATTTTGAAACACATCACCAATTTCAACTGCAATTTGGTAGATCCATTTGTGAATTTTAGTATAATAATCTTCTCCGGTAACTTCTACACACCCTTGTAAATTACGTTTAAGCCATTGCAATGCAATTTTACGATTTGATATATATGCTTTCTTTGCACCTTCTTCGTCATCATCCCATGTATAATTGTATTGTTTAAACATTGCATAATGCTTAGTCGGTCTAGCCTGACCTTCAGGACCAGTACCACCATTTTCCCAAAAATCGTACTCAGCCTTAACCCAATCAACTACTAGATTCCAATAGTATGTATTTGTCTCAAATCGCGCGCCTTCTTTCCATGTTTCTTCGACAGATTTGCCGCCTTCTGGTGTGAATGTAGCTGGTCCTGTCATTTTATTATTAACATATGTAGCAACTCTTACATCGCCGTTTTTATATGTAATTGTATATGTGCCGTTGCGCTGACCATCAATCCATGTACCTTCAACAGTAGTGTCCCATTGGTGATTCTTAAGAATTCCTTTACCTGATTTTTTACCATCTTCCCAAGAGCCTTCAAAGGTATTTTTATTGTCATATGTTATTTTCCCCGAACCGGTATAATTGGGAGGAAATGATTTTTGGGTGAAGTTAGTGTCTATTGGTTTAGGAGTTGAATTGCCACCATCGACCGCGCGACGCTGACCACCACCGCCAGCATTACCACCGCCACCACCTGATCCACTAGAATTTACTGCTGCAGCTGCAGCTGCAAAATCAAATTCGTCTTGCTCTTTAAGTAACTGTTCTTGCAATAAATCTTTTAATTTTATATTTATACCTGTTCCTTTAAAATAGTTCGTTGATTCGGTTTGTACTTGACTTAAATCTGATTTCATTTTTTCTATTAATTCTGCGTATGTATTAACTTTTAATCCTGCATATAAGAAAGTTATATATAGTTTCGTGAAATAGCCAATATCACCATCCCATCCACCATCAGTACCTTTGGTTCGAAACTTTGCAAAGTTTTTATATGTAGTAGTACTTTTTTGTGTTGGATATTTATTACCATATTGCCATAACAATTCTTGAAACGCCTTTGCATCTGCAGTACCTTTACCTAAATTATTAACATCGATTGTTTCTGTACCTTTTACAAAGTTCTGCACAACAACTTTAATTTTTTCAATTGCCGGTTGTTCTGCATCTGCCGCTGCAGCTTCTGCGTCTGCTTTTTCTTTAGCTATTTCTAATTCATTTTGTTTTTTTAATAATTCATCATACTGTTTAAAAGTTATAATAAAAGATTGATTAAATTGTCCACTTTTATTCTCGGCAAATACCTGATCAGATATATCAGGAAACGTTTTCTTTTTATTGATTATATAAACATCCCATGTTGTTTCTTTTTTTCCACTAGTAGGATTTTGATCATCAATAACAAATATATATTCTCCATTTGAATATGTAATATATTTTATACTCTTTGGAATACGCTCAATAACCTGATCTGCAGTGAATGCGTCATATTTATTTCCGCGACCATGTGTGTCTACAAAATAAAATGAAATTATTCCATATTTAAATTTGTTGTTTAATTTCGAACTTAATGTAGAATCAGATGAACGTTCGCCAAACTGTCCTTTTTTAAGTTGTTCTAATATTATTTTTTCTAATCGAGTCATTTATTATTATCCATTTTATATAAATATGTTTTTGTATAATTTACCAATCTATTAAAACTAAACGACCCTGCCAACGCATTATATTATCGGTTTTAAAGTCTAAATCTAGATCTAGGTCCATTATACCCATTTTATTAATATCTCGTTGTAACGCTCGTAAAAAGGATATTAATTCGGGGTCTACGTCTCGTGCGCCGTCTGCATTAATATAATCAAACACTGAAGCTTCACCTCCTATTTCACGAGCATACTCTTTATATGAATTCATGAACAAGTCAATATTATTTACATCATTATTATTTAATGAGCTAGCTTTAGACATTATGTATAATTGTTTAACATCATCAACATAATATATTGGTATAAATGTGCTGAATTCACTTGCACGTCCCACAATAACCGTAGCAACATCAAACTCATCAGATTCATTAGTTATTTTGAAAAGTTTGTCTTCACCGTCAATTTCATAGACTCGGCCATTATCACCTTGATCGAAGAATCGATATTCATTGTTATTAATTTTACTTAATAATCTTTGTATATCTTCATCTTTTAATTCTAATAATATGTTTTTTAATCGTATCATTTTATTATGTTCTTGTCTAAATCGATTCGTATCAAGAAATTAACATCAACGTCATTTCTTTTTTTAATTGGTTGTGCTAATTTACCAATTGCTAATAATTGTCCTTCTGCGTTATACAATCCAATACTTGTTATATATGGAGAAAAATCGCTACCAGAAACAAATCCGCGATATGTTTGATTATCATCTTTAGTTAACGTAACATTGGTAGACATATTAAAATCACCTTGATCTAATTTTGCAGTTACGCCTAATTCATGAATTGTTACTGTGCTTTTATATGAAGCAGTAAACGGATAATTTAATATGTTTTGATATCGATAATCTATTGTAGATATTATTCCTAAACCTTGTTTTTCAAAAATATTACCAACTACTGGTGTTTGTGAAAATGTACCGCCTTCAGTTCGATCTGCTAAATATCCAACCTCTGTTGCTGTTAATGCTTTATTGTATATTCGAATTTCATCTAATTGTCCTTGCAAATTAGAATCAGCAACACCATATCCACCAATACTTAGATTTTCTAAATTATCAATTCTAGAACTAGCACTAAGTGGATGATTACTATTATTAAACAATGAATTTGTTTCTGATGCATGAAGTGTACCATCGACATACATTTGAATCGAACTACCAGTTTTTTGACAAACAACGTGAGTCCATGACGATGAGACATCTGCTGAACTAGTTATCATTGATCTGAATATTGGAGATCCTTGTGCGCTAAATTCAATTTGATTGCTTCCGCTTAATTCAATTCTAAATGGATATTGTGGAGTTATAGAGCTAGTCGCTTTTGTAATTATTAATTGATTGTCGGCACCAGTATTAGATCCACTAATGAACATGGAGATTGCATAGTCTGAATCTCTGTCATATTCTCCAGCAAGATTAGTTTCTATATATCCAGCACCATCAAATTTTGCAGCCAATCCCATTGGTAAAGTATCACCATCAGATGCAACAATGCCGTCAACATATGTTATTCCACTAGACTCATAATTAATACGAGTAGTATCAAAATATTCATTGAACCCTTCATATAGTTTCAATTGGTTGATAATAGATGCGGTGTCAAATGTGCTATCATTTATATTACCATATCGATCTGAAGTAAATGATGCCGTATTTGGCACTGTTAATTGAAATGATGCTAATTTTACACCCTCCCCTATTTTAGGTTGTGGGAATGAAAATATACTAGCAGTTTCATATAAGAATTTTTTAGTTAAATTTAAATTGGTTTGTCCAAAGTTATAATACGGTTGTTCTTTATTCTTATAAAACAAATGATTAACTGAGAAATATGCGATACTCTGTAAACTACCATCAATATTAGATGCGTCATTATATACTAACGTTGTTTCTAATGCTGGTAAATATGCCGGATTAATATAAACTCCTTGAAGTGGTAACATACTACTAGTAGCACTTCCACTATAAACAGTAAATGTTTTATGCGCTTGAAATGGATTGATTTGAATATCTGTTGAATCTATTTTTTTAAATACGGTTGGATACAATCCCTCAGATATATCTTCATTGTTTATTTGCGTTTCCGACATAATAGTAAAACCTCGTTACATTTAATATAAATATAACGAGGCTAAAATACGTGGTGAAATATTAAAAATCTAATTTTACTCTAATCAATGCTTCACTCTGGAATGATTTCAATAATGGCTTAGATAATTTAGACACTGCTAATAATTCTTGAGCGGCATTATATAATCCAACGGTTGTAATATACGTTTTTGGATCACCAATAAATGTGCTCTGAGCAATTTGACCATCACTACCAGTTATATATGACGGATTATTTGAGAAATTATAATCTGCATTTTTTATTCTTACAAAATAATGTGTACTAGTTACTTTTTCAGAATTTCTTGCTAAGAATCCATATGGATCACTAGTTGCTGGGTTTGTTATTAAAGAAGATCCCGATACTGAATGGAATAAACGGAAATGATTATTTCCTTCCGAACTAGATCCGGTGTTAGTCTGATAATTTAATTGTTGATCTAACATTTTACCGTCTAATACCAATGTACCAAAGTCAGGATAAACTAATCCATAATAAATTGGGCTAGTAGAATTATAAACTCCACCATCAATTGATCCTGATACGATATTATAAACACGTCCCGAATCTCCAACCGTTGCATTAGAAATACTTGAATCATCAATCAAAGAAACAACTACACTACTACTAACTGCTACATTACTACCAGTTGCATTAGTATCTAATGAAGCTGACATATATCGCAATGGTAATTCAAAATTACCAGCATCTAAACGTTCTTTTAATCGATTACGTTTAAAATTAACAACATATATAGAATCAGTACTTCCAGAACCAGCAGTGGTAAATCTAGAATCAGTCGGATTTAATAAAAGTTGACGGTATTGCGAATAAATTGCTTTAGATGGGGAATCATTAAGCTGACCTTGTGAATTTGACCCACTTCCTAATGCATTACCATATGCCGCAGCAAATTGAACTGCAGAACTATCTAAACTTGGATTTCCGTCTAATATATCAACATAATATCTACGTTGCGATTCTGTTTGTGTTGATGACGTAAAATAAGTAGTTAAACTTGCTACATTACTACTCCACAATCCCGCAGTTACAGTTTCTGATTGACCTTCTACAATATCAGCATCCTTATCAAATTTAGTAAATGTTCTACCTGATGCAGATAGAAGTGAAATTTGTTTTTGCTCTGCTAACATTTCAGCAGCCAATTGTTGAGCCAATTGTTGTACTTGTTGATTTACTTGATTAACATCAATATTTGTTGGCTGTGCTGGCTGTGCTGCTGGTGAAGTAGGAGCCGCATTTCTACCTACAGGTACTATTCCTAACTTTGGTTGTTGTTTTAATTGTTTAATTGTTTTCATGTTTTCCTATTTTAAGAAGTCGCATTTGAGATAGTAGCAGTAGATGCTTTGTTTACTGTTAAGTTAATAGTAGTAGCACCACCAGTTTCATTACCAATAATTGTTATGGTTGCTGTTTTAGATTGAACTAATAATGTTTTAGCAGATATTCTAAATTCAAATCCAGAAGCCGCAATACTTTGTGCGTCTTCATTATCACCAATAAATCTTGGAATGGTAGGTAACGTAGAAGATTGTAATTCTTTAGTTGCTGTTAGATCTGCTATACTAGAATCTGATAATATTGCTGTATATCCTAAATTAGAATTTCCTCCAACTAAATTAGCAGTATTTGGAGCAATTATATTACTGGTACCAGGGCCTGGTAATATAATAGAAGAATTTCCAACTGAAATAATTGGTATATTTACCGTTGTCTTTGGCAATGATACTAATTTATACTTCAATGCCTGAGTTTCGTCTGGTATTGCTTCTGTAATTGGCATATTCTCTATAATCGTGCCATAATAATTTGTTCCCAGCGGATGATCTGGATTCCATAGTGAGTAATCAATTTCATCATCACCAACTGCAAATTGAGTAATATTAAATGCATTACCTCCCTTTGCCAACAACTCACGTCCTTTTAATGTAAGGATCGCATCGACAGTTACACTACTATTATTTAAATATCCCATATTGATTTACCTTTTATTTAATATAAATATATTTCAGTTAAATTTTACGTTAATATAAAACTACCTTGCGTTCCTGGTTGATTTGTATATATTAACTGATTACCGTTTGCTTGTCTAGATTCAACAACTGGTCCGCCGTCTATTGTCTGTATTGATGCAATATTAAAATCCGGACTAGTTAATTTAGATCCATTATATTTTTGATTATCAATACCAATTGGTAAATAATCTTGAACTTGGGCAAATTTCAATGTAGTCACACTTCCATAAATCCCAGTACCATATGAATATACACCATATATAGCTCCTAGTTGATTTGGTATTTGTTTGATTTCAGATAAACTAGATGATAATATTACTGGTTGTTCTGATCTACTTCTCCAATATGGTGTAGATGAAGTTATATAAGTACTTCCTGATCTAATTAAATTTTCATACACATATGTTGTACCACCATATTTAGATGCAACTGAAGATGTTAAATATCCTTGTAACTGATTATCGTCATTTGCAGTTAATGTGTATATATCATCAGATATAATTGCATCATAGTTTTCATAATGAGCAGACGCAGTTACTTGTGTATCTGTTATAGTTGTATTATATGTGCTATTAACACGTTCAACTTTTGGTAATATAGTATCTTTACTACGTTCCAATATATTTGGTTGAACTAATAATCCTGTTAATTTATTTACACGAGCTGGTAATAATTGATCTAACTGTTTAAAGAATGATAAATCAAATAATGTAAATATTTTAATATATCCATTAATATCATTTCGTTGACTATACTTTTTCCAATATGTTTCTGCTTCTTGTATTAATGCCGGATATGATTTTGCATTTACACTACCAGGATCTCCTATATAATCATCTAATGATTTAAATCCTAATTGTGCAATAATATCTTCATCAATCATTGTTTGTGGAGAAAAATATACTCCTAACTTAGCACTATCTAATGGAGCTTTATCAAATTGACTACGTTCAGCTCTTGTTTTAACGTCTAGAGATCCAACTAGTTCATTATCTTCTAAACGAATCTTATTATCATCATATGTTCCAGCACCTAATGATATACCGTCATAATAATATGTTTCTTCAATTGAGTCATATGGGGTATTATTAGTCCAACTTGCAAATGATGCAGATATTCCAGAATTATTAGGTTCCACTCCAGTTAAACTACTAGTTGTAGCATGATTAATTTTTTGTGTTAATGGAACTCTGAAAACTAATTCATCATATGCATCTACATTTCCATCATATGCTCCTGGGGCTTTTACATGATTATCAAATGGTGAGTCTTGTAAACTAGAAGTCCACAATCTCAATTCTTGAAGTTGTCCTAATAATCGACTACCACCTGTAGTACCACCTAATGTTAATGTTCCAGTGCTAGCAAAAGAAGATACATCTGATGCACTTACTGCAGCAACAATTTTTCCATATTTGGATTTTTTAGCTACAACTTCTAAATTAGATCCATCTTTACGTAATACTGTGCTTAACCACTCCCCATCAAATAATTCAATATCTGCAGAGCTATTACCATTGATTTGTATAGTACCCATCGTACCAGAAGTATAATCTAATGTTACTGTATTACTTCCTATAGTAAATAGGTTCATGGTACTAGGTAATAATGGATTAGTTATTACATTATCAGTACGGAATCTAAGTTCTACTGCTTCAATTGGTTGAGTATAATTAACTGTTACCGTACCAGCTGTATTTGTAATTAAGTCTAATGCATAATCAAAATTTAACTTTTCATATAATGGTGCTCTGTCTAATCTAGGACCACCATATTCATTAATAGTCATCAATGATTGTGGAATACCATAACATGACAATAATGCTTGTATACTTCGTTTAGTTCCTTTAGACTTTAATAATAATGGTAAATTATTTACAATTCGCCTCCATATGGTCGATGTTGACTTCTGCCCGGAAACTGACGGGTCACCTACTGAATTAGAACCGGTAATTGGTATACCTGTTTCTGATACACCTAATGTGTATTCCCAAAGCTTTTGACCTTGTTGACCATTAGTTAAATTCCATCCAAATTGTTTAGCAACTGAATATAATAAATCGTCAGACATTCCTAATTTAGGATTTTCTTCACGTTTATTTATTTTAGTCATATGATTAATATATGTATATAATATATCATAATGATGACCAAGCATATTAACAAATGTAGTTAAATCAACACTATCAGATTGTAATTGAATGTGATCAGGAACTGTTCTTAATAATGAATTATCATTTAAATTGTCATATAACGAAGCAGATGCATATACCCCATCATACCAAGTTTCAAATTGACTCGACGTTACTGAATATTGTGTATATGGTACAGTAGAATTAGATTTTGGTATTGGTTGTATATAACTGCCGGTAACAACTGCAACATTTGCATTAATTACTGGAATGTCATAAGTAGTTAAATTAGATGAAGATTCAAAATACAAGTAATGCTCAAAATTATCAAAACCTCCAATTAGTGATGATTTTAAATTTGCAAAATCTTGTGCATTCGTTGTAGCATTACTACCTGATATCCCAGTTAATACTAAACTTTGTGAAGTATAATACTCAATTAATTGTAATTTATATTTAAAATTATCCAAACGCTCTGTTGCTGAACTATAAAATATAAAATTATTAAAGTCAGAATAATCAATATTCAACTTCATTCCAGACAAACTACCAGAAAAGAAACTATCAATAATTTGTTGCGATGTTGACGTAGATGATCCTAATAAGTCATTCCAATTCTGTAAACCAGTTTCTGTAGACGTATCATATGAGTAATTTGCTTGCCAATTAGGACCACTTAAAACATTAAATGTTTGAGTTTCAATAATTGATTCAATATTAATATTGTCAATATATGTTGGTTTTAATTCTTTAACTACCCAACATCTAAAATTTGTTTCAATTGATTCAGGTAATGGTTCATATAATTTGACATATAGATATTCGCCAATTACCACACTATTAACAAATTGTACACATTGATTTCTGCTAAAATTTAATAGATATGTTTGAAAATAACCAATTGGAGACGTTTGATTAACAGTTTCTATATAATTTGCAATTTGGTTTATAAAATTAGAATCATTAACATCAATTGCTTTAAGTCGTATTTCCGTACGATCAGGAGATATTTCATCAATTCGTAAATGTTGCTGATCATATCCACCTATTAAATTTTCAAAAAAGTTAACAGCTATTTTGTAATTACCATTTGTTATTTTTAAATCTTGTAATTCTTGATAAATATCTAAAACATATGGTTGTGAATCAAATCGTATTTCGGAATTATCAATTGAATTAAAATATACTGGTGTATTTGGTAATGATTGACTTTTATGTTGTCCGCTAACCCAAACATCACCTGAATATAAATGAAACTCTACGGTAGATTTATTAATAATTGTATTATCAAAATAAACTGGGTCTGCAAAATTACTATTAATATTTTGTAATTGTACAGTATCAATACGTTGCGCAGAAATAGATTTCTTTGCTAATGATATTTGTTCTATATTTTTATATTGATCTAACATTTTTTTCTACTATAATTTCATTTCCAGTTGCAGCCGTACGACGTACTCGGACTGCTCCAACATTGTCTAATATAACAGTATCTTGATTAATACTATACACATTTTCATATAAGTTGTCTACAGGATTCGGTATATCAACAACATCAATATCCCACGCACAATTTTGAGCTAGTATCCAACTAGGATTACCAGATTCATTACGTATACTATACACATCACCTTTACGCGTATTATTCATATCTACTATATATGTTAATTGCAAGAATGGATAACCTTCTTCAGTAAATCCAAGTGGATTATTACTACTATATTTACCACTAGGAGAAGCGTTGGCTTCTTTATATATAATCACCGGTAATGGTAGTGGATTATAACTTTTTGGATTTCGTCGGAAAATCTCTGTTCTAAACCCGGTACGCCTCGATACTGAAGAGTTCCATTGAATTTGAATTGTGAATTTTAATGTTTTATTTTGTTGTGTTAACGTGTTTAACACATCCTCAGTAATAGTATAACTATTAACATTTTCTTGTATACCACCAGTAAATTGCAATTCTTTTAGTCCACTACTCTGACTTGCCCCATCGTAATACCAATTGGTTGGAGTACTTGTATCAATTTTTTGCAAATTTTGCGGCTGACCTTGACTATCAGTTGGAACTGGTATTATATAGTTTGCAGATATATTATCAAAATCAAAGCTAACATCAACATCAACCGGATTGCTTGTAATTTGAACTGGAAAACTAAAATAATTAAAACGTGTATCCAATATGTCTAACATTGGCTTAGAATTAAAATTAAAAGAATTGGTTTCAATAACCATATAAGACCCAGATTGAACTACAATGTTTCCATTTTTATCTCTAGGAACAATATCGGTATTATTAGAAACAACTGTTAACCCATCTTTAATATATTTAGATGTTTGCTGTAATGCTATTGGGTCTAATAAATTTTCTTTTTGAACTGCCATTATCTAACTACTTTAAAATAAATTTCGTCATCGATATACTCTTCCATAAAGCCATCTTCAATTTTTAATTCTATGCGGTAATACCGTTCCGGCATAAAACTATTCATATCTACATGTATGAAATTACTTGTGCTATCGCAACTTACTTTATTATAAATATTATCAAACGGAATTATGTACTCATCTGTAGCGGCATCTCGTATTGCATAATATGTAGTAGTCGGCAAATGTTTAACTGTTTCAAGTGGGAATAAATTCGAAGGAGATTTTTGTGGAAATTTATCTCGAGCATATATTCTAATTTTAGTTATCTCAGTGTCTTTATACGACGGTTTAGTCTTGCTATAAGTCAAATATGACTCTAAGTTAACCGACGATAATGATCCTGTTGTAAAAGTGCTATTATCCCAATACATAGTTAATCTAGGGACATATATAGTATGTGTTTCTCTACTAAAGAATTTAATAATGCCGGTCTTAGTTCCGTCGGCTTCATCTGCATCTGAAAACTTGATTAAAAATCCATTATTATCTACGGACACATTACCACTTCCAGATATCCATGTTTTTACTGCACCAGTAACATCCATATTAATATCAGTTGGTCTATATGAAAAAGATTCATTTTCGGTTAAACCCGGTTGATAAAAATATGATGAGTCAAATGATGACGTATTAAATATTCCCGATCCAGATTGCCATAGCCAACTACCACCGAGACCACTACCGGATACATATAAACTAGGTGCACCGGTGTTAATAACTTGGCTACTTGATATCCAATATGAACCACTTAGTGTTTGTGAACCACTAGGAGAAAATGACCAAGATGCGTGAGGTGCAGCCCAAGATATTCCATCCATAGTTGCAACAGTGCTAGTAGAATAACCGGTACCATTAGTCCATGGTTGTCCCATTAATTTTGCATCTAAAGTGTAATCTGCAGGAAGATTAGTTGCATTGGTAGTAAATAATTGTAATACGAATTTACATGAATTTAAGTCTGCAGAATATTTTGTTAAAGTGTCTTGTATTTCAGACATATCAAATTTAACTGCAAATCTAGATTTAACCAATGTTTCACCATCGGTATCTAATTGTTTACCAACTTCTAATATTTCGTCTAATCCAGTATTATATGATTGAAGGCTATTTGCTTCATACATGGTAGAGTCACTATCTGCATAAAATATTCTAAACATAATTAACTTCCCGAACCTGTACTAATCATTAAATAACTACCACTTCTCCAAAGTTGACCATTTACAGACGGATCTGCTGCAGGAAGTGATGCTGTATAAATAAATGCTGTACCTTCTGATATAAATTTTGAAGTGACTTGCAAATATTGAATTGATCCAGATGTTGTAATTACATTTGATCCACTAGTATAAGAAGAACTAATTGAATTTTCAACATATGACGCAGTTTGAGCTGTAGTAACGTAACTTGCTGTCTGTGCTGTGGTAACATATGATGCTGTACTAGCCGTACCTGTTAGTGTTCCAATTAAACTACCGGTGATATTTACCGATCCACTAAACGCAATATTTTCAACAGTATTTCCAGTTAAAACATTATATACATCAGAAACATAACTTGCTGAAATAAGGCCACCTGCCACAATACTTGTTCTATTATTCCGTATTACGCCCATTTTATATCCTTTTAGTATAAATATAAAGATATTAAGAACTTACTACTCTTCCACGAATATCTTGATTAGGATATTTTACTTCAAAAATACTAGGATCTAATGATGGATAAATTATTCCATTTTTTGTTGCTGGTGCAAGATCATATACATTTCCAGAATAACCATTATCAGAATCATATATATTTCTAATCTTTGCAGATACCACGGTTTGTACTCCTTGAATATTACCTATGATATTAGTAACTGCAGACTTTATAATAGGTTGATTAACTTGCCAACGATCTATATTAAAATAATCTTTTAAACCAGAAACACATTTTAACAATACTTCATTACTATTATAATTAGGAAGCACGGTAATTTCAAAATTAACTCCTATATTAATAATAAATGCGTCTTTTATATTTACAGCATCAGTTAAAATACGATAATGATCGAGATATGTTTTTAAATTCTCTTTAATAGCTTGATTCAATGTTACTAGTTGTTTATCCGCATTAAATCCTAAAACATACATATTCATTGCTAGTGGATTTGGAATACGCTTTTCAACCTGATCTTGTTGTAATATTTGATCATCTGGTACAATATATGCTTTTGCTATACTACCAAATTTTGATGGCATCGAATAACATCTGATTATATAATCTTCTCTTGTTACTAAACGATTCTGTGTTGCAAAATTAGCTAATGCATTATTTTTTATGTCTTGAAGTGTGTCTTGATTCTTAGCACCTGTTGCTGGAGTCGGATTATTTACAGCTACAGACGATTTAACAAAATTAACTATACCCGCATTATTTGTATTATTAACATCGTCTTCAAATTCTATAAAATCTACTAACGTTAATACATTTGATGTAACGTTATCAGTAATACCATTTCCGACTGTATATTTAACGGTTAATGTGGTATTTGACGGCGCTTGACCATATGTTCTAGTAAATAAGAAATTCGATGGATCAATATCAACATCAATTGCTTTACGAAATCCTGCTAATCCATTTCCTACATTAGTCGGATTTGGTACTATCTCTTCATCATTATTATCAGATACACCTGAACCGAATTGCATTTCTAATAAATTATCACTACGTAATCTAGTAATAAACCGTTTAGATGATTTTCTCAATTTCAACAAACTAGGCGCAGCAGATCTAAATACTGATAAATCAGGATCATTTTCTGCTAAATTAGGAATCGACTCAAATACAGTGTCTTGTGCTAAATAAGGAACCATATACCAATTATCACCATCTGACTCTTCACATGATATAACATCTATAATGTTTCGATCTGGTAATACTACTTTGTCATATGCAATAGGAGTCCCAAATGTAAATGTTGTAGTTTTAATTGTTCCCGATACTGCTCTTGATTTTTTCTTTAGCAAATAATATATAGGCTGTTTAGTAGTATCATCCGTTTCATATATGGTAACCTCAGTTGGATTGCTACTAGAAGAAAATGCAAAATCAACCGAGTCCAAAGTTCTAAAAACAGCTGGTCCGTCTTTTTGTTTTATTTGAAATCCTGATTTAATAGTTAATGCATAATTATAATCTGGTCGAACATTATCACCAGAACCAATAGATGGGACTAATTGAAACACATCAACATCTGTATAAGCTGGAATTGCATTTTTAGGTGCGTATCCTAATTCTTTTGCAATATCAAATATATTGCTTCGTTCTGTTGCTTGTTCTAATAATGATTCTTTTATGTTATTATCTGCATAATATGATAACACATCACCAACATATGAAGCCATTTCCATAAATAACATTCCAGGAGATGATTCATTAAAATCAGTATATGAATCTGGAAAGTATTGTTTAGTAAAGTCTATTAGATTTTTACGAAATTGACCAAAATCTTTATTTATATACGTTATGTCTTTATTTACATTCATAATTAATCTATTGTTATGGTAGATGAATCTTCACTAGCAGTTATTGTAATAGCATCAGTATTAAATCCATCAACGGTATATTTTAATGTTATTTTAATAGTGTGCAATAAAGTTGGATCGTCTTCTACAGTTAATATTTCTAAATCTTGTACTACAATATATGGTAACCAAGAACTTAATGCTTCGTTAATTTCTAAATTGATTAACTCTTTAATATCAGGAGTACTAGGCTGAAATACTATACTTAATAAATTAGTACCAAAATTAATCAGATTATATCGTTCGCCTTTTCTTGTTAACAATAAATTTCTAATATTAGCTTTAGCTTGGTCATTTGTCGTATACAGTGTTTTAAATACGCCCGGATTGCCGAATGATAGGTCTACACCTAATCCAATTTCAGATTTTGTCGTTGTATCATTAACTGTTTGTATACGATATGCCATTATAATGCAAAGCCTTTATTTTTCTTTTTATCCATTGCCTTCATTAATCCTCTATAATCACGATTCATTGCTTTTGCAACTATCGGATCAACTTGCATATTTTTTCCTGACTCAGGATCTTCCATTATTTGTGTGGCAGCATTACCACTTCGCATCATACCAAATCCTTGAGCATCATTTGAAGTAAATGACATATTATCCATTCCTTCTTGCATTAAATCTCCGTAACTAGGTACGCCTTCTTCTCGCAAAGGATCTGTTTCATTTAATATGTTAGCAAACTTATTATCCGCATATAATGATTTACTTTTAGTTTTTTTAATTGGGGCTGGTTTACTCTCAACCGATTCTATTTGTAATTCTGTAACCGTTGAATGTAATCCTTCTCGAAGAATTTCTGATAATTCTTCTTTAATAACCTCTCGTACGGCTGTTTTTAGGGCTTTTACAAGTGCTTTAGATTCCATGTGTATTCTTTTTTATTATAAATATGTATAATGTTAATTAATCGGTGTTCCCCAATCATTATCAGATATCTTAGGACCATATGATACATTGTTAGATGTATTCAAATAATAATCTCCAATTTTACCTAAGTTAGGTAGTGGATTTCCATTTCCTCTATAAACTTGACTAGGTGCTTCCTGCAATGATGTTAACAGATTACGTTGCTGATCAACTAATTGTTCGATTGAATTTGATCTTTGTGTTAAATCATCTTCAGACACATTTGACTCATTATAAAATTCAGTCGGTATTAAATCGTTATAATTAGTATCCGTATTTAATCCTGTTGATATATTAGTATCCGTATTTAATCCTGTTGATATATTAGTAGGTATATTTAATTCAATATCATCATCACTTACTGTATTTAATCCTGTTGATATATTAGTAGGTATATTTAATTCAATATCATCATCACTCACTGTATTTAATTTTGCTATTGCAGTAGTCAATACTGGTACCAGTGTTAGTATTTTAGATTCTATCTGATCAGGTAACGACTGTAATGGTTTTACTGCTTCAATTGCATTTACAATTAATTGATTTTGTGTCTTTTGTGTTTCCAATGCTATAAACAAAACGGCAGTTACTGGATTAGATAATTGTGCTGCAGCAATTGATGCATTTATTCCTTGTGCGGTTGATATAATAGTAGTTATTGCAGTAACCGCACTTTGTATTTTAGGAATATTTTCTTGAACTTTTGTAATTGATAATTGTATATTTTCTAAACTTTGTTTTATGTTTTTAACTCTAGGATCATCACTGTTAACGTTAGTTGGAAGTTTTGCCGAATCTTTAATTGTTTTATTGGCCTGATCTGTAATTGAATCTAATATTTTATTAAACTGTTGTTGTATTTTATCTACACCTAATGCTGGTGCTTTTGCTATACGATCAAGTGGTGGAATAACTGACATAATATAATAATCCTATTTATTGGGTTTAAACTCCATTTTATATTGTGAACTTAATAATTCTTGTAACTGTTTTTGTGCTTTATTGGCATATGAAAGATTTATAAATGTGCCGACGGACGAACCACATTGCACCATGGTGTTTAGTTGATTTATTATACTTTGTAAAACTTCTAATAATACTTCTCCATGAACCATGCTTTCTGAAGCTTCTTCACTTCCTAATTTTATTGCACCAGTAGAATTTAAAATTATACCCAATGGCGAATCAATAACTGCTAAGTCTTTACGGGCTTTTAATATAACACGATCAGATACTCCTAAAAATTGTGATCCATTATAATTAGTTTCATTGCCACTAGTAGTTATACAGCTTGTTAGTGAATTGGGTTGATCTTTGTTTCCTAATACTAATGGTATTTTTTGTGTGCTAGTTAAATATAAAGAAGATTGATCCGTATTAATATCCTCAGTAACAAAATCTTTATTTTCTTTATACTTTCTTCCATTAGACAAAACAAGTATAGGATCACCAATATTATTACCACGCCATTTACCTGGCTCAGAATAATTATTTTTGAAATCTATAGTGCTACCAAATCTGATACTATTACCATATCTTCCTTCGAGCATAAAATCACCACGATATGGTTGTAATGG
>OCVQ010000657.1_pt1 | contig 30666 bp, 37 predicted proteins | sample 1539061 | NCBI WGS metagenome assembly OCVQ01 (sample SAMEA3355526, study PRJEB22509) | marine metagenome | biome: marine; feature: river plume; material: water | place: USA | collected 2010-08-08 | depth 0.5 m | reverse complement strand
CAATCAGAAATGACTGACCTCAGAACAGCTGTAATCAATTTCCAAACAACATTAGGCAGACAAGTATGACAGTAGCACTTTTAACAACAGAGCAAAAGGATAGTTTAGCAGGTCAGTGGTATGCGCCCGATAGTTATTTCAATCCCATTCAAGATATAAACAGTAATTGGATTATATCTTTAGAAGAAGTAGATCAATGTATTAATCCTGAATTTATGTGGGTAAAAGGCTTACCACAAATACCTTATGAACCTATTATAGTTGAAGAAAATATTTAAATGAGCACAGGAATCTACATATCAGGTATTAATCCAATAAGTGTTGTAGGAGGCTTATTTGCTCAAACAGCAGATAGTGTTCCTATTACTAATACTACAGTAGAAACATCTATTATTAATGGTGGTGTAGGTAGCTTATCTGTTCCTGCTAATGCATTTCAAGTAGGAGATAGTTTTAGAATTGTGGTAGCAGGAGTGTTAAATGTTGCTAATAACCAAACTATAAGAATACGGGTAAAGGCAGGAGCTGTTGTCTTACTTGATAGCGGAGCTCAACTTATAAGTAACATTACTAATGATGTATTTTCTTTAAATGTAGATTTTACTATTAGAACTTTAGGCACTGCAGGAACAGCCTCTATAGCATCATTAGGTACTTTTCACTATGTAAAAACTTCTAATGGAGCTACGGAAGGGTTTGCTTTTAATACTGTTAACAATACTACATTTGATACTACTATATCTAACACTCTTGATATAACTATTGAGTGGGGAGACGCTAACTTAGGAAACAACATCTATAGTGACATATCTATTTTAAATAAAACATACTAATATGAGTACATTAATAAATTTACAGAGTACTGGCGGTGGTAGTGGAAGCGGTCTTACATCTCCAATAACAATAGCTTGGGATGGTCAAGGAGGATTTATAACAACAGGTCTAACAAGATACTTTGTTGCACCCTATGCTTGTACTATTACAGGTTGGTCAATAGTGGCAGAGGGAACAAGTCCTACTTGCACAATTGATGTATGGAAAATTGCATCAGGCACATCTTTGCCTACAGTTTTAAATACAATAACAGGAACTGCATTACCAGATCTAAATACAGGAAACGTTATTAGATCTTCTACATTGACAGGGTGGACAACATCTATTGCTGCAGGAGACATATTAGCATTTAATATTGATGCTGTTGCGAATGCTTTAACAATTAAAATAAACCTTGAACTTTAATAACTAAAATTATGTTTACTTATAAAATATTAAATACAGAAGAAATAGTAACTCATGTAGATGCTGTTATTGAAGATGGAATAGTTGTTTCTCCAGCTGTTGATTATATTACATTAAAACTTTTAACGGAATATACTTTTGATAACGGTATAATAAAAACAATTGAAGTATCAGTATTTAATCCTAAGAATCAAGAATACATTGATAAATCATTGAACAACAGAGGGATTACTGAAGAAAATAAACTTGACTAATTATGGCACTAAGATATTGGATAACAGGTGGTACGGGTAATTACAACTCTACAACAAATTGGTCAGCTTCATCAGGTGGTGCTTCTGGGGCAAGTGTACCCACTACAGCAGATGATGCTGTTTGGGATGCTAATTCAGGAGCAGGAACAGTTGCAATAAATGTTGCGTCTGTTGCAAAAAGTATAAATTTCACAAATTTTACAGGTACAGTAGATTTTCAGAATACATTAACTGTTGCAGGAAGTATGACTCTAGGAATAGGGATGTCATTTGCCAATACTACAGGAACACCTGTTTTAAGTGTAACTGCTACTGCTACATTAACTAGTAATGGGGTAGCATTTCCCTATGATTTTTCATTTTCTGGGTCGAGTGCTACTCTTACATTAGCTGATGATTGGGAATGTCAAAACTTTAATTTAGAAGTTACTGCCACAGGTACTCCATCATTTATTGGAAATAACTTTTTTATTAATGGTAATCTTAGTAATTTAAATACCGTTAGATATATCGCAGGTTCTACAGTTTTTGTAATGCAGGGTAATGGTAATATTACAACATATCAGACAAATGGTTTTACTGCAAATAATATTGTAATAAATACATCAGGTACTATTACATTAGAGACTTTTTCAAGTAATAATTATTTTGGCGCTGGGACAACAGGTACTTTTACATATACAGCAGGAACTGTAATAATTTCACCAGGAATATTATTATATTTAAGAGCTACTTGGGACTTAAATAATTTAACCTTTGACAACATATATCTTGCTTCTACTATAAATTTATTGAGTGATATAAGTTGTACAGATAGTATTACTACACCTACCTCTGCTACTACTGGACCTACTATAAATGGTATAGGAGCAATACGTCATATAGGATTAACGGGTGGTCTTCTTAATACAGCAGGAAATGCTACATCAAGTATTACAAGTTATAAATTGCAAGGATCAGCGACTTTTATCTTTGAAGGTAGTGGAACAATTGATACAGGCGGAGTTGCAGGTGCAGTAGGAGTTAATTTAGTAGTTAATACTACAGGTACATATACTTTAAATCCAATAACCGCTTTACCTGGAGCTACATTTACATATACTGCAGGTACAATTGATTTTTCTACAGTTGATATATACTGTTATAGTGGGGGTAGTCTTACTCTTAACGGAATAGGTTCACTAGTTTTTAAGAAATTACAAGTTGCAGTTGGTAATGCTGCTGATAGCTATTTTGAACTTAATGATACCCTTAATATTGATGAAATAGATTTTAGTGCTGCTTCCACAACCAATATGGGATTTACAGGAACAAATCCGTTTATATGTAATACATTTAAACTTCCATATAGACAAGGTAACACTGATAAATTTCTTTTTCAATCTTCATTAACATATACCATAAACAGCTTATTTACTAATACGACATATTCAATTTATTATAAAACTGCTCCTGTAAAAATAAGTACCACTAGTGTTGGAGTTAAATCTAAAATAAAACTATCACCAGGAGCATCTCAAGAACTTATGTTTGTTGATTTTACAGATATAGATGCATCTAATGGTCAAACACTTTGGGTATTTGGTTCAACAGCAACTGTAACAGACTGTGAAAACATAAATACATTTACACAGCCAAAAGCAGTTGGTTTTTAAGTAAAAATGTGTATATAATATAGCTTAATATGAAAAATTTAACTCTTTCTTTTTGGGATTTTCTTAAATATCTTGGTGAAAAAACATCAATGTATGGATTAGAATTTATTGGTATGATTACAACGTTCTTTGCGCCAGCTGGTTTAATATTTGCATCAGTGGGGTTTGCTATAATGGTAGATACATATTTTGGTAGAAAAAGAGCAAGATATGATAAAGAAGAAGTAACTTCTAAAAAAACAAGAGTAGGTGTTGTAGATAAAAGCTATGGTTATTTATTAATAACAGCAAGTGTGTTTATAGCAGATGTTGCAATTGTTAATGAAATTATAAAACTGTTATTTCCTATAGATTTCTTATTTACTAGAATAACAGCAGGATTCTTTATATGGATTGAATACACAAGTGTTAATGAATCATATATGATAATAAAAGGAATGTCTTTAGGTGAAGCTTTTAGAAAGTTTGTAAAAAGTATTAAACAAACCAAGAGTGATATTAATGAAATTAAAAAGTCATAATAATGGAAAAGGCTAAATCTCAAAAAGTGCTATCTTTTGTAGGATGGTTATCGGCATTAATTGCTGGTACATCTGCTATACTTACATTTGTAGTGTGGTTGATTAATCCTCATATTGTAGCTTATATTAAATCTGTTGTAAAAGATGATAATGCTAAGACATTAAAAAAAGAATTATCCATAAAAATGGATGTAGAGGAAGAAGAAGTAGATAATGAAATAGCATGGATGTACGGTGCTATTTTAGAATTTAGTTCAAGTTATGATGGTGATAACAATAAGTGGGGAGATTATCTTGAAGAAACAAGTAAATGGACACCTGTTGGATATTTTGTAAGTGTAGAAGATAAGGCAGTTATAAAGTATCATCATCAAAATGGAAGAAATTATGATGCATGGACAGAACCTGATACAGGTCTATTATACTATATCAAAGACGGTTTTAAATACTATTGATTATGAAAACCTTGCTAAAAAATGTAAAATGGTTTTTTGAAGAATTGATGAAATTATATTCTGATAAACCTTCCTACTTCTCTAAAAAAAGAGTTGAGTCAGGAGTAGCTTTTACTATTGCTCAAATAGGTATGATTGCTTATCTTTGGATAAAGATTAATACTATGGACATGTATGATTTTGCAATGTGGGCAGGTATTGAATTTTTAATTGCTGGATACACAATCAATCAAATCCAAAAAGAAAAGACCTCTAACGGTAAGAAAGATTTAGATACAGAAGGATAATTACTTATATTTGAACTATGAAACTATTCAAACTTATAATTATTGCAAGTCTATTTACGTCATGTGCCTCACCCGCAAAGATGTTTAATAGTGGTTTGAAAAAAATCAATAAAGCTATAGAAAGAGATTCAACTTTAAAACTGCCAAATGATACCACTATTATTATTGATCGTGTTGTTCAGATTGATACTGTGGACAATATTATCACGAAAACAATAACAAACACAATTACTGAAACAGTAAACGAGTGTAATTATGATGCTATAAAGGTTAGATCCGCTAGAGAACTTAGGTTCGCAAAAAGTACTTTAAGAGATTCAATAAAGCATATTGAGAGGATGTATAAATTTGAAACAAAAAGAATAGAAGATTCGCTTGGTTATTTAGTTAAAGAAAATAAGGAACTTACTAAGCAAATAAAAAGTAACAACTCACAGCAAAAAGTGGCAGATAGAAATAAAACAAAACAAGAAAGGGGAGGGTGGTTCACAAGAATGTTTGGACAACTATGGTGGTTACTATTAGCTATAGGGTTTATGTTAGGGATTTATATCTCTAATCTTTTACCTAAAGTGCCAAACATATTTAAACGTAAATAACAAACATTTAAAACAAATACCATGAGTGCAAAGAACGATGTATTAGTACGTATTGGAGATAGAGGTCCTCATGTAATGGAGATCCAAAAATCTTTAAAGAAGGCTGGATTCTGGGATTATCCTAAGTTTACAGAATATTATGGAGATGTTACTGACAGTAATGTTAGACGTTTTCAAAAAGCTAACAATCTTCCTGTAGATGGGAAAGTTGATGAAATAGTTGCAGACCTTCTGGGAGAGTTTGGATTAAACCTTGAGAAAGAGGTTGATCCTTTAAAGAAATGGGACGGTGTTACTATTAAAGGTTCTGTTTATCCAGATGCTCCTATTTCAAACAGAGTGCGTGTACGTTTAAATTCAGAAATGGTTAATGAATATCTTCCTGCTTTACATTCGGTGATGGGGAATGATACATTAGGGTTTAAACTTCTTGTTACTATAATGGCCTATAAAGAAGGATTCCGTAAAGGAACTCGTTCTTATAAGCACAATAATCCAGGTAACATCGGTAACACTGATTCGGGTGCTAATAAATCAAAACCTAATCTAGGAAGTGGTATATTATTGCAGAGGGACTATGTGACTAAAATAGTTAATGGAGAGCACTCAGCTTATCCTATGGGGAAACGTAAGTTAATTAAACCTTACTATTCTCCTGAGATTGCAAAGCATCAGAAACTTTATGGCATGAGTCCTTATGTTCCAGGATATGATTTCATCTTTACAGGACAGTTAGATCAGTTCGTTAAGATTTATTCTACAGGAGCTCGTGGAGGAAATGGTTATGTTAATATGATTATTTCGTACTTTGCGGATAATGGAATAACAATTGGTCCAGAAAGTAAAATTCAAGATATTATAAAGATTAAGTAAACTTTTTTTAAATATTACATTAACTCAACTAAACTAACTAGTTGAGTTTTTGTATTTAAACATTGTATGTTTAAACTATATTTGTATATTTGTGTTTAAACATTAAAAATATAAATATGGAAACCAATAATCAAATGGGAGCAGAGCTTTCACCTGAACAGTTAAAATTAAAGAAAGATGAGATGCTTGAATTTTATACTGAATCAATGCCTTATCTAAATGCTCAACTTGAGTATGAAAAAAAATTAGCAGAGATTGATGAAATAAGATTCAAAAGATTTAGTATATCAATGCAGAGTGCCATGATGATGCAAGAACCTTCTGAAGAAGAAATGCTTGCTCAAGAAGAGACGACAGGTGGGCAGCCTACTACAAACAAAAAGAAAAAACCACTTAGAACTACATAGTCATGGCTTTAGTAAATCAAGTACAAAAGCGTGTAAAAATGTCTAAATGGGATATTGTCAAATTTCAGTTAGTTACTCATTGCTATCTTAAAAAAATAGCAGTGAGTAATGCTGATCTTGAATGTTTAACTTTATTAAGTTTAAACTCTCCTGTAGAACTTACTGACTTTTGTTATGATGCCTCTGAAGATCATGGAGTATTTAAGTCACCACAAACTGTAAGAAACTCTCTTAACAAAGCAGAAAAAAATGGATTAGTGGTTAAAGATCCTAGTAACAAAAAAGTAATTAGTATAAATTCAAATCTTCAGATTCAAATTGAAGGTGCTGTTTTACTTGATTATAAATTTTTAGCTAATGATACCAAAGAAATCTGATACATTATTTAAAGATGTTGCTGAAGAACTAGAAATAAGTGAGGATCTTGTAGAAAAGTTTGTAACTTTTTACTACAAAGATGTAAGGAAGCATTTAACAGAATTAAATCACACAAGAATAAATCTTGATGGGTTAGGTCACATGGTTATAAAAACTAAAACTGTGGAGATATTGATAGAAAAATATAACAGAATGATTGCAAAAGCAAATACATTTAATTTTTCTGGATACTTTAACAAAAAAAGATTAGAATCTCGTATTGAAACATTGAACTCAATGCAACTAAAAATTGATGAGTTTAATGAGAAGAAAAAAGAATTTAAAAAAAGAGTGAAAGATGGGAATAAAAAAGATTTGGAATAATAGAAAATCAATTTGGAATGGTCTACGTAACTTTATAATTAAAGATCCTTACGTTGAAGCAATAGCTAGACAAAGGTACAATATGTGTAAAGGCTGTCCATCATATGATTATAAAGGTTTAAAGTGTGAAGTTCCTGGAACTAAACCCTGTTGTGGAGAATGTGGATGTTCTCTTAAATTAAAAGTAAGATCAATAGATGAAGATAATAAATGTCCCCTTAATAGATGGAAGAACTGATGGATAAAAAAAATTGTGTTATATACACTAATTATGAAGGGGCCATGATGATTGATGATGCAAGTAAATACTTAGCTGAAGAAATAATTAATAAATTTAAAGATAATGAGTATAGTATTTAATGAGAAAGCTCATAGTTACAATAGTTTAAACCCAGATGAAAACATTGTTTGGACTAGTGTAACAACTTTAGTATCAAATTTTAAAGAACCTTTTGATCAAGAAGGAGTTGCTAAAAAATGTGCTAAAAATAAAAAATCTAAATGGTATGGGTTAAAAGTTGAAGAAATAATACAACTTTGGAATAACGAGTCCAATAGAGCAATGGATTTAGGAACCTTTTATCATAATCAGAGAGAGGCAGACTTGTGTAGTTTTGCATCCATAGAAAGAGAAGGTTATAATCTTCCTATATTTACCCCAATTGTTAAGCCAGATGGTGATAAAGTAGCACCTGACCAAAAGCTTGATCCGGGAGTATATCCGGAACATATGGTTTATCTTAAATCAGCTGAAATATGTGGACAATCAGATTTAGTGGAAGTAGTTGATGGTAGAGTTAATGTTATTGACTACAAGACAAATAAAGAAATAAAGATGAACTCTTATGTTAATTGGGAAGGAGTTTCAAAAAAAATGCTTCCACCACTTTCCCATCTTGAGGATTGTAACTTTCAACACTATGCGTTACAGTTAAGCATATACATGTATATCATATTAAAGCACAACCCAAAATTAAAACCAGGAAAAATAAGTATTCACCATGTAAAATTTGTAAATCAAGGGGAAGATAAATTTGGTTATCCTATAACTAAATTAAATATAAATGGGGATCCTGTGGTAGAAGAAGTTGTTGAAATTTCCATACCTTATTTAAAAGAAGAAGTAATTTCAATGATTCATTGGTTAAATGATAATAAACATAAACTTAAAAATAAATAATCATGGCATACGTAAATAAATTAGACACTAATATTGTTACAGTAAGTGTAACTCCTCCAGCTACCATAGTTTATACACCTTCAGCTGGAACAGTTGAACTTAACGATGTAATAGCATATTTTACATTCATTAAACCTGATGCAACAGCATCTACTTATACAGCATTGATAATGGCAGGTGGACAAGTTATAGTAGATGAAACATATGCAACTATTGACGCACTAATTAATCCATAAAGATGATAATAAGATTATTCGATTTACAGAATGGTAAAGTAATACCAACAGAGCATTGTTATACTTTGAAAACTTTAAAAAATATAATGGACAAATATCCTGAAGATTATTTAAAAATATATCAATACATCTTTTATATGACATGTCCTAGTCCAGATCTTAATCCATTTTTTACTACACCTGAACTAGACAAAGAAGAGATTGTTTTAGAAGAAGTTGAAGCAGAGTTTTCTCCTGAAGATGAAGCAATAAGAATGGCATTACAATTCTGTAAAGATAGATATTCAACTCCTACTAGTAGAGCATATGATGGAATATCTCATATGCTAGATAGGTTGGCTAGATATATGGAAGTTACTGTTATCACAGATGGTAAAGATGGTAACATTACATCTATGGTAAATGCCGCTGCTAAATTTGAGTCTATTAAAAGCTCATTTAAAGGAGCATACAAGGATCTTAAAGATGAACAACAAAGCCATGTCCGTGGTGGAGAAGGATTAGCATACGACTCATAATGAAAACAATAATACACGTAAACCAGCATAAAATAAAAAAAAATAGTAAGACTGGATCTAAGGATCCGGTCATTACTTGTAAAACTTATAAAGATAATAGATATGCTCATGAAGCGATCATCTATGGCCAAGATGGTAAAGAGGCTGCAAAGATTATTTATAGTCCAAATAAACCATTGGGTTGTGGGGCTAAAGTCTGGATTGAAACAAGAAATGAAATAAAAGTTATAGTAAATGAGTGAAATTTATCAAGATATTCCTACTTGGGACAATGGTGCATGGACAACTACTTCTTTTGAAAGCAGAGAAGAATATGCTGACTTTGTATTTTCCATATTTAAAGAACCCGGTGAATATGAATTTGATGAAACTTCTTTATTGTTTAATACTGAAGCACAAAAATTTAAAAAGACTAAAGTATATTGTACAGCTCCTTTTAAATCTAAAGACTTTATTCAATATTGGGAAGATCAAAAAACTAAGTGCAGGAAAGGTGTAATTTACAAGTCTGAAAAAGGTACTTGGATGCTTCCTAGAGAGTATTATATGTGGTTAAATTTCTTACCTATATTTAACAAAGAAATACAAGATTATGGTTTTGCCGATATAAGAGATGCACAGTACCATATGGCTCTTTATGAATTACTTGCTGAGTTAAATTATAAGCACGTTGCCATACTTAAAAAAAGACAGATAGCATCTTCATATTATCATATTGGAAAACTTGGTAATCAATTATGGTTTGAGGCAGGTGTAACTTTAAAAATTGGATCTAGTCTAAAGGATTACATTAATGAGAAAGGATCTTGGAAATTTTTATCAGAGTATGGTGCATTCTTAAATGAACATACAGCATGGTATAGACCAATGAATCCGGATAAAGTTTTAATGTGGCAACAACAAATTGAGGTACGTAAAAATAATAGAAAAACTAAAGTAGGTTTAAAAGGAACTATTCAAGGAATGTCTTTTGAAAAAGATCCTACAAATGGTGTAGGGGGTCCGTGTAAATATTTCTTCCATGAAGAGGCCGGGATTGCTCCTAAAATGGATCAGACATTTGAGTATATAAGACCTGCAATGAAGTCTGGATTTGTGACAACTGGAATGTTTATAGCAGCAGGTTCAGTAGGTGATTTAGACCAATGTGAGCCATTAAAATCAATGGTATTAGATCCTATAGCAAATGATATATATCCTGTTCAAACAAATTTAATTGACAAAGATCATACAGAGGGTGTATCAGGATTATTTATTCCAGAACAATGGTCAATGCCACCATACATTGATGAGTACGGAAATTCTAAAGTTGAAGAAGCACTTACTGCATTAGATGAGCAATTTGCAATTTGGAAAAAAGAGTTACCTGCAAATAAATATCAATTACGTATATCACAGCATCCTAGAAATATAGAAGAAGCATTTGCTCATAGAAAGCAATCTATATTCCCACAACATTTAGTTGGAGCTCAATTAAGAAGAATAGAAGAAAAAGAATATGCTTATGAGCACCTTGAATTATCTTATGATACTAATGGAAAAATAAAAGCTACAACAAGCAATATCTCTCCTATTTCTGAATTTCCTGTTTCAATGAAAAGAGAAGATAAAGGAGGTTGTTTAGTAGTATGGGAAAGACCAGAAGACAGTCCAAGTTTTGGAAGATACTATGCTTCTGTCGATCCAGTATCTGAAGGTAAAACTGTTACTTCAGATTCATTATGTTCTATATTCGTTATGAAAGCTCCTGTAGAAATAACTAAAGTTACAGGAGGAGAAACAGAAACTTTCTTTGAGCAAGATAAAATAGTAGCAGCTTGGTGTGGTAGATTTGATGACATTAAAAAAACACATCAAAGATTAGAACTGATTATTGAATGGTACAATGCATGGACTGTAGTAGAGAATAATATATCTTTATTTATCCAATATATGATATCTAGAAAAAAACAAAAGTACCTTGTGCCAAAAGATCAAATACTATTTTTAAAAGATCTTGGTGCTAATAGAACGGTTTTTGCAGAATATGGTTGGAAAAATACAGGTATACTATTTAAGGGACATTTGCTTAGTTATTGTGTAGAATATACAACTGAAGAAATTGATACTGAAATTGATGAAGATGGAAATACAACTAAAATATTTTATGGTATTGAAAGAATCCCGGATCCTATGTTATTAAAGGAAATGCAGCAATATCAACCAGGACTTAACGTGGATAGACTTGTTGCATTCTCAGCATTAGTTGCGTTTATGAAAATACAACAGTCAAATAGAGGATTTATAAAAACAGTTATCATGGACGATGCTGGTAAAAAGTTGCAAAAGTCAGATAATTTATTTAAATTATCACATAGCCCTTTTACTAATATTGGTAAGAGCCATAGAAAAAATAGTGGAACATCTAGACGATCACCATTTAAGAATCTTAAATAAAATATATGCAAGTACAGAATGCGTTACAAATAAAAAAAGGAGCCAAGCAAAATCATAATAGATTAGGCAGTGTTACTCAACCATTACAATTCATCCCAAAGAAAGATAAGGATGAAGAATGGGCTGCATGGAATTTAGATTGGCTAGAATGGAATGGTCTAAAACAAATCCGTAAAAATGCAAGAAGACTTATGAAAAATTACAAACTTGCAAAAGGTGTAATTGATAAGTCTGATTATATAGTAGAAGAGGATAACGAGCAAAGAGAAATAATAGACTATCTTACTCAAGATGATATGTCTGCGTTAGAACTTAAGTTTTATCCAATTATACCTAATGTAATTAACGTTCTTGTATCTGAATTTGCTAAAAGAAGTACAAAATTAACTTATCGTGCTGTTGATGATTTTTCATATAATGAAATGATGGAACAGAAAAGAGTAATGGTTGAACAAGTTCTTATGGGTGAAGCTCAGATGAAAATTACTTCTGCCATGCTTGAACAAGGATTAGATCCATCAGACCCACAAGCACAAGAACAATTATCTCCTGAAAATATAAGAACACTTCCTGAAATTGAAAATTTCTTTAAAAAAGACTATAGATCAATGGTGGAGGAATGGGCTACACATCAACATAAAGTAGATACTGAAAGATTCAAAATGGATGAACTTGAGGAAAGAGCTTTTAGAGATATGTTAATTACTGATAGAGAATTTTGGCATATGCGCATGATGGAAGATGACTATGAAGTAGAGCTTTGGAATCCAGTGCTTACTTTTTATCATAAGTCACCTGATGCAAGATACATATCACAATCAAATTGGGTTGGTAAAACAGATATGTTAACTGTTGCAGATGTAATTGATAAGTATGGTTATTTAATGAATGAAGAACAACTTGCTTCACTAGAGTCAATCTATCCAATCAGAGCTGCTGGTTATAGTATAACAGGTCAACAAAATGATGGGTCCTTTTATGATGGTACAAAGTCACATGAATGGAATACTAACATGCCATCATTAGGGTACAGACAATATACATCTATGATGGGTAATAATGACATTTCTGGTAATGGAGATGTTATTGATTACATATTAAGTGAAGGAGAAGATTACTATACTGAGGGGACTGCATACTTATTAAGAGTAAGTACAATGTACTGGAAGTCTCAAAGAAAATTAGGTCATTTAACATCTATTGACGATAATGGGGATGTTACTACTGAAATTGTTACAGAAGATTTTAAAGTAATAGATAATCCAATATATGATACAAGACTTTTTAAAAATAAGACTAAAGATAATTTGGTATATGGTCAACATATAGATTGGATATACATTAATCAAACATGGGGTGGTGTAAAAATAGGACCTAATATTCCTAGTTATTGGGGTATGAATAATCCGGATGGATTTACACCAATTTATTTAGGAATAGATAAAAATAAAATAGGACCTCTTAAATTTCAATTTAAAGGAGACAGCTCTTTATATGGATGTAAACTTCCTGTTGAAGGAGCTGTATTCTCTGATAGAAACACTAAATCAATTGCTCTTATAGATTTGATGAAACCTTATCAAATAGGATACAATATTGTTAATAATCAAATTGCAGATATATTAGTAGATGAACTTGGTACAGTTATTCTATTAGATCAGAATACGTTACCAAGACATTCTTTAGGTGAAGACTGGGGTAAAGGAAACTATGCCAAAGCATTTACAGCAATGAAGAATTTTCAGATACTTCCTTTAGATACCTCTATAACTAATACTGATAATGCACTTAACTTCCAACATTTCCAAAAGTTAGACTTAGAACAAACTAATAGACTTATGGGACGTGTTCAGTTAGCTAATTATTTTAAACAACAAGCTTATGAAGTAATTGGAGTTAATCCACAAAGAATGGGTCAACAGTTATCTCAGACAACAGCCACTGGAGTAGAACAAGCAGTGAGTGCTTCTTATGCTCAAACTGAAACTTACTTTATTCAGCATTGTGATTATTTAATGCCAAGAGTACAACAAATGCGTACAGACTTAGCTCAGTACTATCAATCAACAAATCCATCATTAAGATTAAGCTATATGACATCTAATGATGAAAAGGTTAATTTTCAAATGAATGGTGTTGATTTACTGTTAAGAGATTTAAATATTTTTGCAACAACTAATGCTAATCATAGGTCTATATTAGAGCAGCTTAAAAACTTAATGGTCAATAACAATACTACAGGAGCATCTATATATGACCTTGGTAAGGTAATGCAATCTGATAGTATCGCTCAACTTAATAATGTTCTGAAAGATTCTGAAGAAAAAGTAAATGCACAGAAACAACAAGAACAACAAGGAGCTCAACAAATGCAAGAGCAACAACTTCAAGCTGCTGCTGCTGAAGAACAAGCTAAAATGGATCATGAATCACAAGAAGCAGAACTTAACAGAAGAAGAGATATTATGGTTGCTGAAATCAGAGCCGCTGGTATGGGGGCATTAGTTGATATTGATGAAAATAAACAATCTGATTTTAAAGATGAAATGAATAACATCAGAAATACTCAACAGTATCAAGAACAGACTGGTTTACAGAGAGAAAAGGAATCAAATCGTAATTATCAAGCAGCTGAAAAGAATCAAATTGAGAGAGAGAAGATACAAGCTCAAAAAGAAATAGCAGATAAACAATTACAAATAGCTAGAGAAAACAAAAATAAGTACGATGCAAAATCAAAAGATCAAAAGAAAAAGTAAGTTAGCTATATACTGCAAAATATTAGTACAGAGAATAACATAAATTTTAAATTTTAGAAGTTTATATGTATAAATTTGTATATATTAATAATAAGTAATTAAAACCAACAAGTAAAAATGAGTGAAGAAGTAAAAGATATTCTTGAAGACATTCAAGAGACTACGAAAGTAGAGCAAGCAGATGTAGACATTGATGCAATGTTTGGACCAGGTGCAGATAATATCATGCTACCTGAAGATACTACTGTTGCTGAAAAAAAACCTAGCTTTTTTAGTAAGAAAAATACTAATTTAGATTTCTTAGATAAAGAGTCTGAAGTTGAACATGAAGAGGTTGATGAGGATTCATTCAGTAAATCAAAGAACGCAGATGGTGTTGTTGATGAACTTAACGATCTTATTAACCAAGAAGAAGAAAAAGGTAACGCAGGTAGACCTTCTTTATCAAAAGATGGTTTAGCAGATTTAGCTGCCAAAATGATTGAAGAAGGAACTTTAATTCCTTTTGAAGATGATAAAGATATTTCAGATTACTCTGTAAAAGACTTTAGAGAATTGTTCGAGGCTAACTTTACGGAGAGAGAAAATAAAATGAGGGCATCTATCCCAAATGAATTTTTTCAATCATTACCTCAAGAATTACAAGTTGCTGCAAAGTATGTAGCAGATGGTGGTCAAGATCTTAAAGGATTATTTAAAACATTATCTCAGGTTCATGAGATTGTTGAGTTAAGTCCAGACAATGAAGAACATCAGTCTGAAATTGCAAGACAATACTTATATGCAACTCGTTTTGGTACAGCTGAAGAAATTGAACAGCAAATTGAAGAGTGGGAAGACATTGGTAAATTAGGAGCTAAGTCAGCTCAGTTTAAACCAAAGTTAGATAAAATGCAAGAGTCTATTATATCTAATAAACTTGCTCAACAAGAACAAGCTAAACAACAACAAGAACAAGTAGCTAAGATGTACATGGATAATGTGTATGACGTTCTTGCTACTGGGGAATTAGCAGGTGTAAAATTAGATAAGAAGGTTCAGGGAATGCTTTATTCAGGATTAGTTCAACCAAACTATCCTTCCATTTCCGGAAAACCTACTAATTTACTTGGTCACTTACTTGAAAAATATCAATTTGTAGAACCAAGACATGATCTTATTGCTGAAGCATTATGGTTACTACAAGATCCTGATGGATATAAAAGTAAAATTAAAGAACAGGGTGGAAAAACTGTAACTGAAAAAACAGTAAGAATGTTAAAAACAGAAGAACAAAGAAAAAATACTTCTTCCAACCCTAATCAAGATCCTAATTTAACAGAAAGAAAATCACCAACAAAAAGAACTCTTTCTAGAAATTCGGGAAATATGTTTAAAAGATAATTTAATAACAAACAAATAAATAAATAAACAAATAACAATTATGGCGACTCCAGTATTAAACAATGGTATTTTCCTAAGAGACACAGCATACGATGCTAGTTCTCATGTAGATTCATACCACCTTGTGAACATGCTTAAAGATGCAGAACCTATGGACATGGGGCCAGTTGACCTTTGGGCAATGGCACAAAAAGTAGAGATGCCTCTTTATCAATTATCAAGCTTTGGTGGTAAAAACATCATCAATGTAGATAATGCACGTGGTGAGTATAAATGGCAAACTCCAGTTGCAAATGATCTTCCTTACATTATTGAAGATATTGAACCTGATAACAAACACAAAGGTATTGAAGGTACAACTTTCAAAATCAAAATCAACAAACGTGAATTTGGTCATGGTGACATCATTACTTATGATAAGTATAATGGTGTTGAGATGTACATCACAGCTGATGATATTTTACCTTTAGGTGATGGATTCATTTACACAGTTCAACTTGTAAATAACGATAACTATAAATTTATAGATCCTGCATATTTAGCTAATGGAACTAAACTTTTTAGAAAGGGTTCTGCTAGAGGTGAATATGGAGAGCGTTTCTCAGATATTACTACAAAAACAGGATTCCGTGAATACTACAATTATGTAGGTGGTGCTGAAGCTCACGTACACTATTCAGTTTCTTCACGTGCAGATCTTATGATCAAAGGTGGTATGAATGCTGATGGTACAGTTCCTGTAACTGAGATCTGGAGAAACTTCGGAGCAACTAATGATCCTTCTGTATCTTCTCTTGAAGATATGGCAAAGGTTATGGGTAAATCTGCAATGAAGAAAGCATTTGAAAATGGAGATTTATCACGTACTTTCCTTACTTCAATGGAAGCAGCACACTTAACAAAAGTTGCTACGGATATTGAAACATACTTGATGTGGGGACATGGTGGTCGTGTTAAACAAGATGGTCCGGATGATGTTAGATTGTCAGTAGGTCTTTGGAAACAGTTAGATAACTCTTTCAAAAGAATTTACAACAAAAATAACTTTAATTTAGATTTATTCCGTGGAGAACTTTATAACTTCTTCAATGGTAAAGTTGAGTTCCAAGGACCAGACCCACAACGTCAACTAGTTGTTCAAACTGGTATGGGTGGTATGCGTATGGTTAATGAAGCTATCAAGCGTGATGCAGTATCATCAGGTCTTGTAATTCAAGCTTCTGATATCGGAGCTATCTCAGGAAAAGCAATGGACTTGAATTTTGGATTTGCTTACACTTCTTATGTTATTCCATTCTTGGCTAACGTTAAGTTTGTTGTTAATCCAGCATTTGATAATGTTCATACTAATGATATTGAAAACCCAATCATTGACGGTTTCCCATTATCATCTTACTCATTCATCATTTTTGATATTACTGATGAAAATAATGACAACATCTACATGTTGAAATTAAAATGGGATAATCAATTGAAATGGTGGTATCAAAATGGTACTATGGATTATATGGGTAGAACTCAAGGGTTCCAATCTTCAGGTCAATTCAATGGTTACCGTGTAATGATGTCTCAAACAATGCCAGCTATTTGGGTTAAAGATCCAACTAAAGTGTTGAAAATTGTTATGAGAAACCCAATCACTGGTGGATCATTCTAATAAATAATATAATATGAGGGAGGAGAAATACTCTTCCCTCTTTTTTAATACATAAAACCAACAAATAAAATGGCTTTTACATTAGTAGAAACAAACGGAATAAAAGCAAAGAATATTGCTGTTAGACCTTTCTTTGATAACTCAGTATCAAACATGGGTTTAGAAAATTATGGACTTTCATTATTTGATGGAGTCTCACACTTTGAACAACTAGCATGTCTAGAAAGAAATGGTGTAACAAGATATTTAACTGGATTAAATGAGTTTGCTCCAGAAATTAAGCTTCTTCCTGATGAAGAAAGAGAAGCAATAAAAATGCAAATAAGAAGTGCAGTAGCTGAACTTGAAAAAGAACTAGCAGCTAATGTTCTAAATATAGAAGATGAAAATTTTTGGAATAAGGTTCAATTATTGAAACCGGATAATTCTGAATTTTGGAATAAAATAACTATTAGTTGTAGTAATGAACCATTATACTTAGATCCAAAAGATCCTTACGATAGAATTAAACTTTATGCAATTGAGGCTGGAGGATTTGCATTAGTTGCAAAAAGTTATGATGATGCGAGATCAAGAGCAGTACCACCAAAGTTCTATCTTGATAAAGAGCAAGAAACTGTTACAATTAAAACAGAATACAAAAAATTAAAAAATAGAGCACTTTCTGAATTACAGAAGCTTTATGATAAAAACAGTACTAAACTAATGTACATTGCTAAAGTAGTTGATGGTACAAGTATTCAGTATAAAAGAAATACACCTAATGACACTATTTATGATAACATGGATAGATTTATTAATGGTGAAGGAGTTGAAGGAAACAAGACTCGTGCAGCACAAAACTTTTTAGATGCATGTAATTTAGACATGGAAACATTAAAGATTAAATCAATTATTAAAGATTGTGTGTATTATAAATATATTTCAACTAAATCTGATGGGCATATTTACCATGTAGAAACTGATTCTATCTTAGGTAAAAATGTTATAGCTGTCTTAGAGTATTTGAAAAATCCGCTTCATGAGGATATATTAAAAAATCTGAATGATAAAGTGGAGAAAATTTGGAGTGAATAATTTAATATTTTAGAATTTTATCAATGTTAAATAGTACTATTTTTATAAAACTTAAGCAACGTCTAAATAAATTAGATAGTCAAGACTATGACAATATTGAATGCTGGCAAGTTGTTGAAGCATTTAATAAAGTTCAGGTTGAATGGGCTAGAAGACAATTGCATGGTGCCAATTCTTTTAAAGAAGGTGATGAGCAATCAACTAGAAGAATAGATGATTTGCAGGTTTTATTAGATACTAACAAGTTATCTTTAAATAATAAAGATATATATGTTTTTGCTGAAATTCCTAAAGATTATTTACAATGGAAAAGAGTAGATCTAAAAGCTGGGGATGATTGTTGTGAAGGTAGAAGAATGAAAGTGTACCTTGTTGAAGAAGGTAACTTAAATCAATTACTAGATGATGTGTCAAAACAACCTAGTTTTAAATGGGCTGAAACTTTTGCAACTTTGAAAGGAGACAATATAAACATATACCATGATAAAAAGTTTGATATTGCCTCAGCAGATCTTATTTACTACAGACAACCAATTAGAATACAAATAAAAGGTTGTGTAGATCCTTATACTAAAATAGAATCTACACAGGAAGTTGAATGTGAATTTAAAGATGATATAATTGAATTATTGATAGATGAAACTGCTAGTATAATTGCTGGTGATATTGAATCAGGAAACCAATTTAGTAGAGGCTCACAAGGAGCAGAAAGAAACAATTAATAATTAATATAATAATGGAAAAGGCTAGAACATTAAAAAGACCGGAAAGCACTTCAACAAATAATACATCATTTATGATGAAACCTCAAGATAATCCACTTATTTCAAGTACAGTGATTGATTGTCTAAATTATAGAATAGAACAAGAAGAGCAATCTTCAAGAATTTATTTAGCAATGTCTTTATGGTTAAATAATGAAGGTTTTTCAGGAGCTGCTTGTCTATGGAAAAAGTATTCTAATGAAGAATTGAGTCATGCAGATTGGGCAAGAACTTATTTGTTGTCTTTTGGTATACAACCATTAACACCAACATTAAAACAACCTACTCAATCATTTACAGGTCTACCTCAAATCATAAATTTATCATTTGAACATGAGATAGATATTTCTACACAAATTAAAGAATCAGCTACCAAAGCACTTAGAGAAGGAGATCATATGTTATATGAACTTATGTTAAGATATCTTAAAGAGCAAGTTGAAGAACATGATAAAACTCAAACATGGGTTGATAAACTTAATGCATTTGGTACAGATAAAATTGCCCTTAGATTATTAGATAATGAAATGGCAGAATTATGTGAGGATTAATTTTGGATATTACAAAGTTATTACTTATATTATATACATATATTTATAAATTAAAAGTAAAAAAGTTATGGCTTATTTTAATCATGCGTTTAGTAAAGTTTTTGTTGGGACAGCAGGCTTTACAGAATTAAACACGGGAATGTTAGGAACTGCTGGTAATATTCTTGCCAAAGGTGAATTTGCATTCGTAGATCCAACAACATGGAATGTTCTTGGAATTGAATCTCCACCAAGAAATTGTTGTCCACTTATTTTAGCATCAGGAAGTCTTTATCAAAATGATAAAGTTGGTCCACAACATGGAGGTTATCAAGAATCTAACAAGTCTAAGATGATCAATCCAAAGTATGTAAACAGATTCTACAAAGTAGAAGCATGTGACTCTACTCGTGCAATTGTTAATATTGGTAATACGCCTTATACAGAAGGTGAAGGTACTCCTTCTTGTTGTAAAGAATTTTTATGTGGTGAAACTTATCACTTACGTATTGATGTTAAAGGTTCTCCAGCATTACGTTTTTTAAATCATAATGTTTATCAAACATTAGATGCTTACACAGGATGTTGTGCAGATGATGCACTTGCACCAGTTGCAGTTGATTCAACATTAGTTATGATTACATGGGCGCAAGGAATTATTGATAATCCTCTTGTTTCTGAGTTTTTATTACCAGTTGTAGTTGCTGAAGATCTTTCTATTTGGTATGCACCAGGCAGTGATTTAAGTGGAATTATTCCTCCAGTAGGTTACACAATTGGTGGAACTTGGAATGATTATGTATCTGCAGGACATACTGAAGATGCTTGTGCAGGTCTTATTTTAAATGGAGCTTACATTGATACTAAGTTTGGAGATTGTACTTTCCAACAAACTGATTTTTATGAAAAAGAACCATTAAGAATTTATGCTTCTGAAGTAGATTTAAATGGAGATCCTTGTACATTCGAAGGTCTTTGTATTGTTGATGAGTGTTTAGGTTCTCAAGCAATGGGGTTAGGCGAATCAGTAGCACGTGATGTTATTATGTCAGAATCTTATCGTCAAAATTTCTTCCACACAGATTTAAGAATTCGTGAAATTACTCAAGGAAATCAAATCTTAGATGTAATTGATAGATTAGGTTCTTATGATAGATACTATATTCAACATTCAGTTCCACGCTTTAATAATCCAACTGGAACATTCGATAATGATCAATACTTATTAGAGATTATTGTTGATGCTGGAAGTGATCAATCTGAATTTGAACTTTTTGTTGAAACGTGGTTGGGAGATTGTAGTCAATGTACTTCATTAGAGGTAATTTCTTGTTTGTCTGCTTGTGAGCCTACAGTGCTTATTCCAGGAGATGGAGTACCAGCACCAGCACCTAAACCGTAATAAGTTAAAAAGCATTAGGTTACATAAATAATAAAAGGAGAGTGAGAATTTGTCTCCTCTCCTTTTTTAATATTAAATAATATGGCAAATCATAAATTAAGTTTAGAAGTACCTACTGTAATGAATCCATGTATAATTTCTATCATGGATACAAGTGTTTATGCAGATTTAGTTCCTGTAACTTGTCCTACATTAAATGTTACAGTGCCGGGATTTACATATTCAGTGCAAATAGATTTCACACCAAATTCAAATGAAATTTTAACAGCCTGTGATCTAGAACTACAAGTTGAAGGTTGTGCTCAACAATTCCTAAATTTGCCTGATGGAGTTTATATTATAAAATACAGTGTTTCACCAAATGATTCAGTATACGTAGAGTATAATCATTTAAGAATTACACAAGCTTTAAATAAATATAATGAGGCTATGTGTGATTTAGATATAACCGATTGTGCACCAACATGTGAAACGGAAAATCAATTAAAGAATCTTAGAAAAATTAGACAGTACCTAGATGCAGCAGTTGCAAAAGTTGAGACATGTCATGAACCACAAAAAGGTATGACACTTTATAACTATGCACTTAAGCTGATTGACAAGTTAGGAAGCTGCGGATGTTAAACTTTAAAAATCAACAAAAATGGCCAATTGTACAAATTGTAAAAAAAAATTAGGATGCGGCTGTCAAAAGAAAAAAGCTTCTGACGGAACCTCATGCTGTGTAACTTGCTTAACTACATATGAGATGAGCATTAAGAACAAAAAATAATGACGGTTAACTACTTCTATTTTGTACCTTGTTGTCAAGGTAATACTGAACTATTCTTTTCAGGAAGTCCTGATTCAGTAGAGAATGGTATTTATTTATATGAAGGTAATTGCTACAGTGTAGTCTATATGTATAAAACTCTTAACGAGGATTTATCTCCAATAGTTCCAGAAGCACTTACTCTTATGGATAACTGTGAAGTAGAAGATTGTAAGTGTTGTAAGTGCATTAGAGTAAGAGCCATAGATGTCCTTGGTGAAGGTAATACAGTTCAAGTAACTGATTGCAATGGAGACATTCAAGATTTAGCAGTGCCTTACAGAAGAGAATGGTCTGAAAAAATATGTGTTTCTTCTTGGCATCTTAATACAAATTTTTATGAAGTAGAGGTTTTTGATAATTGTACAGTTGACGAGGCTCCTTCAGGTTGTTCAGAACACGTAATAACAATTCCTATAGATTCTTCAGCAGGAATTATTAGATACACTAATTGCAAATATATTGAACACACTATTAATTACCCAGCTGTATTTTATTCTCCTTTAACTTTTGAATTTTGTGCATTAGACTCTGTTCCTATTTTTGCACCTGGAGCAAGTTCTGATGTAGTGATTGGAAATTGTTCACCTAATCAAACATATTCATGTCCTATAAATACATGCTTTTTATTAATAGATTGTGAAGGGGTTGAAGATGACATATATGTCACTTATAATTCAATAGAAAATTATATTAATAGTGGTGATAGCATTTTAAAAATTGATGGTTACCCTAACACATGTTGGAGCTTTAGAGAAATAAGTGAATGTGAATGTGCTATTGAAGTTACAGTAGTAAGTAGTTGGGTTGATTGTGAAGAGTGTAGAAAATGTAAAGGTTATAAACTTACTAACTGTGAAAACAGTACATACATTAAATATACTACAAATGATTTATCTGAATACATTGGTAAATCTGTAGAATTTGAAAATTGTCCTGGTTGCTGGGCTGTTGAATGTATGGAGATTGCTCCACCAGCAGATCAAAATTTAATAGTTGCATTTGCATTTGACAATTGTGAAGACTGTTTAAAAACTTTTTGGAAACTTACTACTTGTGTAGGAGATGTTACTCCTATATACACGAATACTGATCTATCACCTTATATAGGTTTTACAATAACTTTAGATAATATTCCAGGAACATGTTGGACTTTTGAAGAAGTCAGAGATCTTGAAGGAAATGCATATGAAACAGTGTTTCTTAATAGTTACTACACTGATTGTGTAACTTGTTTAGTAGATATTTTAGATTGTCAATGCTCAACTGCAGTAAATGGTAGTCCTGATCCAGCTATATTTCGTTATTTAGATTGTAATGGTGAAGTTAAAACCACACGACCTATTCTTCCGAACCAAAGAACACCTAAAATGTGTATTGTTGGTTGGGATCCAAATAATGAATCTATCGTTGATATTGAATGGTATGGTGAATGTACAGAAATTTTACCTGATAATACAGAGATAGTAGGCGATAATACTTTAAGTCTAAGTAGTTGGTTATGTCCTAGTGCGATAATTAAGGTACGCAGTGTTAGACCAGGTTATAATACACCTGCTTGTTCAGCTGATTACTTTGACAAAATATCATGTAAATTTTCTGAAGCTCTTTATAAAGATGTTTTAGCAGAAAGATATGGTATAAATACTAATTGTTCTAAAGCCGAACTTGAGAAATGGGAGGTTAAAAAAGAACTTCTAAACTTAGCAGCTATAACAAATCCTGATTATGATTGTCCTCCTGTAACAGGATGCTATGATCCTTGTAATGTTACACCAGGATTAGTACAGAATTGTGTAACAGGAGAAGTTGAATAATTAAATAAAATTATGTATATTATAATATAAACAATTGTATGAAGCCATTAAACTTAGATAATAAACCTTGTAGTCCAATATCATCAGATTGTGTATTATGGCAAGGACCAGATATTGAATGTATTAACTTATGTAAAGGTGATACAGTTAGTACTGTAGTAGCAGCATTAGCAGAAGAGTTATGTTGTGTACTTACTACATTAAATGTTAATAGTTATGATTTATCATGCTTTAATATTAATCAATCAAAACCTGAAGACTTTAAAGCATTCATTCAATTTTTATTAGAAAAAATTTGTAAACTAGAAGGTTATGATCATAGTACACTAGAAGCTATTTCATCAGGTGACTGTCCTACAGGTTGTGTAGTTACAGTTGCAGAACCTTTTCAAACAGCGGAAAATAAAACAATGAATCTTGTTGATTACTCATTAGCTATGGGTAACAAAATTGCAAGTAACATTAGTCAAATTAATCTTAATAAAAGTGCAATAGCTGATCATGAAGTAAGGATAGTTTCTTTAGAGGTAGCACCTCCTCCTACATTTACTTTACCTTCTATTTCACCAAATTGCGTGTTACCAAATGTGCCAACTCCAATTGACCAAGTATTACAAGCATTAGAAGCTTCGTATTGTTCATTTTTAAGTTCAACTGGAACAGGTCCCCAATTAATTAGTGCTGTCAGTAGACAATGTTCAGGTTTAGATGTCAGTCCATCTAAAGTAAATCCAGCTAATGGAATGTCTAGTGAATATGCAGGAACTTGGATATCACCTTCAGTAACCATAGCAGATTCCATAAATAACTTATGGATAACTTTATGTGATCTTAGAGACGCTCAGATTGTCACTTTAAACAAAACAAATACAGATACAATAGAATTAACTCTTACTGCTGGTCCCGCATATAATATTACAGCTGATTTAGTTGATACTGGATGGCAAGATTTAGAAGGTTTTCAGTACTATCCGGGAAGCATGACTAAACCTCAAGTGCGTAGAATTGGTAAAGTTTTACACTTTAGAGGTAATGTGATTGTGCCATTAAGTAGTGATGGTGGAGCTACTATAGTACCTTTGTTAGCATCTACTTCATATTATAATGAAACTTATATTGCTCCTTATACTGGAGCTAGTGGTGGTGTAACTTTAAATCCGGCAGGGTCTATCATATTTAATAATAATCTTAATGTTATACCAACAAGTGTGCTTGATTCGGGAACATTATTAGATTCAACATATACTCAATTCCATACTATAGCAACTAGACCTATTAATTTAGATGCTACATATGGTACTGCTTTAACTGCACATGGTGCATTAGTTATTACTTCTGATAAAAAATTAGTTTTAGCAACATTAAAAGATTTAGAAATTACTTCAACTAGACCTACTGGTTGGTTGGGTAGTTCACCTCTTAGACTTGTTACAAGTAATGTAAGAGTTGGTGAATATGTTCCTAACTATATTGATGTTAACACAGATATTCAAAATGCACCTACTAATGCAGATTTTCCTCTTACTTCTGGAACAAGAAATACAGTATGGCCATTTAGTTGTGATGCCGGTGAAGAAACAGATTTAGGAGGCTTTGCTTTTTCATTGGATGGTTTAATTGCTTATATATAAAATAGATTATGGGTTGTACAGATAGTAAATGCAGTTGTTCGTGTATTCCTGAAAAAGGTGATCAAGGTTTACCGGGTATACAAGGAGAACAAGGAATCCAAGGAATCCAAGGGCTTCCTGGAAATGACGGTACTAATGGAACCAATGGAACCAATGGAACTAATGGTGCTCAAGGTATTCAAGGAGAACAGGGTATACAAGGTATACAAGGTATTGCTGGAACGGATGGACTAGATGGATGTGATTTATTTCCATTGTTCATGACAGGTATAGCTTCTGAACTTTTTGATTTACTTGATTTTTGATTTAGAAATAAAATAATAAATAAAATAATAAATAAATTATGTCTATAATAGTAAACACAGCAGGTTTAGCAGGCATTACTACTATTCCAGCAAATAGTACAGCATTGATAGTATCAACTCCACCAGCAGTTACAGGTAATGAAATATATATAGTATATTTCAGTGTTGCAGATAAAGGACTTGGTTCGGCCATTCCCCAAGCTAAACAACTTGCAGGTCCAGGTTCATCATTTTCATGGTATAATTCAGATGGACTTTCACCTATGAAAATACAGTGGAGTTGGGTTCAAATGGAAATTCAATAATTAAAAGATGAGTTGTACTAGCGGTAAATGTAATTGTTCTTGTACTCCTGAAAAAGGAGAGAGAGGTCTTCCTGGAATACAGGGAGATCCGGGTATTCAAGGTATTCAAGGTATTCAAGGAGAGACAGGTGATGTTGGACCTCAAGGTATTCAAGGTATACAAGGTAATCCTGGTACTCCAGGAAGTGACGCTAGTTTTGGAGCATGGATTGGATTAGTTTTAGTTAATGGATGGGCTCCTAATACACCAGTGGAGTATTGTAAAAATGATTCAGAGTTAGGTTTGTTAAGAGGAAGACCTACTAAATTGTTTAATAGTTCTGTATCAAATGATTTAATTGGAACTCTTCCTGTTGGTTATAGACCAAGTGTAGATATGAGATTTCCAGTATATTGGGTAAAAACAGGTTCATCAATTACACAATTTAAGAATAATGGATGGATGACTGTAGAATTAACAACAACTGGTGAATTAAGAATGATAAGTGCAGGACCTGATGGACAAGTACTTGTTGATTTATCATCAATAATATATAGAATAGAATTATAAATAAATAATAAATGAGTTGTAATAATTGTAATTTAAGTAAATGTGGATGTCAAGATAGTTATTTAACTACACCACCCCCATGCCCAACACCTTCAACATGTCCTGATATACAGCCATGTTCTGAGGTATTTCCTGCAGAATGTGTATTATACACAGGTGATGATATTATGTGTGAATTAGATGTAGTTGTAGCTCAAAATACTCCAGTATCTGAAGCATTAAATAATGTTGTAGAATATTTTTGTGCTGGTGATCCTCCTACGCCTTCTCCATTAAAAGAACTTTACTATCAAGAAGAAATAAATCTACTTAATGTAGCAACAGCTACTAATTGGCCTGTTGGTGTTACAAATGCAGATAATTATTTTCATCCTTTAGGTTATGAAACTCTTTCATATACTAATACATCCGGTCAAAGTAAAACATATAAAGTACATGCTTCTTGGGAAAAAGAGTTTAATGACTTTACTGCAAATAATTCTAGTATAGGTAATTTAGTAGATGGTGCAATAATTAAGACTGTTTCTTTTGTTGACACTGTAGAATATGAGAGCAAGGATACAAGTGTGATTTCAGTATTTTTATTTGATGGATTAACTATTAATGACACAATTAGAATAGATAGTACTCCAGATACTGTTAATACTACACCTGGTGATCTTCCTGTAGAAGTAAGGTTTTTATTAGGGCAACTTCCTAAAAATGCTAGTATATTCAAAGTAGTAGTGCTTAATGATGGTGAAACAATCAGTCTTAAATTTAAAAGTAAAGGTGAGGATACAAAATCATGGTTACGTCAAGCACAATTTATGGTTGAAGAATTTTAAAAATAGTGTCGTAGTTTGTTGGTTTCTGCGGCTAACAAAAAGCATCACCCTTGGAATCTATCCAGGGGTTTTGTTTTTATGCTTATATTTGTTACATCTTGTTAAACTCGTTTAAAATTTGTATATTAATTATAATGCACTATGAATACAAAAGAATTTAAAAAACCAAATGTAAAAGGCCCCAGATTCAGACCCGATGTATATCAGGTAATGAATGCAGAGTTTTTTAAAGATTTTAGAATAAAGCATCCTAAATATAAAAACTTGTCTGACAGTGAATTAAGAAAGATAGGTAGAGTGTTTAATAAAATGCTTTGGGAAGAAGTTATTGATTATAGAGATGGTGTTCAATTGCCGGAAGGTTTAGGTTATATATTTGTAGGCACTTGTAAAGCAAGTAAAAAAAATAATATAAATTTTGGTAAGTCTCAAAAGTATGGTGTAACAGTAACTAATAATAATTGGAATACAGATGGTAAACTTGCAAAAATATTTTATACTACCTATGCAAATAAATACAAATTTATTAATAGAGAGTGTTGGTCATTTACTGCTTGTAGAACATTTAAAAGAAATTTAGCAAGCACGTATCCTGAAAATTGGACAAAGTATATACAAGTAGATCCTGTAAAAAAGATTAGAAAGATCTTTCAAAAGGAAACTTTTAAACATATGAAGAAAAATTATCAAGATCCAAATTTAAAAGACTATAACGAATTTAACTTATGACAACAATTGGTGAAGCAATATCAAGAGTAAGGAATACTCTAAAGGCGGTTAAAGAAGATCCCTTTTTAACAGATAGAACAATATATTTTTCATTATTGAAATATGGAACGTCTTTAGTTAAAAGGGAAGATAACAAAGGTAAACTATACAGTATTGAATCAATATTTTCTACGTTGCCTTTTGTGGAATTAATTGAAGTAGACACAATAGAAGCTCAATGTGTAGGTATATTTTCAGGATGCACAATTAAACGAACTAAAGATAAGTTACCAGCTATTGGAACAGGTAGTTCAGGCCCTATAATTCGTTCAGTTACATCAATAGATGGTGCTATAGAATTACAACCTAGCACACCTAGTATATATAAAAATATTACAAAAAGTTCAACATTCAAGTATAATAAAACAATGTACTACTGGTATTTGAATGGTTATTTATATTTACCACAAGTTCAATGGGATGCTATTAAAGTAGATGCTATGTTTGAAGGAGATACTTCGGCATATACTTGTGATGAAAGTAAACAATGTTTAACCAGACAAGAAGAAGCATTTTCAATACCAGAATATTTATTTTCTGAAATTGAACAATTTGTAGTTAAAGAATTAACAATCTCAATTCAAATACCAACAAATGGATCTGATGATAGTCAAAATGTATTAAGATAATGGACAATAATTATACTTTAAAATATAGAACTTTTGATGAATTGTTAAATGATGTAAGTGTTGATTTTTCTTCATACTCTACACAAGGTTTATTAGAACCTCAACAATTAATTAAAGTTGCTAAAAGAGTTACATATGATTTAGGTTTAAGAATTAATATGACAAAAGAAGTTATATTAGTTGTTGAGCATGGCCGTGTTAAACTACCTGAAGATTTTTATGTATTTAACTTTGGTCTGGTGTGCGGAGAATACAAAGTTAGTGTTGGATATGATATAGGAGGCACAACCATAGCAGAGGTTCCTTATGTAGAGGTACCTGCAAATGTAAATACTTGTACAACACCCACAGTTAATTGCTCTTCATGTAATTGTAGTCCTTGTAATATGTCTACTGCATGTATAAATAATAATGCTTGTTCAGAACTTCCATTAGGTTATGATCCTCAAAATCCTTTTGGTAATACTTGTGTTCAACCTAGAGTATTTTTTAATTGTAAAAATGAAGCATACGAGTTAGTTCAAATAACTAATACAGGTCAAACAAGAACCTATACTACTACACACCCTTTGAAAATGAAAGCAAGTCAACACATTGAGTGTGATTGTCCAAATTTATATCATAATTCAGCTAATGAAGGTTGGATTAAAAATGGCTTCTTATATACTACATTTCAAACAGGTAAAGTATATTTAAATTACCAGGGTGCTCTAGAAGATTGTGATGGTAACTTATTAGTTCCTAATCATGATTTACTTAACGAGTATTATGAATATGCTATTAAGGAAAGGATTCTTCAAAATCTCTATATGAATGGTGAAGATGTAATTCAAAGATGGCAAGCAATTAAACAAGAACTAAGAACTGCTCGTAATAATGCATTAAGCATGGTTAACACACCTAACTTTGAAGAGATGCGTAAAGTATGGGCAAGTAATAGAAAAGCAATGTACAGTAAGTATTATGATATGTTTAAAAGTTATGGTACATACAATGTTAGATTATAATTTTATAAAATGGCTAAAGGTAACGGAATACAAAGTAATGATCAATCTACAAGTAATACTTTTGTTAAAGGGTTAAACAAAGATGCTGATCCATCCTTTATTGAAAAGGGCCAATGGACGCATGCTAGAAATGCTGTTAATAATACTATTGAAGGAAACCTTGGGAGTATATCTAATGAAGCATCAAATTATTTATGTGCAACTGCAGGAGATACACTAGTTGGCAATAATAAACTAATAATTGGTAATGTACACTTATTCAGTGACAAGTGGTTGATATTTACTACATCAGAAGCATACCCAGGAATGCCTAAGGGCAAACTATATGAAATTGGTTTATTGGAAGAGGAAACTTGTACTTATAGAATAATTGTTCAGGATAATTGTTTGAATTTCAGCAAGCATCATTTAATTTCTGGAGCAGCTAGAGAAAAAGAAGATTGTTCATGGGCTGGTTATTTTGCTGATGGTCTCAATCCAGATAGATATATAAATATAGGAGATCCTAAAACTTGGCCAGGTAAAGAATATGTATGGGCTAGTGATAATACGTATACTGATGGAATTAATACTATGCAATGGCCAGGAGTTCAGTGGATACAAACTTGTCAAATTGATTCTTTAGGTGGGTGTAATATATGTGAAGACACCCAAGACTTAGATTGTGATAAACTAAGATTGGCTAGGTTAGTAAAAACACCTTGTTTAAAAGTATCTGTTGGTACACAGGGAGGTACATTGAGAAATGGTTCATACTTTGCTGTTCTTGCTTACACTATAAAACAACAAAAGGTTACTGACTATTATTCACCAAGTAACGTACAACCTTTATTTTATGAAGATGATTTTAGAGGTGGTTTAAATATAGAAATAGAAGCTGATTCAGAAAATTTTGATGAATTTGAATTAGTTATTGTTCAGAATATAAATCAAGGAGCTGTAGCTAAACGTATTGGAATATACTCTACTAAAACAACAACAGTGTATTTAGATCAAATAAAAGAAGATTTAATATCAATTGATTTAAATATAATTCCACTAAG
>OCVQ010000654.1_pt1 | contig 30805 bp, 20 predicted proteins | sample 1539061 | NCBI WGS metagenome assembly OCVQ01 (sample SAMEA3355526, study PRJEB22509) | marine metagenome | biome: marine; feature: river plume; material: water | place: USA | collected 2010-08-08 | depth 0.5 m | reverse complement strand
AATTAACAGGAAACCCCAACTAAGAAAAAGTCCACTTTAGTTTGAAGACGTACACAATTACTCCACTTCTTATACTAAACATTGTTTCTGTTGTTTTTTATTACTGGATAGTATCAATTATTAGAATTGAAGTCAACTTTAAGACAATGTTCGCTACAAATGATGCCATCACATATCGTGAAGTTGCCCATTGGATTAGTGAAGGTGCATCTACTGAAAAAACGGCCATTCGCCCAATATTATATCCACTTTTTCTAGTCACCTCATCAAAAATAGGAGGAGTGTTCGGTATTTGGTTTTTCCAATTCATCATGTGGCTTCTGTCTATTAACCTCGTCTTTTTAGCACTTAAGATATTGACCAAATCACATTTTTGGGCCTATTCTGGTGCTTTAATACTTTTATCAAACTTGTCATTCATTGCGCTAACATTTCATGCTTTAACTGAAGTTTTATCAGTCTTCTTACTTGCCTCAATCATTTATATTTCCTTTAAAAATAAGGAGGGTGTCAGATCGTTCTCTTTTTTTAGAAATCTTATATTATTCTTCGTTTTACTAACTTTAGTAAAACCTGTATTTTATATTCCATTACTTGGATTGATATTTATAATTTCACCTCTACTCTACTTCAAACTTATTTTTCAAAATGGGAAAAATATAATGATTATCGGACTTATTTTATCTCCTCTTATTGTTCAATTAGCGCTTGTAAAATATAAGCATAACAAATTAACCGTCTCTACCATCAGCGCCAAAACAGTTGATGAATATATTCTTGCTCAATCGATTGTAGATAAATATAAAATTGAACGAGACAGTGCACTAATAAATGTTTCATCAATGACCTCAGAAGAAAAAACGACATTTGTCAAAAAAAACTTCTCACTCGTTGCAAATCGATTTAAAAGAAATATTGAAGGAAACATACTTTCAGCTCCTGTTTATTTGATGTCATATGTAAAAAAACCGAATAAGAAGTTGATTGATTTTATGGTTGACGTAAATGAAAATTATTATAAATGGCATCGTTACTTTATTCTCTTGTTCATCCCATTTCTTATCTTGCTCTATCGTAAAAAAGATTATAACTTACTCTACATTTCGATATTCTTCGGCCTACTAAATATTTATTATTTATTAGCAACTGGAATTTCATTTTGGCAGGGTGACAGATTAACACTCGCGGCGATCGGAATTTTTTCCATTTTATATATTTATATGCTTTCTGAGCTTTTTAGATTTATATTCAACTTTGTAAAATCTAAAATAAACTCGATGAAATGAATACAAATGGAAGGAATTAACTCGATTAGAATTCCCTATTTCAATTTTATCGCCACTGGACAATGATCAGAACCGTGGATATCATTTAAAATTGAGGCTTCAATAATGCGATCAATAAGTTTTTCAGATGCCAGGAAATAATCAATCCTCCAGCCTACGTTTTTAGCTCTTGCACCACCGCGGTAACTCCACCATGAGTATTTTACCTCTTCGCCATTCATTAATCTGAACGTATCCACTAAACCACTAGAAGTATAATGATCCATACCATCTATTTCCTCCTGCATATAACCCGCCGACTTATTATAATTAGCCTTCGGTCTTGCTAAGTCAACATCCTTGTGAGCAACGTTAAAATCACCACACACCAAAACTGTTTTTTTAGCTTCTAAAGCTTTAATATATTTCAAAAAATCAGCATCCCAATTTTGGCGATAGTCCAAACGAAGCAATTCGCTTCCAGAATTAGGAGTGTAAACAGTAACTACAAAATAATCATTAAACTCAGCGCAAATCACCCTCCCTTCAGTATCATGTTCCGCAATTCCCATATCGTAAACTACCGAAATCGGTTCTTGTTTCGAGAAAATGGCAGTTCCTGAGTATCCTTTTCGATCAGCTTCGTTTGCATAAACATGATAATTCGGCAATTCAGAACTCACCGTTTCTTTCACTTGTTCCACCGTTGCTTTTGTTTCTTGAAGACAGATTACGTCTGCATCGAGACGATTCATATCTATAAAAAAGTCCTTTTTTGCAATTGCTCGAATACCGTTAACGTTGAAGGAAATGATGTGCATTTTTAATCTATTAGCGTTTGAAACAAAGATATAAAAGTCTTTTTCTAAATTTTGAAAAACATCAATTTAATCCTTTTACTTGTAATCTGAGTTCGTTCCCTATCTTTGCTAAAGATATGATTGATCAGCAAACATTAGAAGATTTAGAGTTCCCTGTTATTAGGGATTGGCTTAAAAGCTATGCCGTTGGTCCAACGGCACATCTAAAATTAAGTACCCTTTCACCTATTGAAGCGCGATCTGAAATATTAAAGGAGCTTAAAAAAGTATTTGAATTGAAATCAATTCGAGATGAAGGTGAAACATTTCCTCGACTTGAATTTGAGGAATTAACAGCTGAAATCAAATTACTTCCAATTACCAATGCAGCAATTCAATTGGAAGGATTTCTGAGAATTTTGGACGCTTCAACTTTAGTCAATAACCTATTAATATTTTTCGATAAGCGAGAAGCTGAATACCCATTGCTTTCTGAAATATTAGAAGGTGCCTTTTACACTACTGAAATCATTGATTGCATCGAGTTAGTGTTTGATAACCATGGAAAAATAAAGGACGATGCATCAAAAGAACTGTTCGATATTCGGTCGCAAATAAACATCCTTAGAAAGCAAATCAATAGAAATTTTGACAAGGAAATTAGACGTTTACTCAACGAAAATCTGTTGGGTGATACCAAAGAAACATTCATCAACGATCGACGAGTTTTAACGGTTCTATCAAGCCATAAAAGAAAGATAACAGGAACAGTAGTAGGATCTAGCAATACTGGAAGCTTAACTTACATTGAACCTCAAATCAATATTCCTCTGAATAATGAATTGGAAATGTTGCTGGATGACGAGCGGAAAGAAATATTTCGCATTCTTCAAATACTCAAGAAAGATTTAATGCAGCATTTGGAATTAATTAAAGCATATCAACAAATAATAACCCAATTCGATTTTATTAATGCAAAATGTCGATTGGCTTTACTTTTAGAATGCACTATTCCTTCCATTTCAGAGGAGCTAGAAATTGAATTATTTGACGCCTATCATCCTATTTTATGGCGAACAAATAAAGAGGCCGGAAAAAAAACTTTGCCACAGCGAATTAAGATGGATAAGTTTTCTCGCATGTTGGTTATCTCAGGACCAAATGCTGGGGGAAAAAGTATCACATTAAAATCCATCGGCGTACTACAAGTAATGTTGCAATCTGGGCTTTTAGTGCCAGTGCACAAAAATAGTACAATGTGCATTTTTGAAAACGTATTAAGTGATATCGGAGACAACCAGTCCATTGCTAATGAATTGAGTACGTATTCATATCGATTAAAACGAATGAATCAATTCCTAGAAGTCGCAAACAAAAAGACATTGTTTTTATTGGATGAATTTGGAACTGGTTCTGATCCAGATTTAGGTGGTGCTTTGGCCGAGGTAATTTTCGAAACGTTGTATAACAGGAAAAGTTTTGGTGTTATTACGACACACTACAACAATATCAAGTTAAAAGCAGATCAATTGAGAAATGCTGTTAATGGCAGTATGTTGTTTAATACTGAAACACTAGAACCAACTTACACTTTTTCTACAGGTCAACCAGGTAGTTCTTTTACATTTGAAGTGGCAAAAATGAATGGCATACCCGATGATTTAATCGAATTGGCAAAAGAAAAATTGGACGACAAAAAAGTCCAAATGGATAAACTACTGAACGATCTTCAAAAGGAAAAAACGTATCTCACTAAGTTGAATCACGAGCACATTGAAGCGCAACGGATTGCTCAAGACTCATTCAATGAGTATGAAGAAAAGAAATTGCATTATGACGGTAAATTAAAACAATTTAGAGAAAGCGCAGACGCAAACCATAAATACATCCAATACGGGAAAAAATTAGCAACATTCGTTAATCGTTATAATACGAACAGTCCTAAGACAACTATAAACGCGCCCTTATTAGAAGAAATTAAAAAGTTCATTGCTGTTGAACGCTCAAGAGAATTAGCGGTTAAGCAAACAGAAAAAGAAGCATTGATTCAACAACAAAAAAATCCTTCCAAGAAAAAGAAAGCCATAAAACCCGAGAAAGACGAATACAATCGCTCGAAGATTAAAATCGGCTCCAAAGTGAAGTTAATAACGACGAAGCAGACTGGTATTGTGGAAGAAATGACTACAACCACCGTTACGGTATCTTTTGGATTTATGCGAATGAAAGTTAGTTTGGATAAATTGATGTGGGTACAATAAACTATCGTTTAGCTCTTCTATATAAGATATAAGCAACTCCAGCAAACAAGAAATTAGGAATCCAAACGGCAATTGAAGCGGCAAAACCAAGCTTTATTGCAGCAACAGTAGTTACCTTCATCGCAAAGATGTATATAAAAATAATCCCCAATCCAACAGCGATATTTACACCTACCCCACCTCGCTTTTTTCTGCTTGCAACAGATATTCCAATAATCGTAAGTACATAGGAAGCAAAAGGATATGAGGTACGTTGATATAACTCAACTTCATATACGGCAATAAATGCTGAACCCTTTTTTCGCTCACGCGCAATAAAATCTTTAAGTTCAAAAAAGTTCATTGCTTCTGCAATGTTCTCACGTGTTGCCATTTCTCCAATGTCAAATTGAAAAGTTGTATCTTTTTGAGCCCCCTCATAAATACGATCATTTGGGTAGCCAACTATGCGCTCGTAATAATTAAATAACTCCCATTTATTTGTTCCCTTTTTGTTTCGAGCAGTCGCCGCTCTGATAAAACTTTTTAAATTTCCATTTTTATACCATTTCTCAACTGTAAAGTCAAAAATTAAATCTTCTTCAGACCTAAACGCTGCAAAATATACAATTTCATTGTTTGGAAATTCAGCGTGATAGTCACCAACTGACATGGAATTTCGATAATATTTTTCCTCAAAATTCAATCTAACTTTATTGGAAGATGGTATAATAAAGTGATTAAAAACCAAGGAAATAACCATCAATATTGTCGCCGCAATCATATAGGGCCGAACGAAGCGTCCAAACTTTCGCCCACTATTCCAAATTGGAATAATTTCGGTATCCTGAGCCATTTTTGCAGTGAACCAAATCACTGAAACAAAAATAATCATGGACGAAAACATGTTTCCATAAAACAGGATAAAATTGAGATAGTATTGAAAAACAATATCATAGAACGATGCATTGTTATCAATAAACTCTCCCAGTTTTTCTGAAAGATCAAACACCATTGCTAATAGCATAATCACTCCCAACATAAAGAAGAAAGTGGTTAAGAATTTTTTAATGATATAGCGATCTATGATTGTGAACATCTATAATCGATTACCTAATTTTGGGATCATATAATTTTTCCAGCTTACAAAAGTTCCAGCTTTTATTTGCTTTCGTGCTTCCGTTACTAACCATAAGTAAAAAGCTAAATTGTGAATTGTAGCAATTTGTACAGCCAAATGCTCTTTCGAGTGAATTAAGTGACGTAAATATGATTTACTATAGGCGGAATCAACATAAGACGTTCCGTTAGGATCTAACGGAGAAAAATCCTTTTCCCATTTTTTATTTTTAATATTCATTATTCCCTCGGATGTAAATAGCATTCCATGTCTTGCATTGCGGGTTGGCATAACGCAATCGAACATGTCAATTCCAAGTGCAATACACTCTAGTAAATTAATTGGCGTTCCAACTCCCATCAGATAACGTGGTTTTTCTTCTGGTATTATATTACAAACTAAATCAGTTGTTCTGTACAACTCTTCATCTGGCTCACCAACTGAAAGACCGCCGATCGCATTACCAATTGCATTATGCGATGCAATTGTTTCCGCCGATTCCTTTCTTAAATCGTCGTATGTACTCCCTTGAACAATTGGAAACAATGCTTGTTCATGACCATATTTTGGTTCTGTTCGGTCCATTTGATCAAAACAACGCTTCAACCAACGGTGCGTCATATGCATAGAACGTTTTGCGTAATTATAATCACATGGATAGGGTGTACACTCGTCAAAGGCCATAATTATATCAGCACCTATTGAACGTTGTATGTCAATTGCTCGTTCCGGGGAAAACATGTGGTAACTTCCATCGATATGAGATTGAAATGTAACTCCTTCTTCTTTGATTTTTCTTGCTCCAGAAAGAGAATACACTTGATATCCTCCACTATCCGTTAAAATTGGCTTATCCCAATTGATAAATTTATGCAACCCACCTGCAGGCTCAATCACATCTAAACTTGGACGCAAAAACAAATGATACGTATTTCCTAAAATAATTTGAGCCTTGATATCTTCATCCAATTCATGTTGATGCACTCCCTTTACGGTGCCTGCAGTACCAACAGGCATGAAAATTGGGGTTTCAATAATTCCGTGATCAGTGTGTAATTCACCAACACGTGCTTTGGATTCAGGATCAGTATATTCGAGCTTAAAGTGCATAAATTGTTAATAAGTAAACGCGACAAAGATAAATGTATTTAACAAAGCGTGCCATATTTGTACAAAGCAAAAACAATGTCAGAATTTCTTCCGGTATTTGAATTCTCTTTTGGAACATTCCTTTTTCTATGTTTCTGCTTTTTCTCATTCGTACAATTGTTATTTTTAGTCCTCGTTTACAGTCGATTAGCATTTCACAAGGATAAGTCAAGCTCGACAGATACCCCGCCTGTTACTATCGTGATTGCTGCTCGAAATGAGGCGGATAACTTATTTAAAAATCTACCTTACATACTTGACCAGGATTATCCGAATTATGAGGTTATTATAGTTAATCACCAATCCATGGATGAATCTAAGTATATATTAGATGCGTTTGCTCATGAATTTCCAAACATGCGCGTCATTAATGTAGAGAGAAGTCAGCATATGAAGTTTGGTAAAAAACTACCGCTAACTCTTGGTATTAAAGGGGCAAAGTACGAACACTTGCTTTTTACAGACGCTGATTGTAATCCAGCAAGTAATCAATGGCTCAAAAGTATGAGCTCTCACTTTTCAACAAAACATGAAATTGTTTTGGGTTATGGTCCATACAAAAAGAAAAAAGGATTATTGAATAAAATAATACGTTTTGATACTGCTTGGATCGCACTGAATTATTTTTCATTTGCAAAAGCCAAATTACCTTACATGGGTATTGGCCGAAATATGGCCTACACAAAAACCGTATTCAACACTGTTTCTGGATTTAAGTCGCATTATGCGCTTTCTTCAGGAGATGATGACTTGTTTATTCAAGAAGCTGCAAAAAAAGGAAATTACACCATAAACCTGGACCCCGATTCCTTTTGCTACTCCACCGCACCAAAGTCATGGAGTTCTTGGATGCGTCAAAAATCAAGACACTACACTACAACTGAGCGCTACAAGGTTATTAAAAAACTGCTGTTAGGAATATATCCACTAAGCTTGTTATTAATGCTCTTATCCTTTGTTACTTTACTGTTTGATTCTAATTTCATTTGGTTAACACTTGCCGTTTTCACTTTTATTCTTGCTGTGAAATGGCTAATTTTAGGGAAAGCCTTAAAGAAATTGAACGAAACGAAGTACATCGCATATTTGCCATTACTAGATATAGCTTATGCTATTTTGGCTCCAGCGATGTATTATTCGATTGATAAAAAAGACAAAAACAAATGGTAGACACGAGTCATTTATCGGAAAAAGCACAAAAAGATTTAATCTTTGTGGAGCGCGCGATCAAAGGCGACCAATCTGCCTACGCTTTCTTAATGGAAAGATACCGCGAGTCCATTTATTTCACAATGTTGAAAATGGTCAACAACTCGGACGATGCTGACGATTTAACAATTGAAGCTTTTGGAAAAGCATTCAACAGACTGGATCAATACTCCCCAACTTATGCCTTTTCTACTTGGCTTTTTAAAATAGCTTCTAATAATTGTATTGATTTCATTCGTAAAAAACGAATCAAAATCACCTCAATGGACTCTGGGATAAAAACAGACGATGGTGATATCCTCTATTTTGACGCTGAAAGCAACACAATGGATCCGGAAGAGACAATTATGCACAACCAAAAAGTACTTCACATGCGTGAACTCGTGAGTAAATTAAAACCACGCTATCGTGTTTTAGTTGAAAAGCGTTACTTTGAAGAATTGAGCTACGAAGAAATCTCTGAAGAATTAGATCTTCCACTAGGAACGGTTAAAGCACAATTGTTTCGAGCGCGTGACTTCCTAGCAAATATGATGGAAAAAACAAAAGACAATATCTAGAATGCAAGACATTGATTTAATTCAACATTACTTCCCGAACCTTACAGACGATCAAAAAAGTAAATTCAACGCTTTAGGTGCGCTATATGAGGAATGGAATAGGCAAATCAATGTGATTTCTCGAAAAGATACTGACAACTTTTACGAAAGACACGTTTTGCATTCCTTAGCGATTGCAAAAATTGTAACATTCAACCCCGGAACTAAAATCCTAGACATTGGAACAGGCGGTGGATTCCCTGGAATTCCATTGGCAATACTATTTCCACAATGTGATTTCTTATTGGTAGATTCGATTGGCAAGAAGATTAAAGTGGTAAATGAAGTTACCCAAGCGCTTGGACTAACCAACGTTAGAGCAATTCACGAACGAGCAGAAAACGTAAAAGAACAATTTCACTTTATCGTAAGTCGCGCTGTAACAGCAATGCCAACCTTTATGAAATGGACAAAAGGAAAATTTCTTAAAGAAAATAACAATCAAATGAAGAATGGGATTCTTTATTTAAAGGGAGGAGATTTACGCGAGGAAATGGCTGGAATAAAAGGACATATTCGCTACACGAACATTAGTGATTTTTATTCAGAAGAGTTTTTTGAAACAAAGAAAGTAGTTTACCTGCACTAGAACTATTTGGTTGATACACTGCAAAGTCGCAAAGAAAAATTGAACAATACTTCTGAAAGGAAAGAAAACAAAGAATCAACTTTGTTGAAGTTTTAATCCAAACGGTACTTCTTAAAGAACCCGTCCCAATCCCAAACAAAATTCTCAACCACCTCATCCATTCTTTTTAAGAACAGCGGATTTGGAGCCTGCATACGTTTGAAATATTCGTCTTGAAAGTTATACAATGTATACTTATCAAAAATTACTTTTGACATTCCGTAAATCGTATTTTTTGAAGGATGATTCAAACGAGAAAGCAACGAACGATAATCCTTTACCAATGTCTTAAACTCAGGGACAGACATTTCGTAAACCTTTGCCAACTTCTCATAAACGATTGCCTCAATATTATCTGCCTGTTCTGGATCGAAAGCGCTTTCAAGGAACGAAAGGTTTCCAACAATTACAATTAAGGCAAATTCATAACTATCATTCGAACGTATTCCCGGTGATTTAACAAAAGCAGGGTCATCATTTATAAACTCCGCTACCACTGGGAATCCAGCGTCTATTGTATTAAACAAACTGTTTATAAAAACATTTGCCAGCTTATCATTGCTTACCTTTTTCCGTAAAATAGTTCCAAACATTGCTCTGAGGTTGAGATTTATTGTTCCCTACAAAATTACACAAGAAGAAAACGCAGTTTTAACAGGTCATTTTTTGGTTTTCAACAATCTTATAAACAGTTTTTAACAATTTGTTGATGTGGTGTTTATACTCTAATAAATTAAACTTATGTTAAACTTTAACCTTTCATCATTTTTTAAGCCTTTGTCAACAAGTATAAGTTGTATTTTTGCCGTGATCATTCAACTCAAAAAAAAATGAAAAGCAGTCAAATCATTTTACTCTCCGTTTTTATAGCAATTACAGCACTTATCTACGTCGTTCTATCAAATAATAAGAAAGAAACATCGAAAGAACTAAAAGCTGAAAACAATACTGTTTTCGTTCCCATTTTAAATGCAAAAAATGAAATGAGAACCCTAAAACTTACTTCGTATGGTCAAATCTTACCAAACTCAGAAGTAATTATATCAGTTGAAGTACAAGGGAAATTGATGAAAGGGGGAATAACAATGAAGCCTGGCACAAATTTTAAAGAAGGTCAAATACTTTATAAAATAGATAATCAAGAAGCCATTTATGCTTTAAGTGCGCGTAAAACCACCTTGAGTAATTTGGTCATTAATGCTCTTCCAGATATCGAATTAGATTTTCCAAGTGAACGACAAAAATGGATGAGATTCTTAGAAAACTTGGATCCGTTTAAAATGTTACCAGAATTGCCTGCTATTCGATCAGAAAAAGAGCGTATGTTTATAACAAGCCGTACAATATTGACTGAATATTACAATCTAAAAAGTCAGGAAGAACGCATGCTGAAATATTTTTACGCTGCTCCATTTAATGGAACGGTTGTCGCTATTTATGCGGAGCCAGGTGCAATTGCTAATCCTGGTGGACAGATTGCTAAAATTGCAAAATCAGGAGACTACGAAGTGAAAGTTCCTATATCAATGGCAGATTTGAAGTTGTACAAAGAAAATAGTACAGCTGATTTCTATGATTCGAAAAACAAGAAAATTGCGACAGGAAAAATAATTCGAATTTCAGATGTCATCAATCAGCAAACGCAATCAGCTGACGTGTACTATTCAGTAAATGCTTTGCCTGAAAATCAAATTTACCATGGAATGTATTTGAATGTTTCCATTAATAAAGAATCCGACAAGGAAACGGTAACACTTCCGAGGGTTGCCGTGAAAGATGGAAAAGTGAAGGTTCTTAATAATGGTAAATTGAGCTCAGTTGATGTAATGATTGTGAGTTCAAAACCGGATTCGGTTTATGTAACTGGATTAACAAACGGTCAATCAGTTGTATTAGAACAAGTCGAAACGAATGATTCTAAAGTTAAGTTTAAAGGAATCGTTAGATAAGAAATAGGCTATGAGAAAAGTAATTCAGTTTTTTATCAATCGTCCTATTTGGGGAAATGCATTCATCTCGCTTGTATTGATGTTTGGATTATTTTCCATATTTACGATGAAGCGTTCGTTTTTCCCAGAACTCGATCCCAATCAAATTGTCGTATCTGTATTTTATGCTGGAGCCTCTCCAACCGAAATGCAAGAAGGTGTTACCATTAAGGTAGAACAAGCAATTACAGGCTTAGATGGTATTGAAGAAGTGAATAGTTCTTCATCTGAAAACTTCGCTCAAATTACAATTAAGGCCTATGTTGATACAGACATGGACGATTTATTGAGTGAAGTTGAAAACAGTGTAAACTCTATTAATTCATTTCCACAAGGCGCTGAAAGACCGCTGATTAAGCGTTTAAAGTCAGGTGGAATGGGAAGTGTTGTGGCATTTGTTGGGGTTTCTGCAAAAGATGACAAAGCATCAACCACCCAATTAACCGACATGGCTTCTGAGGTTGAACGTGATTTGTTAAATACAAAGGCCATTAGTCAAATTGTGAAGAATGGTTTTCCAGAAAAGGAAATCTCAATTAATGTACGTGAGCAGGATTTACTTCGATTCAATATATCAATGCAAGAAGTTGCCTTGGCAGTTGGAAGTAAGAATGTGGATATAACTACGGGAATGATTCGTGGTGGATTGGAAGAAATGAACATTCGTTCCAACAACAGAAGCACAACTGCTGAAGATATTTCTAAAATCATTTTGCGCACAACGACTTCAGGAGAAAAAATTTCTATTGGAGATGTTGCTGATGTTCAATTAGGATATTCAGAAGCATCACAAGAAGCAAAATACAACGGAAAACCTGCTGTTTCTTTTCAAATTGAAAAAACACCAGAACAGGATATAACTGAAATAACTGAAGAGCTTTATAAGTATAAAGAAACCTTTGAAAAGAAAAATCCAGAATTCAACTTCAATATTTTTTACGAATTCAATAGTATGCTTAACGATCGAATTGATTTGTTAACATCAAACGGAATGATGGGATTGATCCTAGTTCTATTATTCTTGGGTCTCTTCTTAAACATTAAACTATCAGCATGGGTCGCTTTTGGAATTCCATTTTCGTTTTTAGGAATGTTTATTTTCGGCTTGATGTACGGCATCTCAATCAACATGATTTCCTTGTTCGGAATGATTCTGGTCGTAGGAATTTTGGTAGATGATGGAATTGTAATCGCTGAGAATATTTATGCTCATTTTGAAAAAGGAAAGCCAGCACACAAGGCTGCCTTGGATGGAACAATGGAAGTTCTGGGTTCTGTATTCAGTTCAGTAATGACAACGATTGTTGCTTTCTCCATTTTACTTTTTGTAGAAGGCTTGGAAATGATGCGTGAAATGGCGTTCGTAGTTATTTCTTGTTTGGCGTTCTCTTTATTTGAAGCATTTATTATTCTTCCTGCACACCTTGGACATAAAAAGGTTTTGGCGGAAACAAAAGCACATACTTTCAGTTATACGAAAGGTGGAATTTTTATGGTAGTTGGTTTAGCTGTAATCTACATTGCAACACGCTTATTACCGAGTGAACCAAACTTTGGATTAATTCTCTTTCCATTCTGTTTAATTATCGCTGGAGCCATGATTCTGTTTGCAGGATTTGTTAAATCTCCAATGGAAAACAATGTAAGAAGTGCCGCAGATAAAGGAATTAAATATGTACGTGATAAATGGTTCAACAAAGCGGTAGAAATGATTATTGGAACAAAATGGAAATGGTATCGTTTAGGATTCTTCTTTCCAATGATATTTTTGTTTGCTGTAATTTCTCTTTTTGCTAAAGGTGTCATTTCATTTACATTTTTCCCAGACATCCAACCTGACTTTTTTACCATAGAAGCTGCTTACAAACCAGGTGACAACAAAGAAAAATCTGTGCAATTCGTTCAAAAAGCAACAGAAATACTCTTTGAAGAAAATCAACGAATTATTGACGAGACTGGCGACTCCTTGTTGACCTATTATTCAAGCAACATTGGTTTTGGAATGAACATCGGACAAGCCGGAAATCACGCTTCCATGGTGCAAGTCTTTTTCAACGGAGAAGATTCTAAAACACCCGTTGACACTTTGATGACAAGGATTATTGCACGAATTGAAGCTTCAGATGAAGGTAAACTAGCACAAGACACATATGTTGGTGGCTTTAATCGTTTTGGAAAAGAGGTTGAACTTGGAATTACAGCTCCGAACGAAGCGTCTTTAATGGCAGCTAAAGACATGTTCAAAAAAGAACTTGCCACTATTAATGGTGTTATTAACATCAAAGACAATATGCCTCCAGGTAAAAATGAAGTTTATCTTGATTTGAAACCAGAAGCGGAAATTTATGGGATTTCCGAAAATGAAATCTTAGGACAAATTCGTAGAGGATTCTTTGGGCAAGAAGCACAGCGTGTAATTATTGGAACAGATGAGGTGAAAATTTGGGTTCGCTACCCGAAGGATGAAAGAAGCTCACTCTCTGATCTGGAGAATATGAAAATCAAAACTCCAAATGGATTAGCTATTCCACTCATTGAGATTTGTAACTTCACACAAGGTCGTGCTCCAGAAAATTTGAGACGTAGAGATGGGCAACGTTTGATTAAAGTCGATGCAGAAAGTATTGATCCAGACAAAGTAGCCACTATCAACACCGAGATTACTGAAAAAATAGTCCCTAAAATCAAACAGGTTTATCCAGAAGTTCAATTCAAACAATTGGGACAAGCGGAACGAAGCCAAAAAACTGGAAGTTCAATGAAATATGTAGGTTCGATAGGAATCTCAATTATGTTCATCATATTAATGCTTCATTTCAATAGTTTAAGTAGCGCATTTTTGATCATGCTTGTTATTCCAGCCGGAATTGGAGGTGCAATTTTGGGGCATGGTTTAGTTGGAATTCCAGTTTCAATTCTTTCAGTATTTGGAATGATTGCATTAACGGGAGTATTGATTAACGATGCGATTGTATTTTTGGATCGATACAATGATTTATTAAAGGAAGGAATGGATACGAAAACAGCTGCACTCGAAGCTGCCAACTCCCGTTTTAGGCCGATTATTTTAACCTCGTTGACCACTGTTGCAGGCTTGCTTCCTATTATTTCTGAAACGAGCATGCAAGCACAGTTTTTAATTCCAATGGCCGTTTCAATTGCCTTCGGAGTCTTGTTCGGAACGATTTTCATTCTGTTCTTCTACCCAGCTGCAATTTTGTTTTGGAATGGCTCAAGAAGAACAGGACGTTGGATTTGGACAGGAGAAAGAAACGTTGACCCACGTAAAGTGGAACCAGTATTAAAGTTAGAAGAACACAAGCATGATTTTAAAGATTAATAGCCTCATCGTATTTCTAGTAATTGTAACCGCAAGTAGTTTTGGTCAAACAAAACTGTCCGCGTCGCAAGCTGTATTCACGGCATTGGAAAACAATTACCAAATTCTCATTTCAGAAAAGCAAAGTGAAATAGCTGAGAAAAATAATAAATGGTCAGAAGCAGGATTATTTCCGACCGTGAGCTTGTCTGTTAGCCAAAACAATACTATTCAAGACAATACGAATAACCCGTTTACCTTTACACCTGGAATAATATTAAATCAATCACTTTCTCCAACATTAAGTGCGAATTGGAATATTTTCAGCGGATTTAAAGTAAAAATGTCAAAGCAACGCTTGGAACAATTAGAGGCTCAAAGCTCTAATAATGCTATTGCAATTATCGAGACAACCATTCAGGATGTTTTGAAAATGTATTATAATTCTCAATTGCAAAAAGAAAGACTTGAACTTTATGAAGAAATAATGGCACTTTCTCAGCGTCGTTATAAATATTATGAATTAAAGGAAAAATACTCTAGCTCTTCGTCTTTAGAATTATTGCAGTTCAAGAATCAGTATTTGACCGATAGCACAAACTATTTACTTCAAAAGGTGTCATTTGATAATTCCATTCGAAACTTGAAATTAATGATGAATGATTCAACTCAATTGGATCAGGAATTCATTTTAACGGATAAACTTGACGTTGCAATAGGCATGATTAACTTTGATAATGCGCAAGAAGAAATGCTATCGAACAATCAAAATTTGAAGAATCAATATATTGCTTTAGAACTTCAAAAAACAAACACTTCATTGCAGCGATCATTTCTTTACCCAACACTTGACTTACAGCTTGGTGTAAACCCTAGTTGGGCAAATATTCGGGAAATTAAAAACAACTCATTTGAGGCCAATACAACTGGATTAGTATACTATGGTAACTTTAATTTGAGATATAACTTATTCAACAATTGGAAAAGCAAGCGTGCTGTTGAAGTCTCAAAAATTCAAGAGGAAATATCTGAAATGAATGTTGAAAGTATGAAACAAACACTTTCTAACAATCTTCAAAACGTAATAGAAACATATCAAGTTAGATCTCAATTGGCGAGTATATCTCAAGAAAATCTAGTTTACGCTAAAAAAGCATTTGAATTGGCAGAAAAGCGCTTCGAACTGGGAAGTATGAATTCTATTGACTTAACTAGTTTCCAAAACGCGTATCAAAACACAATGATTCAACATTACCAGAATCTATATAATAAGCTTGATACCTATCTTGAAGTTTATAAAATGACTGGAAAGATTAGCTTGGAGTATTCGAAGTAAATAGTAGTTCGAATAAATCTGTTTTACGTTTTCTTAATTGAGCAATTTTGTCCTTTTGAGTTTTCATCTCAATTACGAAGTCTGTCTTTACAGATATATAGCTTGTATATAGGAAAAAGCGATACGCTATCAATCCAAATATTGGCATTGAAAAGAAGTAAAGTACCTTTTCCCAAAATGTTAGGTCGAAGAAATAATCGACAAGAAATACAAATCCAAAATAATTTAATGGGTATAAAACCAATCCCATCAGCACTGCCACTGGCGCATAGTATTCAATGTCTTTTATCAATTTAGGAATAATGAAATCTACAAATTTGTATGGAATACCGTTGTGAACTATTCCATAGATAAAAAAGGGTAAACCTAATACTAATGCCAATATTGATTGAATAATTTGACGAATAAACATCACAGAACGATAATTACGATCCAAAAAAGCTGGTGAAATATGTAATTTATCGAGTTCCATTTGAATCTCATTTAGTTCCAATTGTATGAACTCTAGTTCTCTAGGATTTTTTTCTGAAATGTCATTTATTCTAGAATTGATACTTTTTATGAAATCAATGTCCTTTTCCATGTTCTTGCCGTTAAAGCGCATTTTTGATTTTCCATACAATGCAATAATGCGATCAACAAGACCATCATAAGAATTCGATTTTGCATTAACCAGCAAAGACGATAGTTTTTCCGTAAAAACATCCGTTAACCCTCTCGCTGCCTTTGAACTATTTTGCTTAAACAAATCTAAATAAGGCTCTGGACTTATGGCTTCTCCAACAGAAACTAATACAGAACTTCTAAACGCTTCTGCTTCTGTGTACACTAGACCAATTGGAAGTACCAGAATTGGAGATTTAATTTTTCCGCGCTTAGCCACTTCTAGCGCTATTCGAGCAGTTCCCGATTTCAATTCACGCAATTGCATTTCTTTGTAACTCGTCCCTTCCGGAAAGATAACAACCGTTTTTCCCTCTTCCAGCAATCGATAACATGCTTCAAAAGAATCTGTATTTTTGACTCCCTTTGTCGCAGATTCACTTGCCCTGTTTATTGGAATCAATCCCAAACCTTTAAGCAACCACTTTTTAAATGGGGAATTGAAAAATGTTCCCTTCGCCATGAAATAAATTGGTTCCTTGGTAATGTAACTTATAATCCAACCGTCCATCATCGTGTTCGGGTGATTAGCAATGATAATTTTTCCGCCTATTTGATTTAGTCGCTCCTTGTTCTTTACACGGATTTCGCGGTAATACAAACGTATCCCTAATCCAATAATCAATTTTAGTAACTTGTAAATCATTGTCCAATTTCTAGGCGAAAGATAGGAAATTAGATATTAAGACTTGAATATTTCTCCATATATCATTTCTTCCTTAAATTCGCGCTATGTTTGATTTTCCATTGGCATATTTGAATAGTAACGACGGAACTTCCCTTCTAGCATTCGGCAAGGGTGAGTTATTGATTTGTGACTCGAATAATTCAATCAACGAAATTCAATCGTTTATAGATAATCATAAAGGACAATTCATCTTCTCGTGCTTGAGTTATGACTTGAAAAATGAAATTGAAAAATTAGATTCACAGAATTTTGACGGAATGAAATTCCCGAAAGCGTTGCTTTGGATTCCAGAATTTATTGTAGAAATTGACAACGACGCGTTTCAGTTTACTATTGGAAAATCAAATGAAGAAAATGAACGCTTCGTGTCCCAATTTATTACTGAGAAAAACAGGCCTGAATTCAAATCATTTCCGCATCAATTGAAGCCTAGAACATCTCAAGAAGATTATCTTTCGCATGTAAATCAATTGAAAGAAGAAATTCAGCAAGGAAATATTTACGAAGTCAATTATTGCCAAGAGTTTTATGCTGAAAATGTGGAATTGGAAAACTCTTTGAATGCCTATTTTAAATTAAATTCAATCACAAAAGCGCCCTATTCCGTCTATTTCAATATTGGCAATTTTATATTGATGAGTGGAAGTCCCGAGCGATTTATTCAACGCAAAGGAAATAAATTAAGCTCTTCTCCTATAAAAGGAACGAGTAAACGTGGAAAAGATGTAGCTGAGGATGAACACTTAAAAAAACTACTATATAACGACCCAAAAGAGCGTTCAGAGAATGTAATGATTGTGGATTTAGTGCGCAACGATTTATCGAAACTGGCATTAGATAACACTGTTAAAGTGGATGAGCTTTTTGGAATTCATACGTTTGAAACAGTCCATCAAATGATATCTACTATTTCGTGTGAAGTACCAACCAAAACTACTTTTTCAGAAATTCTGCACGCTACTTTCCCTATGGGATCAATGACAGGTGCACCGAAGGTCAGTGCAATGAAATTGATTGAAAAACACGAAGATTTTAAACGTGGCTTATATTCCGGAAGCGTTGGATTGATGGCCCCAAATGGAGATTTTGATTTCAATGTGGTCATTCGCTCAATTCAATACAACAAAAAAGAAAAATACCTTTCCTGCTCTGTTGGAGGAGCAATTACCATTCAATCCACTGCCGAAAAAGAATATGAAGAATGCAAGGTGAAAATTCAAGGCATTTTAACCAAAATGAATGCGTGATTTCAAGGAACATATCAACGAGAATTGGAATTCATTTCGGGATAAAGAAATCGTTGTCGCATGCAGCGGTGGATTGGATTCAACCGTTTTGCTTCATTTGTTATCGACAAATGAATTTAAGGTTTTAGCAATTCACGTTAATTACCAATTACGGGGAGAAGATTCCAATTTAGATGAAGTCTTCATTCGTAACTTTTGTAAAGAGTTGAATATCCCTTTCGAAAGTCGTTCAGTTGACCTTGGAGAAAGACTTAAATTAGGTGGAAACTTACAGCAATTGGCTCGGGAAATTCGCTATGATTGGTTTAAGGAAATTACAACAGAAAATGAAAATCGTTTTGTTTTTCTTGCGCATCATTTAAACGATCAAGTTGAAACGTTTTTCATGAATCTTGCTCGCAAATCAGGAATAATGGGATTGGCTTGTATGCCCTATGAAAGAAATCAAATCGTTCGTCCTCTTCTCGACTTTACGAAGGAAGAATTAAAGGAATACGCGATTGAAAATAAATTGACTTGGCGAGAAGACAGTTCAAATGCATCGAATAAATACAGAAGGAATTTATTGAGAAATGAAATTCTTCCTCATTTATCGAAAGAGATTCCTGGATTGAATGAAAGCGTGATTACTTTGGTAAAATCATTTCAAGAAAACCAATTGCTATTGGAAAATTCTATCCAACCATTGATTGACGAAATTTTAATAAATCATTCAATAGAACAATCAAAAATTGAAACGCTTGCTGAATTTGAATTGATTGAATTGTTTCGAAAATTTGGACAATCGGTACAACTGGTAAATGAATTTGACAATTTACTGAGCTCACAAAAAGGAAAACGAATTGAATTGACTTCGCATCCTAAGAACCCATTCGCTGCAATTGTGAAAGAAGCAGATTCATTTAGTTTTATATCCAAAAATGAATACTCTATTTCTAAAGATCTAAAAATCGAAATAGTTGATGCTCTTCCAACTGTTTTTTCAAAAGATGAAATTTATTTGGATCAAAATAAAATCAAAGGAGAATTGAAGTTAAGACGATGGGAGGTTGGGGATCGAATTCAATCAATTGGAATGGATGGTTCACAGCTTATTTCTGATGTGATTTCAGATTTGAAGATGAACGCCATTGACAAACGGAACGTTCATGTTCTGTGCGACAACGAAACAATTCACTGGTGTATTGGATTAAAAGTTGGTAGAAAAGCCGTTGCGAATAAAAATTCTATTTGCATTCTTAAAGTTTCAATTAATTGACAATGAAAAATGGTCAATTACCTTCGGATAAAATCACATTTATTTGAATTTTGACCTATTTTAAGATCTCAATAATAGGTTTCCCTGTCAATGCACTTGGTTGTTGCAAATACAGCAAATGAACCAAGGTCGCTGTTATATCTGTAATGTCGATTTGACGAAATAATTCTTGTTTTGGAATATTTTTTCCATACCATAATAACGGAACGTGGGTATCATAGCTATAGGCAGAACCGTGACTCGTTCCTTTTCTCGATTTCTCTGAATCTGAATGTTTGTCTAAAAATCCTGGCTCTAAAATGAATATCACATCTCCACTTTCCTTCTTGTGATAACCTCTTCGAACCATATCCATCCATTCTCCATCCGAAGAAGTGTGCTGCAAACGTTCTGCCGTAAACACTTGTTTCACATTCTCCCATTCTTGGATTTCATCTGCAACAAATCGAGCAACTTCTTTACTATTTAATTTCAATGAATCGATACGATCATGATTTAAATAGATGTTTAAATTCTCTTCTGAAACAATAATATCCGAACCGTATTTTGCTAAGACCTTTGCCCTTAAATCTTGCATATTGTTGTCTAAAAAGAAATACCCTCCAGGCAAATTATTATCAATAAGATATTGAGGAACTGGAACAACAGCATGATCAGCAGTTAAAAATAATGTATACTCTCCCTTTCCTACTTTCTCGTTTAAGGTTTTGATTAACTTTTCAATGTCTCTATCCAAACGAATGTAGGTATCTTCAATTTCGATTGATTGTGGTCCAAAGGAGTGTCCAATCATATCTGGAGTTGAATAACTGATACACAAAAAATCTGTTTGATTGTCTTTCCCTAATTTCTCCGCATCCAAAGAAGCAATGGCAAAGTCAGTCAAATAGGTGTCACAAAAAGGCGTATGCGTATATAAATAATGCTCACGTCCTTCTGCAAATTCCAACAAGTTATAAGGAAATGTTGGTGATGTTTTACCCGGAAGTCCAACTTCATAAGGCGTATCATCGGGGCCGCTTTCCGTGTATGTATTAATGTCAAAAAAGGTATTCCAGCCATCGCGGATGTATGAACTTTTTGGATTTACTTCATTGAAATCGTTGACCCATTTTGGTAATGAATCCATATAAAATGTGCTTGAAATGAATTGGCCTGTCATGAAATCGTACCAATATGAACCGTCGCTTAAATGTCCACCCGGCAAAATAGCACCACGGTTTTTAATTGACATGGAAATAACTTTAGCATTTGGATAGGTCAATTTTAATTGATCAGTAATTGTATTTGCTTTAAGATTACGAGGTGAAAACAAGCCATAAGCTGACGTAGAACCCACTGTTTCAACAGTGGTATCCTCTACACAATTTTTCGATTTCCCTGTAGTTCTATCGTGCCAATCGTTGGCAACAATTCCATGATTATTTGGAGTAGTCCCTGTATAAATTGACGCGTGTCCCGGCCCTGTAAATGTTGGAATGTAATTGTAATTCGTAGTGCGACAATTCGTTCCTTCGTTCATTAACAATTTAAATCCACCATCGCTAAATTTCGTTTGGTAACGATATAAATACTCATAGCACATTTGATCTACAACAATTCCAACGACCAATTTTGGAGATTTGGCTTGTTGACCGAAAAGAATTGAAAACGAAAGTGCAAACAAAAAGGATACAATCAATTTCATGAATAAATTTTTTGTCAAAGATAATTCTTTTGAATCACCTTGTTTTTAAATAGAGATGAAGATTGCATTAATGCATCACAACCACTTTCATTGGTTGAGCGAATTCATTTTCGCTTCCAATAAAAATAGAATAGATTCCATTGCTCAATTGCGTGGTTTGAAGTACAAATAAATTTGATGTTCCTTCCACATTCTTTTGCAACACTACTTTACCGTTTTGATCAACCAATTGTATTACACCTGAGCTGATTGGCTTAGAAGTACTAATTGATATTTCCTTATTTGTGGGATTAGGGAATACTTTCGCGTCAAATGAGAATTCATTTAAACCAGCGTCATCAATGTTATATGCAATTGTGAAATCATCATAGAAAAATCCAGCCTCATTCACTCCACCATCAGACTCCAATTGAAAACGAACGTTGATAGTTTGTCCGATGTAATCGCTCAATGAAATTTCTTCCAACACCCAGTTCGTCTGAAATCCCTCGTAAACTGGTTCGTTATTCGGTTGAACGCTGCCACTTGCACTTGTTCCAGGAACTGTATAATTTCCGCATTGGCCAATCCAACTGTTTCCACCATCGGTTGAAACTTGAAATTGACAATAATCGTAATCAGCTTCAATTTCCCATTTCGCATAAAATGAAACCTCGGCATCTAAGGCATTCGTTAAATCGATCACTTGATTGAATTGTGTTGTTTTATTCGTATTACTCGAATAATCACCACTACCATCAGTAAAACTGCGTGGCGATGATACAAAATCCGACGTCGTCGTAGTCCAGTTACCCGTCCAATTGGCAGCCGATGTTCCGTCTTCCACGAATTGTGTTGTTAACGCTCCATATTTCTTTGTAATCGTGTCTTTTCTTGTCCAACCTAAATATTCAGTTTTCAATATATATTTAATTTCATCTCCGAACTGAATTGTCGGCTCTAGGACAAATGAAATGGCATTTGATGCACTCTCTCGTAAAACAAGGTTGTAATTAATTGGTGCACCTACGGATTGAATATTTACCAATGGTTCAATCGAAACCGTTACATTTCCATCTTCTCTGCCCAATCGCAGCGCATCGTGATTGAAGTTCCCTGTCATTGATACGACAGAGTTAGGATCTGTTTCATCAACAATATAATATTGATGTGTCATGTGCGAAAGCACCATATTCGGAAAAACCATTTCTTGACAAGTAGGAATTACTTCACTTTGTGCAGGCCAAAAACCAGTTCCAATTTCAGGTGTGATTGCAAAGACGGTATCCTTTTGTCCAACTCCTATATCTACCTTATACATATAATCATCTGAATCTCCCGACGCAGGGTACAAACCTGAACTCTTTTGTGGAAAGTAGCCATTTTTAGAACACATATGTCCCGCCAAGTCTGCAAAGTAATCGTTATGATCTGCAAATTCAGCTGTTGTTGTGCCGATTGGATATAAAAGTGTGTTTCCATATGTATGGGCATTAAAAGCAGAAGTAAAACCAACACTTTCTACCAACCATTTAATTGCCTGTGTCTCCGGTTCAGAAAAAGCATTTGAACCAGGATATGTGTCATTATTCACATTTCCACTTACTCCTGTTGTATTCCAACCATAAGAGTAATTTCTGTTCAAATCGACTCCAGGGTTCGTAGTTCCGACGTTAGGATTTTTATTTTTTCTATGCATCCCAAATCCACTTGGATCTTGCGATTGATTGTGAATATATCCATCCGGATTGATGCACGGAACAAAATACATCTCTGTGTTATTTACCAAATATTGAATTTCTTCGTTTGTTGCATAGTTTTCCAACAAGTACCACATGTAAAAAATTGTTTGCGACATACTCATCGGTTCACGCGCATGGTGAATGGCAGTGTACAATACTTTCGGTTCACTTCCCTCACTCGTCGATGGATTATCAGAAATTTTAACATGATAAATAGGTCTTCCTTCCCATGTTAAAAATGTTGAGATTGGCGATTTAACTGTAATTAAGTTAGGATATTGAGCCGCCATATCGTCCAATTCATCCAACATTTCTTGGTACATATAGAATCCTGCGTATGAAGCAGCACTTGTTTCAAAATTGGACGGAACTGTTATAGGAGAAGTTGATGAACTACCAGAACAAGATGTATTCTTTACAGAATAATTTGGATTTTCGTTCTGTGCTTTGTAAAATGCTTTTACGTCTTGGTGAATTACATCAAAAAGAAAACCATTTGAGGCGATAACCTCAATTTCTTCGGCTGAAAAATCACTTGTGAAAGAATAATCTTTTTTCCACTCACCGTGATCTATTGGAAGACCTAATTCAGCTAAACGCTGAAGACCTTCAGAATTAATGTAAATTTTAATTTTAGAATAATCTTGAGCATAAATTTGAGTCAAGCAAAATAAGATGGAGAATGTTAATAATCGTTTCATAGTTCTTTATAGTTTGATGCAATTTACTGATAAAAAAGTAAAAATCGAGAAGTTGGTTGATTTTATCTTCTCATCCATCAAGGTAAAAATTCATTCAACACATTTATATCACCACCCATATACTTCATATATAACTTATCTGTTCGAATACTTTAATTTTGAAATTCATCTTATTAAGAAAGTACCATGAAAGCAGAAAAAAAATTAACATTCGGCAGAATATTTTGGCCAACCTTTTGGTCAGCATTAATTGTATCCATATTAGGACTAATCATCTGGTTAATAGTAATTAGTGGCATTATTAGTAGCTTTGAAACTGAATCAGGATTAATGGTAAAGGATAAAACAATTCTTCATATGGAATTGAACGGACCGATTAGTGACAAGGCGAATAGCGAATTTGATCCAATGTCCTTTTCAATGAGCAATACTGCTGGATTGACAGATATTCTTCATGCATTAGAAGAGGCTAAAACAGATAAAAAAATCAAAGGATTATTTATTGAAATCGATAATTTAAGCTGTGGTTTTGCAACTGCGAAAGAAATTCGTGATGCAATTAATGATTTTGAATCATCTGGTAAATTTGTTGTGGCGTATAATAGTGGTGAAGTTGTAACTCAAAAAGAGTACTACATTGCTTCTGCGGCTAACGAAAATTATGGTTTCCATTCTTCAATGATGGAGTTTTTAGGTCTTGGAGCCGAAATGATGTATTTCAAGAACGCTCTAGATAAAATGGATGTTGAAATGCAAGTGATTCGTGGTTCTGACAATGATTTTAAAAGTGCCGTTGAACCATTTTTTAGAAGTGACATGAGTGATTCATCTCGTGTTCAAGTGGAGCGTTATATGGAAGGTTTATGGTCCGATTTCAGAGATGACATCGCGAAGGATAGAAAAGTTTCATCAGAAGAATTGAATAGAATTGCTGAAAACGCCTTAATTCAGAGTGTAAAGGATGCAGTGAAATACAAATTGATAGATGCTACAAAATACCGTGATGAAGTTATTGATATTCTTGCCGACAAAGTAAAAAATAAAAAAGGTGAAGAACTTGAATTATTGGCATTCAATAAATATGCTAAGAAGCGTTTTTACCAAGACCAAACGTTAATGGAAGGAGATAATCCGAATGTTGCAGTTATACTTGCAGAAGGTGGAGTTGCGAAATCTGGAGATGGATTAACCTCAGAAGAAATTTGTGAATTGTTCCAAGAAGCGAGGGCGAACAAATCAGTAAAGACGATTGTTTTCAGAATCAACAGTCCTGGAGGAAGTGCATTAGCAAGTGATGAAATTTGGAGAGAAGTTGAATTGACCAACAAAACGAAAAAAGTAATTGTTTCGATGGGAGATGTTGCTGCGTCAGGTGGATATTACATAGCTGCTCCTGCTACTCGTATTTTCGCTCAATCTAATACAATTACAGGTTCTATCGGTGTGTTTGGCGTAATTCCTTATACTGGAGCAATGTTGGAGAACAAATTAGGTTTAACATTCGATCGTGCTTCTACCAACAAGCATGCGATTATGACAACTAACCGTAAATTGACAGAAGAAGAATTATCTATCATCCAAAAAGGAGTTGATGATATCTACTTACAATTTAAACAACGAGTTGCTGCTGGACGTGGAATGACGGTTGAACAAGTAAACGTAATTGCCCGTGGACGTGTTTGGACTGGGCGTGATGCATTGAAAATTGGATTAGTAGATGAAATCGGAGGATTAAAAGATGCGATTGCATACGCAGCCAAAGAAGCTGGTGTAAAAGAAGCTAAAATATTGTATTACCCGATTGTTAAAGAAGATAAATTAGGTGACTTCTTGGAAAAACTAGAAGAAAGTGAGGAAATCAAAGCTTCTGCCTCGGCTGAACTTCCTAAATCGTTTGTTCATTATTACAATCAATTAAAAAAATTAGAATCTTATCAGGGAATTCAAATGAGAATGCCATACGATATTACCATCAATTAATTGATCCGAAATTAAGTCAAACCCGCAATTGAATTGATTCTTTTGCGGGTTTTTCGTTTCATATTAGTAATTTCACAATGAACAAAATTTCTCCAATGGTAAAATTGCTTTTCACTTTATTTCTTCTTACAATTATTTCTTCTTGCGCGTTCAATAAAATGTTCTTGCATCCTTTTCCAATAAAAACAACAGATTCATTCAGTGATTATAATGATGTTTTAAAAGATACATTGACGCTGACGTTTAATGCTAACCAAACTCCAGTCGTTAAAAATTCGAAGAACGAACCAGCGGATTTGAGCTATTCTATTGAAAACATTCATTTTGCTAACCAACAAGAAGACACACTGAATGCTTGGTTTATCAAACCGAATGAAAATTACAATGGAATTACGCTTTACTTCCTACATGGAAATGCCGGTAACATTGTGTACAATTATTTATTAATGGAGCCATTTGTAAAAAAAGGATTTCAAGTATTTATGATTGATTACAGTGGATTTGGTTTCTCTCAAGGGAAATCTAAACGCAAATACGTTTTGACGGACTCGAAAGATGGATTAGATTATTTATTAAGTCGTAATGATATTAAATACGACAAACTGATCATGTATGGACAGTCACTAGGTGGACATTTGGCGGCGGTTTCAGGAACGCAGAACCAAGACAAAATTGATGGATTGGTATTGGAAGGAGCCTTTTCTTCTCACAAAGACGCAGCAAACGACAGAGTTCCATTTCTGAGTCGCTTATTCGTTAGAGAAATGTACAGTGCTGAGAAGAACATTAAACACTACAAAAAGCCGTTACTGATCATTCACAGCACAGAAGACACAACCATTCCGTACAGACATGGAGAGCGTTTACTTGAATTGGCCAACGAACCAAAAGAATTGTATACAATTGACGGAAGACATGTTTATGGTCCTTTGCTTTATGGCGATAGCATTGCCCAGAAATTAGTGGAGTTAGTTCAATAACATCTATTATTACTTAATAAGTCTCTATAAAAAAGACCCAACTTTCGTTGAGGCTTCTACTTTTAGATTTCAAATCTTATTTCTTCTGTAATAACTTCCCTAAATTGTCGTAAGAAATTAGCATCGGAATTCCATGAACGGAAAGAATAAATGCACCTATTCTAAAATACGTAATAATGTTGTAGAATAATTAATTATCATTATTTTGTGACATCTAAACGTCATTAAAGTTCCTCTAGAGATTTCGAGAATTATAGGTTCTTTGTCGAAACAAATAATTAAAAATGAAAAACTCATACTTCTCCGTTAATTTGAAAAACGTCGTCCTTTCCGCCTTAGCGCTATTCCTAACAACGTCTTTTGCTGCTGGACAAAGCACCCAATCATCACTCAAGGGTATTAACAATCGGGAATCGGAAAATCCCACTATAAAATCCATTCAACAATATCTAGGATCCCATAATAACGATTTTAATTTGAAGTTAAGTGATATAAAACAATGGGAAATCACAGATGATTATTTTTCATTGAAAGGAAAAGTTAGACACATTTACCTTCGTCAAACCATCGATGGACTGCCAGTTGTAAATGGAATTGCAAACATTACTCTTAACAATCGAGATAGCGTCCTTTATTTTTCAAGTAATTTTATTTCGAACTTAGAAGACCGGTATACGGCAATTTCAAAAAAACCTATCCATCCGAAAAAAGCTATAAAATATACCGCACAGCATTTACAATTAAAAGGTAAAAAAGGTAAAAAAATAAACACTCCTGAATCGAATCAATTTAGGTTTAAAAAAGGAAGTTTGAGTAAAGACGATATTAACGTAACTTATAGATTGTGGAACAATGGAGAAGAAATTCGTGCCGTTTGGGTTGTATCTATTCAGGTTTTATCAGGAGATCATTGGTGGCAACTATTTGTTGATGCGCAATCGGGAGAAGAATTACATCGCATCGATTGGGTTAAAAGCTGTTCTTTCTCTTCAGATCATGAAAATCACGACCATGTAAATACTGCGTCATCAGTTTTGATGCCAACTCCACCGCCAGGGACAGATCAATACAACGTCTTCGCTTTCCCAGTAGAAAGTCCAAATCACGGAAATAGCTCACTTCAAGTCGGCCCATACAATTCAAATGCTTCACCTTTCGGTTGGCACGACGAAGACGGAATAGCGGGTGCTGAATTCACCATAACGCGCGGAAATAATGTATTTGCTTACGAAGACACTAACGATGATGATTTACCGGGATTCAGTCCGGACGGAGGTGCATCTTTAGATTTTAATTTTCCAATCAACTTGAATCAGAATCCATCTGCTTATCAAGCGAGCGCCATCACTAATTTGTTCTATATAAATAATAGAATCCATGATATTTTATACGAATACGGATTCGATGAACAAAGTGGTAACTTTCAAATCACCAATTATTCAGGAGGTGGTTTAGGTCAAGATCATGTTATTGCAGAAGCACAAGACGGCGGTGGTACAAACAATGCTAACTTTTCTACACCTCCTGATGGTTCAACACCAAGAATGCAAATGTATTTATGGACAAATGGCTCAGGAGTATCCAACTTACTTACTGTAAATACTCCGTCGGGTATTGCAGGAAGCTATTCATCAGCAGAGGCTACTTTTGGTCCAGGTGTGCCTTCGACACCTATTACAGCTGATTTAGTATTAATCAATGATGGTGTTGGCACTACGAATGATGGCTGTGAAGCAGCGATCAATGGAGCTGCATTATCCGGAAAAATAGCAGTCATCTATAGAGGAACTTGTAATTTTATTACTAAAGTAGCTAATGCACAGGCCGCTGGAGCTGTTGCCGTTATAATGATCAATAACGTGGCCGGAGCAGTATTTGCTATGGGTGGAACTGACCCAACAATTACGATTCCTTCGATAATGGTTTCTAACGTTGACGGAGCTACTTTGGTCAATGAAATGATGAGTTCTACAGTTAATGCAACCATTGTAAATGGGTCTGGAAATTTCAATAAAGATGGCGACTTCGATAACGGCATTATTGCGCACGAATATGGTCATGGTGTTTCAACACGGTTGACGGGCGGACCTTCGAATTCGGGTTGTTTAAATAATTCAGAGCAAATGGGAGAAGGCTGGAGCGATTTTATCGGATTAATGTTAACCACAGATATGTCAGCTTCTAATCCCGTATATAGACCTATTGGAACATATGCAACATCAGAAGGGATTAATGGAAATGGAATAAGAAATGCTCCGTATGACACTTCGTTTGTAGTTAATAACTATACGTATGCAGACGTTGCAGATGCAGCGAATATTTCTGAACCACACGGAATTGGATTTGTTTGGTGCACAATGCTTTGGGATTTAAATTGGGCATTTATTGATCAATACGGATTTGATTCAAATATCGAAACAGGCAGTGGTGGAAACAACCTTGTTTTGCAATTAGTAATAGAAGCGATGAAACTACAACCTTGTTCACCGGGTTTTGTGGATGGTCGTGATGCAATTTTGCAGGCAGATCAGTTATTGAATGGAGGAGCAAATCAATGCCTTATATGGAAAGCCTTTGCAAAAAGAGGATTAGGATATTCTGCAGATCAAGGATCGTCAAGTAGTCGCTCAGATCAAACCGAAGCGTTTGATTTACCACCAATTTGTCAAATAGCAAACAATCCTCCAATAGCTGACTTTGCAGCAAGCACATTTATTACTTGCTCTGGTGAAGTACAATTTGAAGATTTGTCAACAGATACTCCTCAAGACTGGCTTTGGAACTTCGGAGATGGAAATACGTCAACACAGCAAGACCCATTTCACACCTACACAAGCTCTGGTATATATAGCGTTACTTTGGAAGTATCAAATACGCAAGGAACTGATGTATTGACAATGACGGACTTAATTGAAGTTGCTTTTCTTACTTCCCCTTCAGTTACGGATGGTTTTGGTTGTCCGGCTGATTCTATTCAGCTAAGCGCCAGTGGAACAAATGTAATGCAATGGATGGATTCGACAGGTAATGTATTGAGCACAGGAAATATATTCTATGCTCCAGCATCAAACAACACGACGTCCTATTATGTAGCAAACACAGAAGGGTTTCCAGTTTTTAACGTAGGACCAGTAGATAATACAATAGGAACTGCGGCTTACCACAATACTGGATTCGTTGGTGCTATTAATTTTACAGCTGACACCAAACTAATTATCTATTCTGCATGGGTAGATGCTGAGACGCCAGGTATTCGACAAATTACACTATCAAGTGGATACAATACGACAGGAGCATTCGGAACTCCAATTGAAGTTATCGACGTAAATATTCCGTTTTCTGGTCCAGGCCGTATCGATCTTGGTATAATTGTACCTGGACCCGGACAATATAGTTTAGGTCTTAATAATGCTGGACTTTCTCGAAATTCTGCAGGTGCAAATTATCCATACACCGCGCCAGGTCTAATGACAATTGTAAGCAGTTCATCAACTTCCACACCTTTAGCTTATTATTATTACTTCTACGATTTAGAAATTGGTGAACCAAATTGTTCGAGTGACACCATCGAAGTGACGGCTTTTGTAGAACCTGTAAATTACTCATCGATAATAACTAGCCTAGATGTTGCCTTTACAAATCTTTCTAATATTGGAACGAGTTGGAGTTGGGATTTTGGCGATGGAAGCAGTTCTAATTTGGAAAACCCGAACCATACTTATGTACAAGAAGGTATTTATACAGTGACATTAACGGTAGATGGCAATTGTTCAATAAGCTACGATATAGTAATTGGGAATTTAGGTACTAATGAATTGAACCCTAATGATTTTCAGTTGTCTGTATTTCCAAATCCAGCCGAAAACGAAACGAACCTACATTTTAACACACAAATCAAAGAAGATATTTTAATTAAACTATTCAGTTTAGAAGGAAAATTGTTACGAGAATATTCAGCGTCTAATGGAAGTGAAGAAATAACGCTTTCACTTAATGGAATCTCACCGCAGATGTGCTACTTAAATGTAATTTCTAATAAAGGAGAGCAGCAAATGAAACTAATTATCCAATAGAACAGCAAAAGTCTGCAAATGATTGCTTTAACAAAAGCTCTAAAAAACTAACAATAAAAAAGCCCCAACTAAAGTTGAGGCTTTTTTCTTATATTTTAATGTCTAGTCCTGAAATAGCGATACACAATTTTATCGTTATGGAAAAAGTAGAAAA
>OCVQ010000652.1_pt1 | contig 30853 bp, 25 predicted proteins | sample 1539061 | NCBI WGS metagenome assembly OCVQ01 (sample SAMEA3355526, study PRJEB22509) | marine metagenome | biome: marine; feature: river plume; material: water | place: USA | collected 2010-08-08 | depth 0.5 m | reverse complement strand
GAATGTTGGCCCTGGATGCCAGCGGAAGAATGGCTGGTGCTTGCACCACTTCGGGTATGGCCTACAAAATCAGAGGTCGCGTGGGCGATAGTCCCATTATCGGCGCAGGGCTTTTCATCGATGGCGATGTCGGTGGAGCTACGGCAACAGGTGTGGGTGAAGCCATGATCAGAACAGCGGGATGTTCTTCCGTAGTTGAATCCATGCGGCGTGGCGCATCGCCGGAGGAGGCCTGCTACGACATCGTACAACGAATATTGAAAAAACATCCTGGAGTAAACGGAATGCAGGTAGGATTCCTAGCGATGAACATGCAAGGGGAATACGGCGGATATAGCGTCTACAATGGTTTTAACTACGCCTTACGTACGAAGGACCGCAACGAGATGGTGGATGCGAAACACATGAGGACATGGGGGTAAAAAAGAGAGAAATACAACGTCGTTGGTGGCGTATAGTGATTGCAGTAATTGTTATTGGCGCAGTTGGAAGACTTTGGTGGACCAGCATCGATCATAATAATCGTCAGCTCCCATGGGCAGATGTTCACGGCGTCATTCCTGCGGTTTCGTCGTGTAGTTTAAACGATAGCGTTGGGTCCAATTTCCTTTCACCACATGAAAGTGATTGGGAAATGGAGTTTGACTCCACGTTGGCTGCAGAGCAGTATCGCATACTATCTGATGATAAGGGCATTCACATTGCCTACGGTCCTAATGGCGATCTTCGCGCTAGAGCTACATTACGGCAATTAACTCTACTAACTACAGAGGGTGCGAAACTACCTTACGGTGTTGTAGAAGACCGCCCGGCATTCCGTCACCGTGGGGTGCTTATGGATGTGTGTCGTCATTTCTTTACGGTCGATGAGGTCAAGCGCCAATTATACATTATGGCCCTTTATAAATTCAACGTATTGCACTGGCATTTGACGGAAGATCAAGGCTGGCGTGTGGCGATGGATGCCTATCCGAAATTGGCCGAAGTGGCCGCCTACAGGATGCACGACGACAGTACTTATGGCGGTTCCTATACTCGAGAGGATATGGAAGAGGTCGTGGCTTATGCGGGGGAATTAGGCATCGAGGTCATTCCTGAAATTGAATTACCGGGGCACAGTCAGGCGGCCTTGGCGGCTTATCCGGAACTAGGATGTACGGGCGAGCCGGTAGCCGTAGCGACGGAGTGGGGTGTGTTTAAAGAAATCTACTGCGCCGGGAATGAGCAGACCTTTGCATTTTTGGAGGATGTGTTGGATTATGTTTGTGAGATCTTTCCTTCGAAATACATTCACATTGGCGGCGATGAAGCCCCAAAATACCGCTGGGAGCATTGTCCAAAATGTCAGCAGCGCATAAAGGACGAGGGCTTGCACGATGAAGAGGCTTTACAAGGTTGGTTCAATACGAGGATCGAAAATTATTTGGCCACGAAGGGCAAGCAGATCATAGGTTGGGATGAAATCTTAGAAGGCGGTTTGAGCCCGAATGCGACGGTGCAGAGCTGGCGTGGTTTTGAGGGTGCTATCGAAGCCGCAGAGCAGGGACACGATGCCATCGTGAGCCCTACCTCACATGCCTATTTTGATTACCCGGTAAGCAGCATAAATGTGCCGAAAGTATATAGCTACAACCCCATACCGTCTAATCTCGATCCACTGTTGGCCGGGCATATTTTGGGCGGCGAGTGTAATCTGTGGTCGGAACATATCCCAGATACGGAAACCTTGGATCGCAGATTTTTGCCGCGCGGTATTGCGATGGCTGAGGTGCTTTGGTCAAATCCTGCCGAGCGCGATTACGATGCGTTTTGGGAGCGATTGCAAGGGCACTACATTTTGTTGGATGCACTTGGGTACGGATATGATGTAGAGCAGGTGCCCGTGAAATTGGGCACTAAAAATGATTCCTTTAAAGAGGAACTAAAGGTCATTGTTACTGCGGAGTCGGCTTTCGCGAATCTGGAACTGGCTGTTGAGGCGCCAACCGGCATGACCATGGGCAGCGCAACTACCTTTACCGAGCGCGGGGTGCACCAAATGAGAGTGCAGCCGAATCGCGGCGGGCACGCCATGGGCAAGGAGCTGAACTACGGATTTGCTGTGCACGAGGGCTTGGTGACGCACAGTTGTTTGACCAGTCCTCCCACCGAGCCTTATACGGGTACGAAGGATATCCCACTGGCCAACGGGGTATTGGGATCGGAGAATTATAGAGATGGAAATTGGGTAGGGTATTTTGGGCCCGATTATTTCAGCGGTCACTTCGGCTGGGACCAACCCTATAGTATTGATTCCATTAAGATCAACTTCCTGCAGAGCCGGTTGAGCTGGATTCTTATTCCAGAAAAGGTCATCACCGATGTATACGAAAGTGAGGACCAAATCAGTCGCTACGAGTGGGAGCGTACGAGCTCCACTTCTGAGGAAGGCACCTTTATTGAAACCATGGTCTTGGCGCCTGAGGGAGGTTTCCCGGCGACCCAAACCATTGACTTTATAATTCCAAACACCGAGGTATTGCCGGACAACCACCCTTCTGCAGGTCAGTCCGTTTGGCATTTCTTGGATGAAATACAGATATATGGCCGACCAATTTGAAATAGAAATCGCAATTGAGGAACCTGGGCATGCCTCTCAGCTTATTGATCTGGGTGTTCACAGAATAGAACTGTGCAGTAATCTCAATGAAGGTGGATTGACACCTTCGGCTGCTCAAATTGAGATGACCGTTGATGTCAGCGATCTTCCGGTATATGTCATGTTACGTCCGCGTGCCGGGGATTTCATCTACAACAGATTGGAAAAACACATGATGCTTGAAGAACTTAAGATCTTGAGCGATTGTGGGGCGACGGGTATTGTCTTTGGCGCCTTAGATGGCGGAAGAAACGTGGATACGGAATTTGTGGAATTGGTTGCGCAATTTGCGCAGGACTATGGATTGTCGATGACGTTTCATCGTGCCTTTGATGCTTGTGCTCGACCAGAAGCTGCGATGGAGTTGTTGGTAGAATTGGGCGTGGAGCGCATATTGACCAGTGGTTTTGCTCCCACGGTAAGTAATGGTTTACCTGCGATGAAACAGTTGTGTGAGCAGGCAGCAGGTAGGATTCAGATTCAAGCTGGCTCTGGAGTTAGCGCTGCTGTTGTGGACGATTTATGGTCAGCGGGCGTTCGTTCCTACCATTGCACCGCGCGCTCAAAGATTCCTGCGCTTCCGGGCACGGTGGAGGAGAAGCTTGGTTTTGGCGATTACTGGTCGCTTGACCGTAAAAAAGTTGAGCAACTCAGCGATGCGCTTTGGCGCAAATTGGCATAAAAAAACCCGCTTCAAGCGGGTTTCTTTTTATCTGTAACTGAGGGTTATTTCCCCCAACGTTGGATTTGAGCGATATCTATTGATAATGGAATAGGCACACCAGGAACAGTAACCGTAAGGTTAGTGTCTGTTCTGAAGGTGAAGGCATCTTGCTCTAATGTTCTAATGACAAAGTTCATGTCCGAAGAGCCAACACCGCCACCGCCTCCTGGGAGTTCAATGCCAAGATCGAGTCCTTTGAGTACAAGAATTGTATCGTTTTTAATCGCCCAACCCAATGAATCCATACGGGCACCCGCTGAATCAATGGTTAACCCACCGTTTTCCATGAAATTGGCTTCCATGAAAGTGGTGTTTTGAAGATCCGTAGAATCTAGGAACGGCAACGCTTTAATATCTATCTGCGTATTGATTCCAGTCCATACGCCTGTCACCTTGAATTCGGTGCTTTTGTTTTCCCATTTCGTACAAGCGGCTAATGAAGCAGCTACTACGATGAATAATGCGATTTTTTTCATGATTGGTTTTTTAAGTAGTGTAAAGATGCCAAATTTTATGCCAATTCCGCTTGTGCCGCGTCTCGATCTTTCGCTAATTGGTTCTTTAAATCTTCGAGGGTATTGAAATGAAGGACTTCTCTGTGTTTTTTTACCACCTCAAAACAGATGCGCTTACCGTATAAATCGCCTTCATAATTAAGGACATGCACTTCAACGGAGCGCTGGGTTGCACCTACAGTGGGACGACGACCGACGTTTGCCATAGCCTTATAGGATCTCTCGTCAATACGAACACGACCTAAGTATACACCGTCTGATGGAACAAGCTTTCGAACAAAATCGAGTCCAATATTGGCTGTAGGAAAACCAATAGTACGACCAACCTGGTCACCCTTGACAACAGTGCCGCTCAAGGTGAATGGATGGCCTAAATATTCAGCAGCCAAGCCAACATCACCACGATGAAGCGCCTGACGAATTTTGGTGCTGCTCACATTGACACTTTCCACATCCAGCGCTGAAATTTCTTGAACTTCAAATCCGTAAATAGGTCCAAATTCTTTGAGGTGTTCGAAGCTTCCCTCTCTATTTCGACCGAAATGATGATCGTAACCAATAACAAGATGCTTCACTCCAATGGTATTCACCAGTATTTCCCGAACGAATTCTAAGGAAGGCGTGCGCGAAAACTCTTTGCTAAAAGGATGGATGATCAAATGGTCCAATCCTGATTTTTCAAGGAGTTCGATTTTTTCTTCAATACTTGAAAGAAGTTTGAGTTCCACATCTGGCTGCAAAACCACGCGCGGGTGAGGGTCAAAAGTGAGTAAAACGCTTTCACCGCCTACTTTTTTAGCCGTTTGCACCAATTGGTTCAGAATTTTTTGATGGCCTAAATGCACGCCATCAAAAGTCCCCGTGGTAGCGACAGCGCATTCTAACGTATTAAATTCGGCTAAGGAGCGGTATACTTTCAACGTGTGTTGTATTTTTCCACAAATTAAGCATAGAAACCGCAAAACCATGAAGAAAATTAGTCCAGGACAAGCCATCCAAGCGGGATGGTTGAGATTTAAGAATCAAGCAGCCCTTTACGTTGCCTTCACCGTTGTCTATTTTATTATCCTGACCCTGATCTCTTCCGTTGGAAACGGCGTGGGTACAATGTTTGGGTTCTTAGGTGGCGCGAAGGTTTCGTTGGCGATTTCTTCTATCATCTCAGGTGTAGCAGCGAGCTTTCTCACTTTAGGTTATGCACATGTGGCACGAAAGGACCAATTAGGCGAACCCGTAGAATTCGGCACTTTTTTCGACTCTTTTCGCGTGAATCAAAAACCACTGCTTCAAGTCAGTGTAGTAACTAGTTTAGTCGGCTTGATTTCGGTCATCATGTTTCCGGATGAATTCTTTAATATGGCCTCAGGACAGATTCAAGATCCGGATGAAATCCTCATGATGTTGCAAGATATGAGTGTCGACCTGCGTGAAAGTGGTGGAACACTCATTGCAGTTGGATTGATTCAATTGGTCTTTAGTATTGGACTTATGTTCTCAGCGTACAAAGCCTCCATTGAAGGCAGTGATTTGTTTGAAAGTATCACATGGAGTTTTAGAGTGAGCATGCCGAATTTCCTTAGAATTTTCATTACGTTTTTCATCTTGGGTGTTCTGACGATAATTTTCACGGTATTAACGCTATTTATAGGACTTCTCGCTATTATTCCGATCATCACGCTAGTCTATTATGACATGTATGATCAGGTTTCTGACGATCAGGTATTAGGGGTTCCTCTGGATAAAGAGGATTCATTCTAAAAACACTTTTAGGCATACGATATTCTTTGAGAGGATTGCCACCCATGCGTTGCATGTGTGGCGGACCTTATTGGTGTTGCCTTCAAACAAATCCCTCCACACTACGCATTGAGTTTTTCACCTGGTAATCATAAAGTCGTGGTAAACAGGATTGCCAACTTTTGCTGTGCAAAAGATTGGCGGACCTTATTGGGGTTGCATTCCAACGAAAAGCTCGGTCTCGCTGCGCGAGCCCCCGTCTTTTTTGTTTTCCCCCCTTACGCTAAGCAAGCTTGCGTCGGGTTAAAAACAAAAAAGCCCGGTTGCATTGCAACCGGGCTTTTCTTTGTTGGTGCGGATGAAAGGACTCGAACCTTCACGCGATAAAGCACTAGTGCCTAAAACTAGCGTGTCTACCAATTTCACCACATCCGCTTCCATTGGGACGGCAAATATAGATAGAAAAATTACTTTGAGAGAAAAAATGATTGGGTGGCTTGAAAAATTAACTTTGCTCAAAATCCTTACACATGGCAAGTTTTGATCCCAACGAGCTCGGAACCAAAGAGCGTCACAGTTTATTGCTTGGAGCCATTGCTCCCCGACCCATCGCTTTGGTGAGTACGGTAGACGAATTTGGCCATAACAACCTAAGTCCGTTCAGCTTCTTCAATATATTTAGTTCCAATCCGCCCGTGGTTATTTTTTCTGCCGCTAGGAGAGTGAGAGACAATACAACAAAGGATACGTTGCACAATGCGATGCAGCAGAAGGAAGTAGTGATCAACGTTGTAAACTATGCCATTACCCAACAGGTAAACTTAAGTTCGGCCGAATATTCCTCTGATGTTGATGAGTTTGTGAAGAGCGGTTTGACGCCAATAGCGTCAGATCTAGTTGCGCCTAGAAGGGTCAAAGAAAGTCCTGTGAGCCTGGAGTGCGAAGTACGTGATGTGCTGCACATGGGTGAAGAAGGCGGTGCAGGAAATTTAGTGATGTGTGTCGTGAAAAGGATGCATATTGCAGACGATGTATTGCTGGAAGATGGTGGTATTGATCAAGACGCCATAGATTTGGTCGGTAGAATGGGCAAAGCCTGGTGGGTGAGAGCTTCGGGAGATGCCTTGTTTGAATTGGCACCTCCAAAGTTGGGCATAGGCGTGGATCAAATTCCGGATGTCATTCGTCGTTCGACTATTTTGACCGGTAATAATTTGGGCCAATTGGGTGCTGAAATTACCCTTCCAACCACCGAAGAGGTGGAGGCAAAAAAAGAGGATTTTAATGTCCGTCGCATTTTGAAAAATTACACCGACGGAATAGAATTGCGTGAGCAGTTGCATGAAATGGCCAAAGACCTACTGGAAAATGGTCAAGTGAAGGAAGCTTGGAAAGTATTATTAATAGATAAATCGGCCCGATAAAAGGGTATACAGATGCAGTTAGAAGCGAGAATCCAGCGTATTATGGATGAACAGGTCATTTCAGACCGATTCAGAAAAAGAGAATTCGTAGTTCAAACCAAAGACCAGTACCCACAAACTTTATTGTTTGAGTTTACACAGGACAAAACGGGTGTACTGAATAATTTTAAGGAAGGTCAAGAAGTCACTATTGAATTCAACATTCGTGGCCGTGAGTGGACGCCTCCTCAAGGTGGAGATACTCGTTACTATACAACGCTACAGGCGTGGAGAATGAATGTTGCAGAGGCAGCTGCTGGGCCGGGTCCATCGGATTTGCCTCCTGCAGGTCAGCCGTTTACACCATCAGGCGCCGATAATTCTGTTCTAGACGACGACTTACCGTTCTAAATAAATTACCGTGATTTCGTCCACAAACAATCCATTATACTTCATTGGGCAAGGGGACTGGGAAGTTCCAGATCCCAATGATGTCTCAAACGACGAGGGATTGATTGCACTGTCGTGGGAGCTTAACCCAGAGATGTACGATCGACTGTATCCGTACGGAATCTTCCCGTGGTTTGAACAGGAGGGGGTTGTCTTTTGGTTTTCTCCAGAAGTGCGCAGCATTACGGCAACGGACCAAGTCAAAATTGCGAAGAGCATGCGCCCATACATCAACGGTAGAAAGTGGCGTTTTTCAGTAAACACTGCCTTCGAGCAGGTTTTAGAGAAATGCAGTGCCGTTGACCGTCCCGGACAAGCCGGTACATGGATCACTGAAAAGTTCCATGAAAATTTTATGGCACTTCACAGAGAAGGCAAAGGTTACAGCTTCGAAGTTTGGGACGGTGAGGAATTGGTCGGAGGTACTTTTGGAGTAATTACCGGAGCTGTCTTTGTGGGTGAGAGTATGTTTCATACCCAGACCAATGCCTCTAAATATGCCTATATCGGCATGTGTCAATACCTAGAAGCACATGGAGTAATTGCGGTAGACAATCAACTGCCTACGGAGCATTTAGATCGACTGGGTGCGATGAACATTGACCGTGAAGAATTTCTAGAGGTCATGTTGCACCATGCCGGATTAGTGTCGGAAGATGCAACGATACCCCGTTCGGATAACTACCGTTTATCGCTCTAATTTCGCTCGCTCCAAACGGTACTTAGCGTATTCAAACTTAACACGCTTCCTGCGATGAGCGCCCCTGGTATGAGGCTTAGATAAGCCTTACCAGTGATGAGGTAAGGATAATATTCGCGAATCATCCCGCCCCAAGAGGGAACTGGTGGCTGTGCGCCTATTCCCAAGAAGCTGAGTCCACTTTCTATTAAGAGGGCGCTCGCAAAATTGGTTGCACATATGACCACGAGCGGTCCCCAAGTGTTGGGTAGAATTTCCTTGAAAATTATGTGTGGCGTAGAGAAACCGAGCACTTTTGCTGCCTCAACATATTCTTTGGACTTCTCGCCTAGAAATTGCCCCCTAATCACGCGTGCAACCTCCACCCACATGGTCAGTCCTACGGCGATGAAGACTTGTACAATGCCCTTGCCTAAGACAAAAGTTAATGCAATGACCAATAGCAGGGTTGGAATGGACCAAAGTACAGACATAGCCCAAGTAAGAAATTGGTCTAATCTACCTCCATAGTACCCTGCAAAGGCGCCCACGGGTATACCGATGAATAGCGAGATGCTCACGGCAATGAAACCTACTGTCAGACTTATTCTACTGCCTAAAATAACCCGCGAAAAATGATCCCGACCATATTTATCAGTCCCGAACAAGTGCAGGCCCATATCCGTTTTGCTGCCCGGCCCTAGAAGTACTCTGTTCAGGTCCATGTCGTTGGCATTGGATGTGGAATCCAATACAACTATGGGCGCCGCGACTGCCATTACGACAATGAGCGTTAAGAAACCGAGTGCAATTTTTTGCCCCAGGTTCAGTTGTCTTATGCTATTGCGCCAATTCACTTACGATGGTATTCGCTTCACGCAGTACAAGGTCTTTTGAAAGTCCTTTGTACCATTTTTGGTAAATCTCCGCCTGCGCACTGTCTGTGGCTTCAGTGGGATGGTGGTCTAAGGCAATGATGCCTAGACTGTCGTTCAGTTTTGAAAGATTTTTGTACGACTCGCTTGCCGTTTTAATGGAATCTTGAAAAGCCAAGAAACTGCTGTACTTGAGTGGAATCCATTTGTCCTTATCGCCCTCTGCAATCCAATCCGCATACTCCTTGTATTTTGCAAATTCAGGCTGATTAGCTACGCGTTTTTGGGCCGATTTTTTCGCTTTTTCGAATTTTCTCTCCCATTGGGTCACTGGGACATAATTTGCCTTTTCAACAAAGTCAATTGCTAAAGCGTTGTCGTATTCTTTTTCACCAATCTCAATACCGTCGTAGGCGCCAGGTAGTGAAATATCTGGTGTTACACCCTGCAGTTGCGTTGTTCCACCAGAGATGCGGTAAAATTTCTCGGTAGTGATTTTTATGGCGCCTAAAGGTTTCAATTGATCCATTGATCCAGGTACAGCACGGTCAAAATCAAACATGTTTTGCACGGTTCCTTTGCCGTAAGTAGATTTTGAGGGGCCTACAATCAAAGCACGGCCGCGGTCTTGTAATGCTGCGCTAACAATTTCTGACGCCGATGCGCTGTATTCATTTACAAGAACTACGAGCGGTCCGTCCCAATACACAGTACTACTGCGGTTGTTTTTGGCGCGAGTTCCGCTTTGAAAATTTTTGACTTGAACCATAGGTCCATTTCCAGTAAAGAGTCCTGCTATTTCAATGGCGGCTTGTAACGAACCGCCACCGTTACCGCGCAGATCTAGAATCATGCCTTCCACTCCGGCTTCCTTGAGTTTTATGATTTCATTCTTGACATCTTCTGCCGCATTGTGGTTGTTTTTATCGTAGAAGTCCACGTAAAACTTGGGCAATCTGATGTACCCTGTTTTTCCACTGCTCTCGCTAATTAGTTCACCGGTTTTCTTATTGTAGACGGCGCCGTCAAGGATGGTACTGCGCGCAAAAGTGCTTTCTATTTCAACAATATCTCGGATGATAGGAATGACCTGTCTAGCACCATCTTTTTTCTTTACTGTTAATCGAACTTCACTTCCTTTTTTACCTCGTATGAGGTTGATGCCATCGCGTACTTTGTAACCGACGACATCAACTGGCTCTTCTTCACCCTGTGCGACCGCTAAAATTTTATCACCGGCTTCTAGATCACCTTGCCTCCAGCAGGCTGAGCCTACGATGATTCGTTCAATGGTGATGTAGTCGCCGTCTTGTTTTAATTGGGCACCAATACCTTCAAATTGACCCGTCATGCTCAATTCGAAATCTTCGTTTTGTTGCGGAGCGAGGTATGAAGTGTGCGGGTCAAATGCCTCGCAGTAGGCGTTCATATACATGCCAAACCACTCCAAACGACTTACATCCATGAGATCGTCGTGCCATTCGTTTTGTAGTTCTAATTCCTTTTCACGCGCTTCGACTTCGAGCGTTTCAAACGACTTTAACTTCACCGTTTCATCCGTTTCGGCATCTTCTTTTTGCGAGCGGTCCTTTTCGTAAATACGGTTCAATACCCGCCACTTCAAATGTTTGCGCCAAAACTCCAGGTGCTCCTCATTGTTGCGAGCAAAGGTCCGTGACTCGGGGTTGTTGCCAATGCGTTCCTCTACGGTGTAGTCGAATGGTTGTGAAAGCAATCTCGTATAAATTTCCTTGGACGCATCGATGGAATAGGTGATTAGCGCGTAACTGGTGGTAAAGAACCTAGTATCTCCTAAAAGGAAAAGGTTGTCCAATTCTTTGCTATATACAGCCAATTGGTCCACTTCATTCTTGGTCAAAAACAGCTTGTTGTAATCCAAAGTATTCAAGTAGTTCTCGTATACTTCTTCACTCAACGCATCGTCGACCTCCTTTGGTTGTAAGTGCACATTCGTCAGGGCATCACGTACCAACGAAAAGATGACAACTTCTTTTTCTTCATCTGGGCCAAACCATTTGAACCCTAAAACAACCAAAGCTCCCACTGCAAGGGGGAGTAAATATTTGAGATTTTTACGCTGCATAAGTCTCTGAATCATAGAATAGGCAAGGTACAATCTTTGTTCCAAGCTTCAGCAATTCGAACGTTAAAGGAATGCAAACGCGAAGGGCATTACATAAGTCTGTAAAAGGCAAAATGTTACTTACCTTTGCACCCCCTTTTACAGGGAGTTTTGCAACATTTAATTCTACAGTAATGAACATCAGCAAGAACGAAGTAGACGCACTAAACCTTTTAGTGAACATTGAGATCACCCCAGAAGATTACCAAACGAAGGTGAGCAATGTATTGGAAAATTACCGCAAGCGTGCGAATATTCCGGGATTCCGTCCAGGGAAAGTGCCTATGGGTTTGATCAAAAAACAATACGGTAAAGCCGTACTTATTGAAGAGATCAATAACCTCTTGCAAGACAGCATTTATAAATACATTACAGACGAAAAGTTGAACATCTTAGGCAATCCTATGCCTGTTGAGCAACCGGATTTAGATTTTGATACTGCGGGATCGTACAACTTTCAGTTTGAATTGGGACTAAGCCCCGAATTTGAGGTAAGCATCTCAAAGAAAAATAAGGTCAAAGCAGTTAAAGTCGTTGCAGATAAAAAAGTGCTGGACACTTATGTTGAAGACATTCGCAACCGTTACGGTAAAATGTCTTCGCCAGAAACCCCAGAGGTTTCGGACATGTTCCACGGGACATTCACGGAAGTGGATGCGGAAGGTGCGGCTGTAGAAGGCGGCATCGTAAAAGAGGATACCCAAATTATGGGTTCAAATTTGAAAACAAAGAAAGCACAAGGCGAATGGTGCAAGGCTGCAACGGGAGATGTACTTCCTGTTGAAGCGGCAAAGAGTTTTGTTAAAGGCTACAATGTTGCGGGTCTCTTGGGTGTTACTGATGCCCAATTGGAAGCTTCTACCGGTCTTTTCCACTTTGAGTTAAAGAGTGTTGCACGCATGGAGCCGGCTGAAATGAACCAAGAGTTCTTCGACAAGGTATATGGAGAAGGCGTCGTGACAAGCGAAGCTGAAATGCGCAGTAAAATGAAGGAAGAAGCTGAGCGCATGTACATGAACGAATCTGATCAGTACTTCCTCAACAATGTTGCAGAATACTTGCTCGACAAAACCAAATTTGACCTGCCCGTAGTGTTTTTGAAAAAATGGATGCAAACGGCAGGTGAAAAACCAGTTTCAGCCGAAGAGATTGAGGCAGATTGGGAGAAAACAGAACGTGGATTGCGTTACCAATTGATTGAGAACAAAGTCATTCAATTGGGTGAAATTTCAGTTTCTCAAGAAGAATTGGTAGACCATACGGTTAATATGGTCAAGGCGCAATTCCAACAATACGGCCAGCAAGCCATGGACGATGAAATGTTGAAAGGCATAGCAGAGAACGCGTTGAAAAACGAAGAAGAAGCCCGTCGCATCAACGATCAGGTGTACAATGCTAAATTGTTGAGTTACTACAAAGAGAATTTTAAGGTAGATGAGAAGGAAGTTACCTACGATGAATTCATTAAATTGGTAACGGAAAAAGCATAATTATTCCCTTCACTTTAGAAAATTAGACTTCATGGATTTCGGAAAAGAATTCAAAAAATACGCTACGAAACACGCTAACATCAACAGCATGTACGTAGATCAATACGTTGATGCTTCATTGACGCCATATATCATTGAAGAGCGCCAAATGAATGTTGCTCAAATGGATGTATTTTCTCGTCTGATGATGGACCGCATTATCTTTTTGGGTACCGGAATTAATGATCAAGTTGCGAACATCGTTCAGGCGCAATTGCTCTTTTTAGAAAGTGCTGATGCGAAAAAAGACATCCAGATTTACATCAATTCTCCTGGGGGTTCTGTTTATGCTGGTTTAGGCATCTATGATACCATGCAGGTAGTGAATCCTGATGTAGCGACCATTTGTACGGGTATGGCTGCATCTATGGGTGCAGTTTTGATGTGTGCAGGTACTGCAGGAAAGCGTTCTGCATTAAAGCATAGCCGTATCATGATCCACCAGCCTATGGGCGGTGCTCAAGGTCAGGCTTCAGACATGGAGATCACGTTGACAGAGATTCTTAAGTTGAAAAAAGAACTGTACAGCATCATTGCCCATCACAGTGGACAGCCATTTGACAAAGTCGAAGCCGATTCTGACCGTGATTATTGGATGACCTCTGAGGAGGCCAAAGCCTATGGCATGGTGGATGAAATTCTTCTCGGAAAGAGTCAGGTCAAATAATGAGCGAAGAAAAGAACATACATTGTTCTTTCTGCGGGCGCAGCAAGAATGAAGCAGAAATGATGATTGCTGGTGTGGACGCCCACATTTGCGATCGTTGTGTTGAACAGGCTGGCGGTATTCTTCACACCGAGCTTGGTGAGGCGCCACAAACCAGTCCGCTGGATGTCGCAGGAAAAGCTGAGTTTGACTTTACACCATCACAAATTAAAGCGCATCTCGATGAGTATATCATCGGGCAAGACCAAGCTAAACGCACCATGGCTGTTGCCGTTTATAACCACTACAAGCGAATTGGTTTAGTTCCATTAAAGGATGCACCAGAGGTAGATAAATCAAATATCGTTATCGTTGGGAATACCGGAACGGGTAAAACTTTGATGGCACGTTCCATAGCAAAACTGCTAAATGTTCCTTTCACTATTGTTGATGCGACGGTTTTGACCGAAGCAGGCTACGTTGGTGAGGATGTTGAAAGTATTTTGACTAGGTTGCTTCAAGCTGCAGATTACGATTTACCCAAGGCACAGGTTGGTATCGTATTTATTGACGAGATCGATAAAATTGCCCGCAAGGGCGATAACCCTTCAATCACTCGCGATGTGAGCGGTGAAGGTGTGCAGCAAGGGCTGCTCAAGCTGTTAGAAGGATCTAAGGTGAATGTTCCTCCGAAGGGCGGGCGTAAGCATCCCGATCAGAAATACATTGAGGTAGACACGACAAATATTCTGTTCATTGCTGGTGGTGCTTTTGTGGGAATAGAAAAGAAAATTGGTTCTCGTTTAAATTCAGCGTCATTAGGGTACTCTAAAGAGTCGCGCCAACATGTTGAGGACGATGAAGTGTTGAGCTACATCACTCCGTCTGATTTAAAAAGCTATGGACTGATTCCTGAATTGATTGGGCGTATGCCTATTGTTACGTTTATGTCACCGCTGGATAAAAAGGCCTTACGCGCTATTTTGACCTTGCCAAAAAATGCGTTAATCAAGCAGTACCAGCACCTTTTTCATATGGATGATATCACATTGTCTTTTGATGAAGAGGTATACGACTACATTGTTGATGTAGCTCTTGAGTACAGTCTTGGAGCTCGCGGATTGCGTAGCGTTTGTGAGGCCGTTTTGACGGATCATATGTTTGATGCGCCAGGACTTGACGCGACGGAAATTAATATTACACTGGACTACGCGAAATCGCAGATTGAGCGAAGCTCGCTTCGAAAAGCCATTTAAATAGAACAAAAAAGCCGCTCATCGAGCGGCTTTTTTATTGTGTTTAGCTTCTTAGCGCATAGTGGTATAGACGTTCTGAACATCGTCGTCTTCCTCAAGCTTTTCGATGAGTTTTTCGAGATCTTTCGTTTGTTCGTCTGTAATTTCTTTTGTGGTGGTCGGGATATATTCGAATCCGGATTCTACAATCTCATGTCCTAATTCTTCGAGTCCTTTCGTTATGTTACCGTAGTCCGCGAATTGACCGTATACCATGATCACTTCTGTTTCTTCACCGTCCTTTTCCTCGACATCTTTAAAAACGTCTTCCGCGCCGTGGTCGATCATTTCAAATTCGAGTTCTTCCACATCAATAGCACCTGCAGCTATTTTCACATGGCATTTGTGCTCGAACATGAATTCTACAGAGCCAGAGGTTCCCAATGATCCTTCGCATTTGTTGAAGTACGAGCGAACATTAGCCACTGTGCGTGTATTGTTGTCCGTCGCCGTTTCTACGAGAACTGCAATTCCGTGTGGTCCGTACCCTTCGTAAATAATGGTTTTATAGTCGCCTTGGTCTTTTGACATCGCCTTTTTAATGGCGCGCTCAACATTATCCTTAGGCATGTTCGCTGCTTTTGCATTCTGAAAGAGCATGCGTAATCTATAATTTGAATCGGGGTTATCACCGCCTTCTTTAACGGCCATGATAATGTCCTTAGTGATGCGCGAGAACGTTTTCGCCATCCCAGCCCAACGTTTAAATTTGCGTTCCTTTCTAAATTCAAATGCGCGTCCCATATAGTGGAATATCTTTTTTGATTGATGACCAAAAGTAGGAACTATCTACGAGCTTTTTTGCTAGTACTCCCTTTCTTCGCTTTCAATTCTTGTGCTTTATACCAATTTTTTATTTCAAGCTTTCTGCCGATTGTTTGGGTAATGATATCGCGCTCTAAATCCCAACCTCTCGCGGGGCTATATTCTCTTCCATAAAAGATGATTTGTAAGTGCAGTTTGTTCCACAGATCTCGCGGAAAAAGTCGTTTAGCATCCCGCTCTGTTTGTTCTACAGATTTTCCGTTCGAGAACCCCCAGCGGTACATCAACCGATGAATATGCGTATCGACTGGAAATGCGGGTACGCCGAAGGCTTGACTCATGACAACGCTGGCGGTTTTATGACCTACACTTGGCATCGCTTCTAGGGCATCGAAGCTCGCGGGCACTTCGCCATTGTATTTTTCAACGATGGTCCTACTAAAGGAGTGAATGCCTTTGCTCTTCATAGGGACTAGACCGCAAGGACGAATGATGTTCGCAATCTCTTCTACGGTTAGTTTGGCCATGGCATAAGGGTTATCTGCTATTTTAAAAAGTAGTGGGGTAATTTTATTTACGCGTTCGTCCGTGCATTGCGCACTAAGTACAACTGCCACGAGTAAAGTGAAGGGATCTTTGTGATCGAGAGGTACGGGGGTTTCTGGATATAATTGTTCAAGGGTTTCCAGAGTGAATTGTACTTTTTCTTCCTTAGTCATGTGAAAAACTATTTAATGCCAACAGTGTCGTTGACGAATGAAACAAAGCTAACTTGGAGTTGTTGAGAAATAAAATGAATTAACAATGGCATTAAAAATTGGACAGCAAGCGCCTGCTTGGAGCGGGGTAAATCAGCACGGTGAGGAGGTCACTTCTACGCAATTCTTAGGAAAGAAGGTGATCCTTTTTTTCTATCCAAAAGCGAGCACCCCTGGATGTACGGTCGAGGCTTGTAATTTTAGAGATCACTACGCTGATCTAGCGGCTAAAGGATTCGAAGTAGTTGGCGTTAGCGCAGATTCAGTAAGGCTTCAGAGCAATTTCGCGACAAAGCAAGCATTGACCTATAATCTGATCGCGGACGAGGACAAATCAATCATTCTTGCCTTCGAAGCATGGGGTTGGAAGAAGTTCATGGGCAAGGAATATGAAGGTATTTACAGACATACTTACGTAATGGATGAGCAGGGTGTTATTGAGCAGGTTTTAGAAAAGGTGAAAACCAAAGAAGCGACGGAACAAATCCTTGCGCTGTATTAAAAATTTAAATTCTTCGTGTAAATTATTAGAAAGGGCTTTGTCGTTTGAAACAAAGTTCTACATTTGTATAAATTCTAATATTTTTAGCATTCTAAGATTATGAGCGCAGACAAAGACGCCAAACTCAAGGCACTCAAACTAACGATGGACCGTATGGATAAAGCCTACGGTAAGGGAACAGTAATGAAAATGGGCGATGCGCCCGTAATTGAAGTGGAATCGATACCTACTGGGTCACTTACTTTAGACATCGCTTTAGGTGTGGGTGGCTACCCTATGGGTCGTGTTGTTGAAATTTACGGACCAGAAAGCTCGGGTAAGACAACACTTACCTTACATGCTATAGCTGAATGCCAGCGTAAAGGTGGTATTGCTGCGTTTATTGATGCGGAACATGCGTTCGACAGAACGTATGCCGAGAGTTTAGGAGTAAACACAGACGACCTCATTGTGTCGCAACCAGATAATGGTGAGCAAGCTTTAGAGATTGCCGATAATCTCGTTCGTTCCGGTGCCATAGACATATTAATTATTGACTCTGTTGCTGCGTTAACTCCCAAAGCTGAGATTGAAGGCGAAATGGGCGATGCACGTGTCGGGTTGCACGCGCGATTAATGTCTCAAGCGCTAAGAAAATTAACAGGTACGATCAGTAAGACGAACTGTTGTGTAATCTTCATTAACCAGTTGCGTGAGAAGATTGGCGTTATGTTCGGAAACCCCGAGACTACTACAGGAGGGAATGCGTTGAAGTTTTACAGTTCTGTTAGATTAGATATCCGTCGTTCTACACAGATCAAAGACGGCGATCGTGTAATGGGTAACCGGACACGTGTCAAAGTAGTTAAGAATAAAGTGGCACCTCCATTCCGCTTGGCGGAATTTGACATAATGTACGGTCTAGGAATTTCAAAGGCTGGCGAATTGATTGATCTAGGTGTAGAGCACGATATTTTGACTAAGAGTGGCTCTTGGTTCAGTTATGGAGAAACGCGTTTAGGTCAAGGTCGCGACACGGTCAAGCAATTATTTATAGATAATCCTGAGCTCGCTGAGGAAGTTGAAGGTAAAATAAAAGCGGTTTTAGCTGCGGCTGAGTAATCAAAATAGGACATCTATTGTTTTAAAAAGGCGCTGAAATTCAGCGCCTTTTTGTTTAAAACACGTTGATAAAACCTCAACACTTCTCGGTTCACAAGAGTTAACGAGTTGTTAATATTTGCTAATTTGGATATGAATTAACCATTTCACAAACAAAATGAAAAAGTTTTTACTAATTGTAAGTGCGCTGACTGCTACTATTAGCATGAGTGCACAGGATGCTTCTGCTTCGGCAGATTCCTTGTTCGACATGTTGGACGAGATCACTGTTGTGTCTGAAGTAATTGATGTTGCTGTTGCTCGCGAAACGCCAGTTGCAGTTTCAACAATATCTCCATCTGACATTGCTCTAAAAGTAGGAAACCTTGAGTTCCCTGAAATCATGAATACTACCCCTGGTGTATATGCTACAAAGCAGGGTGGTGGTTATGGGGATTCACGTATTTCTTTGCGTGGTTTCGACCAAACAAACACATCATTCCTTATCAATGGTCAGCCGGTAAACGACATGGAAAACGGTCGTTTGTATTGGTCAAACTGGCAAGGTCTAACTGATGTTGCATCTGGTATCCAGATTCAGCGTGGTTTAGGTGCTTCGAAATTGGCTGTTCCTTCGGTTGGTGGTACTATTAGTATTTTCACAAAAGCTGCCGAGAAAAAGGAAGGCGGTTCTTTAACTCAGGCCTTAGGTAATGATGGCTACTTTAAAACGTCGGCTGTTTACAATACCGGCGTAAACGACAAAGGTTGGGCGACTTCTTTGCTTCTTAGCAGATGGATGGGTAATGGATACATAAATAACACTCAAGGTGAGGGTTACAACTATTTCGCATCTGTTGGTTACGCTCCGAAAGGATCTGACCACAGCTTAAACTTCACATTCTTAGGCGCCGGTCAGTGGCACCACCAGCGTGATGTTTGGGTGAGTATTCGTGATTACCAGAGCTTTTCTGGCGACGATGGTTACGCAGGCGAAGGCGGTAAAATCAACCGTCGCTGGAATACCAACGGAGGTACAATGACGAATGCGGACGGTGAAGTAGAAGAGTTCTCTATGCGTCGTAACTTTTACAACAAGCCGCTCGCAACATTAAACTGGGATTGGGATATCAACTCCACATGGAAGTTGAACTCTTCGTTCTACGGATCAGCAGGTCGCGGTGGTGGTACCGGTCCACGTGGAAATAATTATTACAATGGAGACTTGGACATTTTACCATTTAGAAAAGATCTTACTGAGCATTACCTAGAGGATGGTAACGGTTCGAGAAACGAAGACGGTACAATCGATTTTGATGCGCTAGTTGCTGCAAATCAAGCAACGACTGACGGCTACACTGGGGACATCTCAAGTTTTGCTGGTCAAATGATTGGTTCTAATGGATTTAACGATAGCAACGTTAACCGTGCTGTTTTGATTCGTCGTGCTTCTATGAACTCACACAACTGGATTGGAGCGATTTCCAACCTTGAAGGACAGTTTGGTAAAGTAAGAACATCTATTGGTGTAGACTTGAGATCATACAAAGGTTTCCACTACCGTACGGTAAATAACCTTATGGGACTAGATGGATATTATTCAACTGGAAACCGTAATTCGGGCGGTCAGATCATCAATACTACGATCAATGCAAGTCCTTTCAACAGCACCGGTTTAAACGGTCCTAAGATTGATTTCTATAATGTTGGAAATGTTGGTTGGGCAGGATTGAATGGTTTAGTGGAGTACAACGAAGACAACTTATATAATGTTGTTATTCAAGGTGGTTTATCGAACCAATCATTCCAACGTGAAGATTACTTCGATGTTCCTTCAAATCCAATCTCTGATACGCAGAACTCTTTAGGTGGTTATCTAAAAGGTGGTGCAAACTATAACATGAATGATGCATCTAACTTCTTCGTTAACGCAGGTTATATCTCACGTCAGGCACAGTTCGGCGCGGTTTTCCCAAATTACGGTAATGACATCAACGAAGATCTTGAGAATGAAGAAATCATCTCTTTTGAAGCGGGTTACGGATACACTTCAAGCAATTTGAGAATTAATGTAAACGCGTATTCTACCACTTGGGGTAACCGCTTCCAGACGGTTTCGTTGAGCAATGCGAATGGTGTCGACGGAACAGCTCAGTTCAGAGATATTGATGTTCGTCACAACGGTATTGAGTTGGAAGCAGATTACTTTGCAACTGATAAACTTCGCCTTAAAGCAATGACTTCATTCGGTGATTGGAGATACACGAAGGATTTCAGCGCAACATTATTTGATGATAATCAAGAGGCGATCGGTGAAGGTACTTTGTACTTGAAAGGAGCCAAAGTTGGTGACGCAGCGCAGACGACTGCTTACTTTACTGCAGATTATAAAGTTGCTAAAGGTGCAAGTATTGATTTAGGCCTTCGTTTAGTTGATGGTCTATACGCAGATTTCTCTATCGTAGACGAAGAATTCTATGCTCCTGATAATAGAGGTGCAGTTAAGTTGCCTTCTTACGGTTTAGTTGATTTAGGTGCTACGTACAGAATGAACAACTGGACTTTACGTCTTAATGTAAATAACTTGTTAGATGCTACGTATATCGCTGAGTCTAACACAAGTATTCACGCTGAAGATGGAGACGTAACATGGAACGGTATCAACACAGCTAACTCTGTGTGGTTCGGTTTCGGTCGTACTTGGAACGCTTCTTTGCGTTACAACTTCTGATAAGAACGATCTTATTTGATAAGAAGGCCCCGCCACTTGGCGGGGCTTTTTTTTTGGTGCATTTTTGGTGCATGAAAAACTTCCTTTTATTTGCGTTCACATTAGTTGTGCTCACGGGTTGTACCGCGCCTGAACAACCTACGAAAACACCAGATGTAAATACGTCTGAATCAATAGCGGTTAGTATTAAAGATCCTATTGACAGTATTAATAATGTCCTGCGTGATGCACCTAATGATCTGGATGCATTAGAATACCGCGCTTCGTTGTATTTGAAACGCCAGAACTTGAAGTACGCTGCGGCAGATATTGCTGCAGTTTTAGAAATGGACAGTAGTAGAACTAAAGCACTTGAATTGTGGGGCGATATCAGTTTTGCTACGAATCAAACGAGACAGAGTCGTGATGCATGGGTGCGCTGTATGAAGGAAGACCCCAACTATGTGCCGTGTCGACTAAAGATGGCTCAGTTGTACCATGTGGTTACAGAATTTGAGAAGAGCGCTGCTTTAGTAGATGAGGTGCTGGAAATGGAGCCGTCGAATGCCGAGGCTGCCTATTTAAAAGGTTTACTCATGCGAGATGCCCTCGAGGATACAACAAGGGCATTGGACTGGTTTCAGAAAGCCATAGATCTCAAGCCTGACTACATTGAAGCTTTAGATATGTCTGGTGTTCTTTACAGCAGTTTAGGCAACCCGCTTGCGTTGGGTTATTTTAATCGTTTGATTGAATTACAGCCTGACATTCGTGTGCACTTTTACAACCGCGGAATGTTTTATTTGAGCCAGCAGAATTGGAATGGAGCATTGGAAGATTTTACGAAATGTACCCAATTGGACCCTCAGGATCTAGAGTCCTTTTTCAACATAGGTTACGTCCATTTACAATTGCAATTGTATGCGGAGGCGCGTCAATATTTTACCCAAGCTTTGGCCATACAGCCGGTTAACCACCGCGCGCTTTATGGCCGTGGCTATTGCTTTGAATTATTGGGCGATTTACCTAATGCAGAGGCAGATTACCGTCAAGCGCTGTCTTTTAATCCACAACACAGAGGTTCACAGGAGGGTCTTGGAAGAATCGAGCGTGCTCGGGCGCAATCTGGTCAATAAACCAACGCTTTGAATTTGTTAGGATAGTCGGAGATAATACCATCGACGCCCATATCCACGAGCTTTTGCATTTCTGAAACGTCGTTGATTGTCCAGGGAATAACGGCAATTTGCCTAAAGTGACACCATGAAATCAGTTCTGGGGTGACCAATTCATAGCTGGGGCTGTATATATCTACAGGAAACCCCAATGCATTCATTTCTTTGGCTGGGTCGGCTGTTTTTTCTGTGATCAAGCTAAGCTTAACCGGCAAGGCAGTTTTTCGCACCTCACGAAGGGCACGAGGATCAAAGCTTTGAATACATACTTTGTTAAACACATCCGCTTCTGGATAAGCCTCATTTAATTCGTATAAGGTTTTCGCAACTGCAGCAGCAAAATTCTGTGGACCAGGATGGTACTTATTATCTCCTTTGCGGTTCGATTTGATTTCAATATTAAAATTGGGCCAGCGCAATCCTTTATCCGCTATCATAGCAAAAAGGTCTTTAAGCAGTGGTTTGCTTAGTATGGCATTTTGTTGTTCAGGGAAATCGGGATGCCCCTTTGATCCGCAGTCAAAAGCTTTAATACTGTCGTAAGTCATTTTGTAGAGGCTAAACGAAGGCCCCTCATGAGCGCTATCTTTTAACGTGCAAATGGTTTCGTTGAACCAGGGTTCATGCGATATTACGAGCTCATGGTCCGCTGTAACGCAGAGGTCCAATTCAAGCGTGCTTACCTCTGGAATCTCCAACGCTTTTTCAAATCCCAGTAATGAGTTTTCTGGAAATAGTCCGCGTGCTCCGCGATGGCCTTGCAGGTCTAACGTACGTTCAGGACGCGTACAATTCATAAGTAAAATGGAGCCGATAAGGACTAGGATGGAGTGCTTCATATTGTGTACTTTAATGACCTATTTGATAAACCTCTAAAATACTGACCCCATGCGACAAAAGGCACTCTTAAGCCTTAGTTTTGTGGTCATTTTGACCCAATGTACTATGACTGAGCAAAACGCTACTGGCGAACCTTTGGCTAAATCTGTCCCTTTCGAGATGACGGCACACGGCGATACGCGCGTGGACGAATATTATTGGATGCGCGATCGTGAAAACCCGGAAGTGATAGCGTACCTCAATGAAGAAAATGCGTATCGTGAGAAAATCATGAAAGCGACAGAGCCTTTGCAGGAGCGTTTGTACGAAGAGATCGTGGCGCGTATTAAAAAGGACGACAGTTCAGTGCCTTATGAGCTGGACGGCTATTTCTATTATACCCGATTCAATGCAGACTCTGAATATCCCCTCTACTGCCGCAAAGAAGGCTCATTGGAGGCTGAGGAAGAAGTTCTTTTAGACGTCAACGAATTGGCCGAAGGGCACGATTATTACCAGGTCACCGGACTCAGTATGCACCCCAACAACCAGAAAATTTCTTTTGGCGTGGACACGTTGAGTAGACGAATCTATACGCTGTACACTAAGGATTTGGTCACCGGTGCTCTTGATCTAATTTCAGAGACAGAATGCACGGGTGGCTCTACGTGGAGTGCAAATGGCGATTTCCTCTTTTACACAGTAAAAGATTTGGAGACCCTACGCAGTTGCAAAATCAAGCGTTGGAATGCGCTAACAGGTGAGCATAGTACGATCTACGAAGAGAAAGACGAGACGTTCAGCACGTTCGTATACAAGAGTAAAAGCAAGAAATATATTTTTATCGGCAGTGGTTCTACCATGGCCGACGAACACCGATTCATTCCCGCTGATCAGCCTGAAGCTAACTTTGAAATTATTCATCCCCGCACGCGTGGATTGGAATACGGATTGAGTCATTTTGGCGATCATTTTTACATTCGCACAAATGCGGATGGGGCGACCAATTTTAAATTGGTCCGTACACCCGTAGCAGCGCCATCCATTGAAAACTGGGAGGAGGTTATTCCACATCGCGAATCTACCTACCTCGAGGATATCGCTCTATTCAGCAATTATCTGGTTGCGGAAGAGCGTTCAAATGGCTTGACCAACCTACGCATTCAACCCTGGGGCGGCGAACCGACTTATTTACCGTTTGAAGAAGAGACCTATACCGCCTATTTGGGAAATAATCCGGGCTTCGATCAATCGCATTTGCGCTTTGGATATACCAGTATGACGACCCCAGGAAGTGTCATAGATTATGATTTTAAATCAGGCGAAAAAACAGTTCAAAAAGAGCAGGAAGTCATGGGCGGCTATGACAAATCGCTGTACGAAACCAAACGTATTTGGGCCACCGCAGCAGACGGAACTCAGGTTCCAATGTCCATAGTGTATCGAAAAGACAAACTCCGTTCTGACGGTCCTAACCCTACCATGCTTTATGGGTATGGTAGCTATGGAATCACTGTTGATCCACAATTCTCAAGTGTTCGTTTAAGTTTGTTAGACCGTGGTTTTGTTTACGTAATTGCACACATACGAGGATCCCAATACCTAGGAAGACCTTGGTATGAAAACGGAAAGATGTTTAATAAAATGAACTCTTTTACTGACTTTATTAGTTGTGCAGAAACGCTTATTAACCTAGGATATGCCGCTCCAGAAACCCTAATGGCTTCGGGAGGTAGTGCGGGTGGATTGTTAATGGGAACAGTGGTTAATCTGCGACCGGACCTCTTCAGAGGAGTGCTTGCAGCAGTGCCATTTGTGGATGTTATGACTACCATGCTTGATGAAACAATCCCGCTCACAACGGGAGAATACGATGAATGGGGCAATCCTAATAATGAGGACAGTTACAACTATATGAAAAGTTACAGTCCGTATGATAATGTTACAGCTCAGGCCTATCCAGCCATGCTCATTACAACCGGTTTACACGACAGTCAAGTTCAGTATTGGGAACCTGCAAAATGGGTAGCACGCCTGCGTAAACTTCGTACAAATAAGAAGGAGCCGCTTTTAATGTACTGCAATATGGAAACAGGACACGGTGGTGCTTCAGGTCGTTTTGAAAGTTTGAAAGAAACGGCAATGGAATACGCCTTCTTCTTAGATTTAATGGGCATCAAGTCATGAGTATTCAGCTGACCGATATTACTAAAAATTACGGCACCCAAAAAGCCCTTGACAAGGTTACATTGACCATTGAAAAGGGACAAATCACGGGGCTATTAGGACCAAATGGTGCTGGGAAGAGTACCCTGATGAAAATTATTACGGGTGCTATTTTACCCACCTCTGGCACAGCTGTGGTGAATGGCGTTGATGTAGTTACATCGCCCCTGGAAGTGCAGCGTTCGTTAGGTTACTTGCCTGAGCACAATCCGCAATATTTAGAGCTTTATGTACGTGAATACCTAGAATATGTTGCTGAGATGTATAAGGTGGGTAAAGAGCGTATTCCTACGGTGATAGAACAGACTGTTTTAGGGTCAGAGCAGCGTAAAAAAATAGGCGCTTTATCTAAAGGATATCGGCAGCGGGTGGGCCTGGCTGCCGCATTGATTCCGGATCCACAAGTCCTCATCCTGGATGAACCTACAACGGGTTTAGATCCTGCCCAATTGATTGAAATACGTTCACTACTCAAGAATATAGCAGCAAATAAAACCGTCTTGTTTTCCACACATATCATGCAAGAAGTGGTTGAGTTGTGTTCTAGTTGTATATTCCTAGAGGGTGGCAAGATGAAACAGGTATTGACTGAAACTGAAATCCAAAAAGGCTCGAAATATCTTGAAGAAATCTTTGCGAAGTAGATTGTAGTCTCAATAATGAGTCAATGACATCTGCTATAAGCCTCAAATAGGACTTCATAAGCTTGTTTCTCCCAAAATTTGACTACTTCGAAAATACAGTCCAATACAATTTCCCTATCTTCATTGTAAACCACGCCTTTAGTGCTCTATTACTCGCAATCTTGGGAAGATACTTACCTACTTCGAAGTATCGTTGATACGCATGAGGTTGAGCACTATCACATGGTTGCCAGTGGTGGAGACCATGCCTTCAGTTTACTCCGCCACGGAGTCACGCACATTCATTTGATAGATACGGAACATGCGCAGATTGGACACGTTCAAAAGAAGCTTGCGGCCCTAAGTGCTCCGAATCGTGATGAACTCTTTGGCGTTAGCTCACGACGGGGGTTGTTGCACGGCGGTAAATTGGAAGGCTTTCTACAGAAGTTTTCTAGAGTGTTCCCTATTTTATTAGCTCCTGGCGCACGAAAACAGATGGTGCAGGCAGATTCAACAGCGCACAGAGCTGAGGTATATGCCCAGAAATGGGATACTCGAAGATTTCAATTTTTAACCAGTCGAATTTTCTCACTCGAAAATGTGGATACCAAAGCGCGTCCTCTTGGTTTGATTCAAGACAAGAGTAAAAAACCGAGGCAGGTGAATTATTTGGACCAATTCAAAGAAAAAATCCTTGCCCACAGGCTCATCGAAAACCCATATGTAGATTATATCATTCACGGCTATCACAAACACAGTCGGTTAGATTACTTGCAAGGGAATTGGATCCCAGAATCAGATGCTTTACTATTCCACCTCATGGATATGAAATCCTACGTAAAGGAATTACCGCGGGCTCGCCATATGATCCACGCTTCGGACATTATGGAGGGAACGGACGAGGAGTACAATGATGACTTTTTTGCGGTGGTTGATCAGGCATGTACACCGGGATCATTATTTCTCTATTGGGAACATCGCTACGCTATAACAGTTCCCCACTCCTTCCAAAACCAATGGACCTTAGTGAAAGTGACGGAAAATGATAGGGTACCTTTTTACAATAACTTTTACCTATGGAAGAAACAAAGCAAGGACTAGGGCGTCGGCTCTACCAATACCAGATCGAACGGTTCCCTCTGGTCTTTTTGTTGCCAACCACATTGGCCATTATTGTGTCAACGTTGGCTGTTTTGGAATTAGACGGTTACTACGCAGAGTGGTGGAAATATGCCTTACTTGCCGTGGCTGGACTGTCTTTCTTACTTCACACTCGAGTCATTGATGAGTTAAGAGATAAAGAGGTTGATGATGTGCATCATCCGGATCGCCCATTACAGCGTGGACTGATCATTGAAAAGGAAATCTTGCGTATTGGTTATTGGAATGGCGGAATATTCATCAGTATCCACATAGTTTTGGATCCCTTATCTGGCTTACTTTCTGCAGGTCTATTGCTCTATTCTATTTTGGCGCGTTACGAGGTAGGTCCCTTAGCAATGCTCAAGCCTCACTTCTGGTTATACAATGTTATCATGCTAATGCAGATGTTGTTGCTTCAATTGGTCGCCTATGCGGCCATTTCCAAAACACTTCAGTGGTCCGAAAACATTTGGTGGCACGCCTTGGGTGTATTTGCCTTGAGTGCGCTTGTCGAAGCTGCCCGAAAATGCCTTCCACCTGACGAAGAAACAGCTTACAGAGACAGCTATTCTTCACGCTTAGGTATATGGGGGAGTGCAGTTGTAACCTTGCTTATTGGGCTGCTTTCGATGTGGCTCTATGCTCAAATTCCCGGAGTATCGCAGCTTTACCTTTGGTTATCGATCCTACCATTGCTTTTAGGCGCATTGCGCTACGCAAACAAACCGGATAAAAAAGGGAAGTACGGTATTCAAGCTGGCGCCGTCTTATCGTATATATTACTCAATCTAGTAGTATGGCTCTAACTTTAGGCGTTTTTGGGAATAAGGCCAAGGGGCTCGCAAGCTTAAAGCGACATGGATTTAACACGTTGCCCTTCACTTCGGTTTGCGTGGATACAGACCTTCTAAGAGGTATTCCAGAGGAGACTACTCAAGCCATTTTAGCTCAAATAGGGAAGGCTGATTTTTACGCAGTTCGCAGCTCGAGCATTACCGAGGATACTGAGGAAAGTGCTGCCGCTGGCCAATTTAAAACCCTACTAGGCATCACCAAAGAATTGCTCCCCTTCGCGATCAGTGAAGTTGCGGAAAGCTTACCGGAAATATCTCCAGACGAAGAACCTCACGGCGTCATAATCCAGCCACTGATTCACAGTGAAAATAGCACTTCAGGTGTAATGTTTACTCATGAAGAACGATGGATGGTCAACTATGCGCCGGGATTATGTAATTATGTAGTTCAAGGGTTTGAAGTTGCACAACGAGGGTTTCATCCTGGTGGAAAATCTTGGATGGCCCAAGGGGCCGATTTACGACAAGGTCAGCTCTTTGAACCAACTTCTGGTCAAATCGCTACGAAGCAGTTTGAGACTAATAACTGGACCCCTAAACTAGAGCGAGCTCTTCTCCGTTTGTACCGAGAGGTTCACCGGCATTACCGCAAGCCTATGGATGTGGAGTGGACCTTTGTAGAGGGCGAATTGTACGTACTACAAATACGCCCGGTGACGGTGGACTGGCTCCCACAACTTTGGTTGTTTGATAACTCCAACCTGGCCGAATCCTACACTGGTACGGTAAGCCCCATGACTGCGAGTGTGGCGCGTCGACTCTACAAATACGTATATGAGGATTTACTGGCACACAGCGGGGTTCCTAAGCAAACCATCCGTCGCCATCAATACGTTTTTGACAACCTCGTAAAAGATTTTAACGGCCGCATGTACTATGTTATGAATCATTGGTATGCCATGATGTTCTTCTTGCCTGGTTATGAGCGGAACAAGGAAAACCTCGAGCGCATGATCACAGCTGAAATTCGCCAGCAAATTTTCCTCCCAGAAAGTATGCGACCGGCAACTTGGTTGAAGTTTGCCTATTACCCTCTCATGTTGTGGAAGACTCTCTGTTTCCCATTAACGAAGAAGAGATTCAATCACATCGTTAAGAAAGATTTTAATGTTTTAGGCAGGACCGGTTTTTCCCAGCGTTCCACCTCCGAACTTCAAACTTTATGGAACCACTGCGAGAGCCGCTGGTTGCGCCGCTGGTATGTCACTGTCGAGAGCGACACTGTACTCATGACCTTCTTAGGATGGGCAGAGAAAAAGTTCAGCCCAGAGCAGCTTCGAGGCTTCCTATCAGTGGAAACCCCGAGCGTCAAACAATTACGAGACTTCAAGGCTTTGGCCCATGAGGTGATGCAAGATGTTATATTGAAGGAGGCGTTAATCGCGGTTGACGAATCTGCGTTCCACGTTCAACTCCAAAAAAATAGCAGCTTACAAGAGCGTTGGACCAAGTATTTCTCTGTCTTCGGTGGCCGGTTCCCCAACGAGCTCAAGCTTGAATCGCCTAGTCCTATGGATGATTTCAGCGCCCTGTCAAACGCCATCAAAGAGATTGCCTCCAGTCCACTTTTGTCTAACGGCTCCCAAACTAACCAAAAACTTCCATGGGGTATCAAGCAATTACAGCGCTACATCAAACAGCGCGAAGCATTTAGATTACTGCGCTCTACCGGATTTGGTTGGTTGCGTCGAATATTGCTTCAAGGGGGAATTAACGCTGCCCAATCCGGTCATATTTATGAACCCGATGATATCTTCTACCTAAAAATCGAAGAATGGTTTGCCGGCGATCATGCACATTGGAAAGATTTGATTGCACAGCGCAAAGCACAATATGCCGAACACGCAGTTGATCGATACCCACGCAGTTTCGCAGCAACCCCATCGGGTGAAGCACCGCCCTATATCCCTGGAGCTTCCACCGGCGAAATCGTAGAGGGACAATGCGTATTTCCCGGAGTCGTCCGCGGCCGATTATTGGTGATGGACGAATACCGACCAGGACCCTGGCCAGACTTTGATATCCTCGTGGCGAAGCATACCGATCCTGGATGGAGTATGCTCATAAGTAAAGCTAAGGGCTTAGTGGTCGAACAAGGCGGGCTGCTTTCACACGCTTCTATTGTTACAAGAGAATTAGGCATACCCTGCATCATAGGGGCTCCAAATGCCACAGCGCTGTTACAAGACGGGGGAGAAGCCGTTCTTGATGCCGCAAGCGGCAATTTAAAACCCTTACTATGATACCTACGCGAGACCATTTTCAAAATTTTATTCGCCACCGCAAAGCCAACCTCGGCTACGAGTCGTGTGATTACGAGCGCACATGCTGGGACTTCTATTCATCCAAGACCAGTGCCCAATGGATCGATAATGAGTATTTCTGCTTCGGCACCTATCCGTTTATGGATGGACACGCTTTTGGGTTTTTTGAGCTGAAAGGAGGCACCGAAGAAAATCAACAAGAAGCATGGGCTCAAATTAGGGCTCAATACGTCGGCCCTTTATACGGCCCAATCAACGGTTCTACTTTCTTGCCGTATAAGTTCATCTCTATGACCGACGGCAGCCCTATCTTCCCAGGCGAGTGGGATAACGCTCCCTCTGTTGCCCAATTTTTTAACGCCTGCCAACCTAAAAAAGTAGTAAAATACCGAAGCGCTTATCGTACCTATTACGATGTTGTCATTGAAGTATCCGAACCCTTTCTTCAAGGTTGGTATGATAAAGGATTTAGTCTCGAACCCATAGAAATATCCTTTCCCGGAACACTCGAAGCCCTCTTAAATATGATCAACGTCATTTTCAAAGGTAATTGGGGATATGAGTCTATGACTAAGGATCAATTCCATTCTTGGCTTCAACACATGACCGCCGGATCTGATAACACCCCGCTCCTATATTGGGTCCAGATAAAAGATCAAAAAGTAGGCTTTGCCTATTTATCAGAACTCCCCGACGCTACCGTCATTTTTAAAACCATTGGTATTTTGCCTGAATTCCAAGCCCAGGGTTTAGGCAATGCTATTGCCGGACAACTTCACAAAGTCGCTAAATCCCGTAACGCTCAAAGATGCATTTATGCCTTAGTTCAGGTCGATAACCGCGTCAACCGCATGCCAGACCCCGATATCACCATTATGCGTGAATATGAAACCTATATCTTTTAAATTCTGCTGTCTCCACGATTTTTCTATCGCCGTTGATGAATGCTCAGGTCATTTTCTTCGCCGCTATCCGAGACTTTATAGAATTAGCAATTCCATACTACTTTGATAATCTGTTTATTCCGACCCTAGACGCGTATTTAATGGCATTCTCTAGGTATTAGTTTGGTATAATGCCACGAACAGCCCTATATTTGCGCCACAATAACGCGGAGTGGAGCAGTTGGTAGCTCGTCGGGCTCATAACCCGAAGGTCGTAGGTTCGAGTCCTGCCTCCGCTACTACCCGAGACCCGAAGACATTTTGTCTTCGGGTTTTGTTTTTATCAGAAGTCCAAGTGTCTATGAAACAGCCAGTTATCTCTAAAAGTAGGTGGATGTTCGAGGTTCGATATT
>OCVQ010000639.1_pt1 | contig 31366 bp, 32 predicted proteins | sample 1539061 | NCBI WGS metagenome assembly OCVQ01 (sample SAMEA3355526, study PRJEB22509) | marine metagenome | biome: marine; feature: river plume; material: water | place: USA | collected 2010-08-08 | depth 0.5 m | reverse complement strand
GAATGTATCCACCGATGGTGATGGATGAAGAGTTACATGCAGATGGCACAATTAAGAAGCCTGGTCAAAAGTATTACATGAAGCCGATGAACTGCCCATTCCACAATCTAATTTTTCAATCCTCACCAAAATCATATCGAGATCTACCGCTCCGGTTATTTGAGTTTGGAACTGTCTACCGTTATGAAAAATCTGGCGTAGTTCACGGTATTACCAGAGCACGTGGATTTACCCAAGATGATGCACATATTTACTGCACAAAAGAGCAGATGGCAGATGAGCTAGATTCACTTTTAACCTTCGTGCTTAATCTTTTAAGAGATTATGGATTAACTGACTTCTATTTGGAATTATCAACTAGGAATCCAGAAAAATCAGTTGGTGAAGACAAAGATTGGCAGGATGCAACCGATGCCTTGCAACAAGCTGCTGAAAAACAGAAATTAGAGTTGGTATTAGATCCAGGTGGAGCCGCTTTTTATGGCCCAAAGATCTCAGTACAAGCAAGGGATGCGATTGGTAGAACATGGCAGATGTCTACAATTCAAGTTGATTTCCAATTGCCTCAAAGATTTGATTTAGGTTACGCCGCATCCGATGGATCACGTAAGCAACCAGTAATGATTCACCGAGCATTATTTGGATCAATTGAAAGATTTTTTGGTGTTTTAACTGAACATTATGCAGGTGCTTTCCCGCCATGGCTGGCACCAGTTCAAGTTAGAGGTATTCCAGTAGCAGACTCAATTAATCCCTACCTACAAGATGTTATTAAGCAATTTAAGAAGGCTGGCATAAGAGCAGATATTGATATCTCTGATGATCGAATGCAGAAAAAGGTGCGCAACGCCCAACTTGAAAAGATTCCGTTTATGTTGATTGCAGGGGATGAGGACATGTCGGCTAAGGCGGTTTCCTTTAGATATCGAAATGGTGAGCAGAAGAATCAAATTCCTATTCAACAAGCAATCGATGAAGTATTAGCATCAATAAAAGATCGCAAACAAATTTAAATGAGTGATCAAGTAATTTCTGGTGGAGCAGGCATGCCAGATAGTTGGCAGCGACTTTGGGCGCCACATCGAATGTCATATTTAGAAGGGGAGAACCGTCCTCTTCCAGGAAATGAAATACCTTGCCCATTTTGTCGAATAACTAATTTAAGCGATGAGGAAGCGTTAATTGTTGCAAGGGGTAAAGAGGCTTATGTTGTCATGAACTTATATCCATATAACGCAGGCCACCTTTTGATCTGCACAAATCGACATGTAGCAGAGCTGCCAGATTTATCTGTATCAGAGCGAAATGAAGTTCAGGAGTTGACTGCACATGCAATGAAGGTGCTTCGCAAGGTGAGTAATGCTGTCGGATTTAACATTGGGATTAATCAAGGCGCAGTTTCAGGTGCTGGGATCGCTGGTCATTTGCACCAGCACGTGGTGCCAAGGTGGGGTGGGGATGCAAACTTTATGCCGATAATTGGAAAGACAAAAGTAATGCCAAAGCTTTTACAGGAGAGCAGGCAGCAATTAGCTGCGGCTTGGGATCAAATCTAAGAAGCGCTTAATCTCAGCTACACCTAAATTGTTTTTAGGCAGTAGTGGAATGGCTGGAATAATTAATCCTGCGCTAAATTGTTCCCAACCGCCTTCTATTAAAGAATTATGTAGCTCCTCTTTAAATTCTAAAATCAACTCTTTATGTTCGCTATCACTTGGGATTTTTACCATTTTCTCAGTTGAGTAATCGGTGATCATTTGATCTTCAAGATTGATTAAAGCAGTTGGTTCTCCATTATCTGCATGCAAAACTAAATAGGGAGTTACCACCGGTTCTAGCATTTTTCCAACTATTGCACTCATATCTTCAAAATCAACGTCGCCATCTTCAAAATCAATTACTGCAACAATTGTTGGTATATATAACTCTCTAAAGGTGTGCCACTGAGAAACTAGTTTTGAATCGATCCCTGTTTTAGCACTGGCCACAATTACCACCACATCTGCGGTGATCAATGTCGGGTCATCAATATTGGCAGATGGCAGCCCAAGGAGCGTTGAAATCTGCTCATTCTCAGGAGATATTCCAAGGATAAACCGTGCGTTAATTAGGTCGGTCATGATCGATAAGCCTACGATGGGAATTATGTTGCAGCGTTCATTACGTGATCCTGTCGCGAAAATTATTGCCCCATTGGTCAAAATCCTGATCAAATTACGGATTAGCGCCAATTTAATATCAACAATTGGTGGAGTTGGCAGTGTTTGCAGTGCACTTTATTTCTTCCCTAAAGGCGATTTCGTTGTTGGTGTTATTTGGGTGGCTGCCTTTGTGCTCTTTGATTTATTTGATGGCGCAGTTGCCAGGGCTTCAAATAAAGGAGTCAGTAAATGGGGAGCAGTCCTAGATTCAACTCTTGATCGCTTAAGTGATGCGGCCATCTTTGTTGGCGCATTATTGTTTTTCATTAAAAATGATGACCGGTTAGTGCCACTATTTTTGATTACAGCAGTTGCATCTTTCATGGTTTCATACATCAAGGCTCGGGCAGAATCCTTAAATATAGTTTGCAATGGCGGAATCGCTGAACGAAGTGAGCGCTTAATAATTGCTTTAACTGCATATGGATTACACGGCTTAGAGGTTGATTACGCTATGGCGATTGGTCTTTGGGTTCTAGCTTTACTATCAGTATTTACTATGGCGCAAAGAATGTTGATTGTTTATAAAGCGGTGAAGTAGATGTACTTACTATATTTGTTTGCTTGGAAATTAATCGCACTTCTACCTGAGAAATCCGCCTACAAATTGGCCGAGTATGTCTCGGATCGAATTTATAAGAAAAATGGAAAAGGCATCAAACAACTTCGGAGCAATTATGCTCGAGTAATGCCTGAATACTCTGCAGAAAAGCTAGAGGAGTTAACAAAACTAGGAATGCGTTCATATCTTCGCTACTGGTTTGATACTTTCCGTTTGAGTAAGTGGAGTAAAAATCGAATCATTCAAACCACTCAAGTAATTAGAGAAAATTTACTAAGAGATCCGGTCCAAAGTAAGCGTGGCTGCATCGTGGCTTTGCCACATGCTGGCAATTGGGATCATGCCGCAGCATATTTTTGTTCAACTGGAATCCCTTTAACTGCTGTTGTTGAGAAGCTAAAGCCAGAGGCGATTTTTAAGAAGTTTTTGGCCTACCGAGAAAGTATCGGAATTGAAGCTATAAGCCACAAGGAAAAAACTATTCCAATTCTTACTGAGCGATTACAGGCTGGAAAACTAATCGCATTGGTAGCAGATAGAGATATGTCTAGAAATGGTATTGAGGTCAACTTCTTTGGTAAAACGGCCAAGATGCCTGCTGGGCCAGCCATTTTGGCTATTAAAACTGGTGCACCCATTACTACCGCATATGTTCGCTACGTATCAAGTGGCATTGAAATAATTTTCGATGAAACCATTATGCCAACTGATTCTGGAAGTGAAGAAGAACAGATTAAAATAATTACACAATCAATAGCTGATAATTTTGCAAAGCGTATTAAGGAATATCCAGTTGATTGGCATATGCTGCAAAGGATTTGGATAGATGAAGAACATTAGAATTGGCATGGTTTGTCCCTATGGCTGGGATACGCCCGGGGGAGTCCAATCCCATATTCGTGATTTGGCGGAACATTTAATTGAAGAAGGACACTACGTTTCTGTTCTTACGCCAATTTCAGATGATTCAGTTAAGCATGAAGATTACGTTGTAAATGCTGGCAAACCAATCTCTATTCCAGTTAACGGTTCAGTAGCTCGAGTGTTATTTGGTCCTATTGCAAGTTCACGAGCAAAACAATGGATTGCAAGTGGGGATTTTGATCTTCTTCATTTACATGAACCAGCAATACCTTCTTTATCTTTACTTGCCTGTTCAGCAGCAGAAGGCCCGTTAGTTGGTACCTTCCATGTTTCAACTCCAAAGAAAAAAGCTATTTATGCGATTGGTCCGATCTTGGAACCAATTGTGGAGAAGTTAAATGCCCGCATAGCAGTTAGTGAGCTAGCTCGATCAACTTTAAAAGATCACTTTGATACAGATGCGGTGGTTATTCCAAATGGTATTGATGGTCAAAGATATGCAAGTGCCAAAGTTAATAGCGAGTACTCAAATGGCCACACCGTTGGATTTATTGGGCGTATTGAGGAGCCTAGAAAAGGATTACAGGTATTAATTGATTCGCTATCAATTGTTGCAAGGTTTATTCCAGATGTTCAATTTTTGGTAGCAGGCCCTGGTGATAGTAATGAATTTACAAAGAAATTAAACCCGCAACTAAAAAGCCGGATTAAATTTCTAGGGTTGTTAAGTAATGAAGAAAAAGAGCGTTTCTTAAAATCCATTCAAATTTATGTTGCGCCAAATACTGGTAGCGAATCCTTTGGCATTATCTTGACTGAAGCACTCTCTGCCGGCACAGCAGTCGTTGCCAGTGATATACCAGCTTTTAAAGCTGTTCTTGAAAATGGTGAAGCTGGTGAATTGTTTAAGAATGAAGACTCTGCTGATCTTGCAAAGGTTTTAGTTGCATTATTGCGAGATGATGACAAACGTAAACGATTGGGTGAAAACGGCAGATTAAGCGCGCAAAAATATGATTGGCAGGTAGTGGCAGAACAAATTGAGAATGTTTATGAAATGGCAATAGCTGGTGGACAACGTGTAACTCTTGCCTCTGAAAATAGATTTTGGAGCAGACGATGAATTTCCAAACCCTTGTAATAATTCTTTTCGTGGTCTTAATTGGATGGTATTTATCTTTTTCCGCATCAAGATTAGACCGCCTTCATCACAAGGTAGAGACCTCTTGGGCAACCTTGGATGCGCTTTTGCAGCAACGAGCAGCTTTAGCTCATGAAATAGTTGCTGAATCTAATTTAGATCCAGCTACTGCTTACCTAATTTCAAGTTCTGCTGCAGCAGCGCGCAATGCAAACATAGTTGAAAGATCATCAGCTGAGAGCGTTCTTTCTGAATCCTTAAAATTAGTGCAAGGAGCTGCAATAGATCACTCTTTAGAGCTACCGTCCGACTTACTTGTTGAATTATCAGATATCACTGGCAAAGTGAAGATCGCGATAAACATTCACTTAGAAGCGGTTAATGCCACTAGAAATGTTAGATCTAAACCATTAATTAGATTATTCAGATTAGCTGGTAAAGCCCCACTGCCGATCCGCTACGCATTTGAGGATGATATTTTGTGAAATTAGTAAGAAGATTAATTCTTTTCATCTCATTGACCGTGATCATACTTTCTCTTACTGGAACTACTGATTTGCCTAAGCTTTCACTAGCAAGGGAGGAGGCTAAGAATTTCTTTACTGGCCTTGCAGGTGAAAACAAACAAATTTTAGTTGTAAAAATTGATGATACAAACGCAGCACATCCCCAAATCGGAATCGAGGATGCTGATCTGGTTTATGTGGAACAAGTTGAGGGTGGGTTAACTAGATTAGCTGCCATTTACACATCAAAGCTTCCGCCATTAATTGGTCCAATTAGATCTGCTCGAATTTCAGATATTGAATTACTTGCCCAGTTTGGTCGAGTTGGGTTTGCTTACAGTGGTGCTCAAAGCAAGATGAGGCCGGTAATTGCAGAGGCTAATTTAGAAAATCTCTCAGCGGAGCGAAACCCACCTTCAATCTATGGGAAGGATCCAAATCGCATAGGTCCGGTAGATATGATTTTAAAGCCAGACTTGTTATTAGAACGAGCTAATGCAAACCCTAAGATAAGAATTGAAACAGCTACCGCTTCAGTATTTGCCTTTGGTGATGCACCAAAAGGTGAAACAAATACAGCAATTGCAAAGATTAAATGGCCAAGTGCTAAGTATGAATTGCGCTGGGATAGCGCAAACGAAAAATGGCTAATTTACTTCAATGAAAAACCAAACATGGCTGCTAATGGTGAACACTTATACGCTGACACTGCAATTATTCAGATCGTGTCGATAACGCCATCTATTTATGGAGATAAGTTTGGAGAAATTACACCGTTTAGCAAAACAACTGGAAGTGGGAAAGCGGTAATGCTGCGGGATGGTTTTAGTTATCAAATAAGCTGGCAACGTAATTTAGAAACCGATGTGACCACCTGGAAGAGTGAGGATGGCGGCGTAGCCAATTTCAAGCCTGGCCGAACTTGGATTTTCTTAACCGATAAAGCCCCAGTTTTAACCCCGTGATAAGCCTGCTGGTGTGAGCAAGGCTTCATTTAACTGTTTTTAAAGATCTAAAGTAATTAGTACACTAGGAGTCTAGATAATTTCAGGGGAGCAAAATGTCTAAAGAAACAGGCACAGCACGAGTAAAACGCGGCATGGCAGAAATGCTTAAGGGCGGCGTGATTATGGATGTTGTAAATGTTGAACAGGCCAAGATCGCAGAAGATGCTGGCGCTGTTGCAGTAATGGCGCTTGAGCGCGTTCCTGCAGACATACGTGCCCAAGGTGGCGTTGCTCGTATGTCTGATCCAGACATGATCACTGCAATTCAAGCAGCAGTTTCAATTCCAGTAATGGCAAAAGCAAGAATCGGACATTTTGTTGAAGCACAAGTTTTACAAACACTTGGTGTTGATTACATCGATGAGTCAGAGGTTTTAACTCCAGCAGATTATGCCAACCATATTGATAAATGGAATTTCACAATTCCATTTGTATGCGGTGCTACAAATCTCGGTGAGGCCCTTCGTAGAATAAATGAAGGCGCCGCCATGATTCGATCTAAGGGTGAAGCAGGAACTGGTGATGTTTCAAATGCAACTACACATATGCGAACTATTTCAGGAGAGATTCGACGATTAACATCAATGCGTGAAGATGAGCTTTTTGTTGCAGCCAAGGAATTACAAGCTCCATTTGATTTAGTAAAAGAGGTAGCTAGCACTGGAAAACTGCCAGTCGTATTATTTACTGCTGGTGGAATTGCAACTCCTGCTGATGCAGCGATGATGATGCAATTAGGAGCAGATGGAGTATTTGTTGGTTCAGGTATCTTTAAATCAGGAGACCCTGCAAAGCGTGCTGCTGCATGTGTGAAGGCAGTTACTTACTTCACTGACGCAAAAGTTGTAGCTGAGGTTTCTCGTGGTTTGGGAGAAGCGATGGTTGGTATAAATGTTGCTGATATTCCTGTGCCACACCGGTTAGCGGAGCGGGGCTGGTAATTGTGAAAATTGGAGTACTTGCACTCCAAGGTGATGTTCGCGAACATATCCAATCTTTAAGTGATTGTGGAGTAGATGCGCGAGCAGTTAAGACAAAAGAAGAGATAAAAGATATCTCAGCCTTAGTTATTCCTGGTGGTGAATCAACAACCATCGCAAAACTTGCTAGAGCTTTTGATCTTATGGACTTGATTAAAGATCGAATTAAATCTGGAATGCCTACTTATGGTTCTTGTGCTGGCATGATTTTGTTATCTGATGTGGTTAAAGATGCAATCCAGGGGCAGGAAACCTTTGGTGGAATCGATATGGTGGTTCGTCGAAACGCCTTTGGGCGCCAAGTGGATTCATTTGAAACAGATTTAAAGTTTAAAGGTATTACTGAACCTGCAGTAAGAGCTGTTTTTATTCGCGCTCCGTGGGTGGAATCTGTCGGTGCATCTGTTGAGGTACTAGCTGAAATTACTGATGCTAAAGGTTTAAAGCATCCGGTAGCTGTGCGATCTGGACATCTTTTAGCTACATCATTTCATCCAGAATTAACTGGTGATAATCGAGTACATAGATTTTTTGTTGAAAACATCTGCCGCGAGCTAGCCGGATCTAAAGGGTAATTGGAGAATTCATGAGCGGTCATTCCAAGTGGGCAACCACTAAACATAAAAAAGCAATCATAGATTCCAGACGTGCTAAAAACTTCGCAAAATTGATTAAGGCTATTGAAGTATCAGCCCGTGCTGGTGGCGCTGATCTTTCTGGTAATCCAACATTATTTGATGCAATTGCTAAGGCAAAAAAGAATTCCGTTCCAGCTGACAATATTGATCGCGCAGTTAAACGAGGTGCTGGTCTTGAAACTGGTGGTAAAGAGTGGGAAACAATTATGTATGAAGGGTATGCAGCCGGTGGGGTGGCATTATTAATTGAGTGTTTATCTGATAATCGAAACCGTGCTGCATCTGAAGTACGTGTTGCCGTAACTAGAAACGGTGGAAATATGGCCGATCCTGGCTCTGTTTCTTATCTATTTAATCGTAAGGGCGTAGTTATTGTTTCAAAAAATGGCGGCAAAGTAACTGAAGATTCACTTCTTGAGGTTGTTTTAGATGCTGGTGCTGATGAAGTAAATGATCTGGGTGATTCATTTGAGGTTGTTGCTCAACCCTCTGATTTAGTTGCAGTGCGTACATCTCTGCAAACAGCAGGTATTGATTATGAATCTGCTGAAACTTCATTTTTGCCAACCATGTCCATTCCAATTGATTCAGATACAGCCAAGAAGGTATTTGAATTGATTGAAGCAATCGAAGAGCTAGATGATGTGCAAAATGTTTACGGAAATTTTGATGTTTCAGATGAAGTGATGGCGAGCCTTAGTTCATAATTTTTTCACCGCTGATTAGGCTTGTCCTATGCGCGTTTTAGGAATTGACCCAGGATTAACTAGATGCGGTATTGGCATCGTTGATTCAGTTGGACCTCAAAAACTTGAAATGGTTGGGGTAGGGGTTATCAAAACTGATATTGATGCGAGCCTTGAATTTAGATTATTGGAGTTAGAAAAAGAGATCTCACTTTGGATAAATAAATATAAACCTGATGTGATTGCGGTGGAGCGAGTTTTTTCCCAACTAAATGTTAAGACCGCGATGGCAACCGGACAAGCTGCTGGAGTGGCTTTACTTTTAGCTGCTAAGGCAGGCATCCCAGTTGTTTTACACACCCCTAGTGAGGTTAAGGCGGCAGTAACTGGTTCTGGTCGGGCTGATAAAAAACAGGTCGCGCAAATGGTCAAGCGATTACTTAAATTAAAGGAAATTCCAAAACCCGTCGATAGCACCGATGCCTTAGCACTGGCTATCTGCCATCATTGGCGAGGAGTTGGTAATGCCAGATTGGCAAGTGCCAAGAAGAAGGCAATTAAAAAGCGATGATTAGTTCAATATCTGGGACCGTCAAGTCAACCTCAATAAGTTCAATTGTGGTGGAAGTTGGTGGAGTTGGCGTGCTTTTGCAGGTGCCAATCAGAATCGCTGCGAAAATTCAAAGTGGTGAAATGGTGAGCTTTCATACTTATTTAATAGTTCGCGAAGATGCGCTAACGCTATATGGATTCACTGAAATTTTAGATAGAGATTTTTTTGAACTTCTTCTTTCAGTTACCGGAATTGGTCCTAAGGTGGCTCAATCAATTTTGGCAAATAGTGATGCGAGCACAATCGCAACTGCAGTTGTGTCATCAAATTTAAAAACTTTAGAATCAGTTCCTGGGTTAGGCAAAAAAGGAGCTCAACGTTTAGTACTTGAGTTAAAGGATAAGGCCGCAGCCTTTGCTGGTGGCAAAACAGGTTCAAATCTTGCGACATCAAATCAAGTAGAAAATGCATTACAAGGCCTTGGCTACTCCGGTAAAGAAGCGGCAGCAATGCTTAACCAGGTAATGAAGGACGAAAAAATTGAAGGATTAAGTGCTGCGCAAATTTTGAAGTTAGCTCTTAAAAGCTCTGGGAAGCAATAATGAGTGAGCGAATTATCGATCAGGGCGCTGATGATGCAGAACGTGTTGCAGAGTTAGCTCTGCGACCAAAGAATTTAAATGAGTTTGTAGGTCAATTAAGAGTAAGAGATCAATTAGATTTATTGCTTTCAGCTGCAAGGCAGCGTAAAGCCACAGCAGATCACATACTTTTTTCTGGCCCTCCTGGTTTAGGTAAAACAACTCTGGCAATGATTGTCGCTTCAGAGATGGATTGTCCGATTCGAATTACCTCAGGGCCAGCAATACAACATGCTGGTGATTTAGCATCAATTCTTTCCTCTTTGGTGGAGGGTGAGATTTTATTTTTAGATGAAATTCATCGAATGTCTCGCCCAGCAGAGGAGATGCTCTATTTAGCGATGGAAGATTTTCGGGTGGATGTAATTGTTGGGAAGGGAGCAGGTGCAACATCTATTCCGCTAGAGCTACCGCATTTCACTCTAGTTGGCGCAACAACTAGAGCTGGTCTGCTACCTAGTCCACTTCGCGATCGATTCGGATTCACTGCCCAACTAGATTTTTATGAAGCAGATGAACTTTCGCAAATTATTAAGCGAAGTGCCCAATTACTAGAGATTGAGATCGATAAAGCAGCGATTGCTGAAATAGCATCTCGCTCTCGTGGAACGCCAAGAGTTGCTAACCGATTATTGAGAAGAGTTCGCGATTACGCCCAAGTTAATAAGGAGAAAGTTGTGCAGTTAGAGCATGCAAAAACTGCTTTGCAAATTTATGAAGTAGATCAAATCGGTTTAGATCGTCTAGATAAAGCAGTATTAACTGCTTTGATTAAAAACTTTAATGGTGGCCCGGTTGGCGTTTCAACTTTAGCGATGGCGGTAGGTGAAGAGATTGAGACAATCGAATCCTTAGCTGAGCCATTTTTAGTTCGTATGGGCTTTCTAGCAAGAACTCCAAGAGGTCGAATCGCAACTGCAGCTGGGTGGTCACACCTTGGAATTAAGCCGCCGTTGTCAGCACAAATTGGAACGGATGCAACACTTTTTGATCAAGACCCAGATATCGCCCAATAATTCTTATTTTTTACCTATATTTCAAGGCTAAATGCTTGGATTTCTCAATAATCTCACCTCAGCCTAGAATTGGCTCTCATGTCTGCTAATAAAATTGCAAATACCCAAGCCAGAGCGGTTAGAACTATCTCTATCTTGCTGCTAACAATCTTGGCAATGAGCGGCCTCTCCTTCGTACTTGGTGCAACCTCTTTCAAACTTGGTTTGGATTTACAAGGTGGAACAAGCGTTACCTTGCAACCTCGAATTGAAGATGGTCAAGCTGGAAAAGTGACAGCTGAAGCAATTGATCAAGCAGTTGAAATTATTCGCCAACGTGTTAACTCACTAGGTGTTGCTGAATCTGAAGTATCAGCACAAGGCACTGGTGTTAATCGCCAAATTGTTATTCAAGTTCCAGGAGAAACTGGCCGTCGAATTGTTGATTTAGTTGGACAAACTGCTGAACTTAGATTTCGACCAGTTCTGGCAGAAGGGGCAGCCAATGCCACTTCATTATCAGCAGATACTGCAACAGCGGTTTTACCTGCTGGAGTTACTCCAGAATTAAACGCTCAATACGCAGCTTTAGATTGCACCCTTGCGCAAAATCGCCAAGGTGGTGCAAGTGGCAATGAAGCAGCAACAGTTGTTAGCTGCGATAAATCTGGAGCCAGTAAATACATTTTGGCACCGGCTGAGGTTCTAGGTCGGCAAATAACAAAAGCGTCTGCATTATTAGATCCACAAGGTGCTTCAGGTTGGTATGTAACTTTAGATTTTGATGGTGAGGGAACAACAAAGTTTGGTGCAATGACCACCCGTTTGACCTCACTGCCTTCTCCACAAAATCAAGCAGCAATCGTTCTAGATGGTTTGGTTTATTCAGCACCTCGTATTAATGAACCAATCAATACTGGTACAGCGCAAATTACTGGAAACTTTACCCAGCTAGAAGCTCAAGATTTATCAAATGTTTTAAAGTATGGCGCACTTCCACTGACATTTGATCGTGGTGAAGTGCAACAGGTTTCACCTTCATTAGGTGCTGATCAATTGCGTGGTGGTTTAATCGCTGGAGTGCTTGGTCTGTTCTTAGTAATTGCTTATTCAATGCTTTACTACCGTGGATTAGGTCTCGTCTCTGTAGGCTCTTTGCTGGTTGCTTCAGCTATCGCTTTTCTTTCAATTTTATTACTGGGTGAGTTAATTGGCTTCACATTAACCCTTGCTGGAATTGCCGGAGTAATTGTTGCAATTGGTATTACCGCAGACTCATTTATCGTTTACTTTGAACGTATTCGCGATGAAGTGCGCGAAGGTAAATCACTTAAATCTGCAGTTGAAACTGGTTGGTTAAGAGCTCGTCGAACTGTGATAGTTGCGGATGCGGTTTCGATGATTGCTGCGATCATGCTTTACTTCTTCGCTGTTGGTGGTGTTCGTGGCTTCGCGTTTACATTAGGACTAACCACAGTTATTGATTTAATTGTTGTTTTCTTCTTCACTAAACCATTGATCACTGTGTTGGCAAGATTTGATTTCTTTAGTGAAGGTCACCCACTATCTGGATTTTCAGCTAAGTCACTAGGAATTGTTAAGAAGGAAGTTGCGCAGACAGGGGAGGCTAAATAATGGCTAAGTTCTCAGGTTTAGGCGGAAGACTTTATAGAGGAGAAACTTCTGTTGATTTCATTGGCAAGCGCAAGATTTGGTACTCAATTTCTGGGTTATTAATTCTTGCCTCAGCTTTAACATTATTTACTCAAGGACTACATCTTGGAATTGAATTCAAGGGCGGTTCCTCTTTTACTGTTACCTCCACAAACGCATCAGTGCAGACTGCCGAGAGTGCTTTAAGTGATGCTGGTATTACTTCACAGACCATCATTCAAAAAGTTGGAAATGACAAGATTCGAATTCAAACTGATGCGCTAACTTCAGTTGAGCAAAACGCAGTGGAAGCTAGTTTGTCATCTAAGTTTAATGTGACGATCGATTCAATTGATTCGCAGATCATTGGTCCTTCCTGGGGTGAAGAGATCACTCGTAAAGCTCTTTATGGTTTATTTGGATTTTTAATTGTCGTAATGCTTTACCTGGCAATGGCATTTGAATCAAAAATGGCTATTGCAGCGATTATTTCAGTAGTACATGACGTCTTTATTACGGTCGGAATCTATGCACTAGTTGGTTTTGAAGTTACTCCGGCTACCGTGATTGGCTTCTTAACAATCTTAGGTTATTCACTTTATGACACTGTTGTGGTTTTCGATAAGGTCCGTGAAAACACCAAGGGAATTGCAGCAAGTGGAAAGAGCACCTACTCACAAGCGGCGAACTTGGCAGTGAATCAAACTTTGGTTAGATCATTCAACACTTCTCTTATCGCACTTCTTCCAGTTGGCTCTATCTTGTTTGTCGGCGCAGGCTTGCTTGGTGCTGGCACATTAAAAGATCTTTCTCTCGCGTTATTTATTGGCCTTGCAACTGGAACTTATTCTTCAATATTTATTGCTACTCCAATTCTTGCAGTTCTACGCGAGCGTGAGCCGGCTATGCAAGCTTTGGCAAAACGTGTTGGTAGCCGTGGTGAAAAAGGTTCAGTTACTAATGCAGTTGTAGCGCAACCAGATCGTGGTCCGCGTAATCAACCAAAACGTAATCGTCGCCGCTAAATAAATTGATTTAAATTAGGCAGCCACAGCGCTATGACAAGTACTCAATTGTTGAAGCCGGTGGCCGATGGCCTGGCAAAATCTCACCCAGGATATTCCAACTCAGATCTTGAACGAGCATATGTTGCAGCTGAGAAAGCACACTCGGGTCAATTAAGAAAATCAGGTGAACCTTATATAACTCACCCAGTTGCAGTGGCGCAAATTCTTACAGAATTAGGAATGGATCTGCCAACTGTTATGGCAGCTTTATTGCATGACACAGTAGAAGATACTTCTTATTCAATCGAACAAATAAAAGCTGAGTTTGGTGATGAAGTAACTTCATTAGTAGATGGTGTTACTAAATTAGATAAATTAACTTACGGCCCAACGGCAGAGGCTGAAACTCTTCGAAAAATGGTTGTCGCAATGTCGCGAGATATTCGAGTTCTGGTCATCAAACTTGCTGATCGTTTACACAACGCTCGTACCTGGGAATTTATTGCCTCTGAAACTGCCGAACGTAAGGCGCGGGAGACTATAGATATTTACGCACCGCTTGCCCACCGTCTTGGAATGAATGCAATTAAGTGGGAGTTAGAGGACCTTTCATTTAAGATTTTAGAACCAAAAAAGTTTGAGGAGATCGAAAGGTTAGTTGGAGAACGCTCACCAGCTAGAGATCTTTTAACTTCAGAGGTTATTTCTGCGATTGATTTAGATTTAGCAGGCGAAACCATAAAAGCGCAGGTGAGTGGTCGGCAAAAACATTTTTATAGCGTTTATCAAAAAATGGTTGTCAGAGGCCGCGAATTTAATGATATTTATGATCTAGTCGGCATTCGAATTCTTGTGGACTCAGTTAGAGATTGTTATGGCGCGCTAGGTGCTATTCACGCAAGGTGGAGTCCTGTTCCAGGTCGCTTCAAGGATTACATTGCTATGCCCAAATTCAATCTTTATCAATCACTTCACACAACTGTAATTGGACCCAACGGTAAGGCAGTTGAAATTCAAATTAGAACTTTTGATATGCATGCTCGGGCTGAGTATGGAATTGCCGCGCACTGGAAGTACAAAACAAAGAACCTTGACAACGGTAAAACTCCAGAAGCTTTATGGCTAAAACAACTTCATGAATGGCAACAAGAAAGTGAAGATGTTGGAGATTTTCTTGAAACTCTTCGCTATGACCTTAGAACACCAGAGGTATTTGTATTCACGCCAAAGGGCAGTGTGATTGCACTGCCATCTGGATCAACGCCAGTTGATTTTGCTTATGCAGTACATACTGAAGTTGGTAATAAATGCGTTGGGGCTAAAGTTAATGGAAAGCTAGTGCCGCTTGAATCGCATCTAGTTAATGGTGATGTTGTAGATGTCGTTACAAACAAAAGTTTAAATGCTGCTCCTAGTCATGATTGGCTTAATTTTGTAACCTCTTCAAGAGCTCGATCTAAAATCAAAGCTTGGTTCTCCAAAGAGCGACAAGAAGAGGCGATTGAAGCAGGTCAAGAATCAATCGCTAGACAAATGCGAAAAGCTGGATTGCCAATCCAAAAAATCTTGGGCGGACACGCACTTCTAGAACTGGCTCATGAACTTAGATATGAAGATATTGAATCTTTGTATGAAGCAGTTGGTAATGGTCGAATCTCAGCTCATTCTGTGATTGAAAAGTTAATGGCTCTACTGGGCTCAGGAGATAACCACCCAGAAAATGATTTGACTCCTTTGGTTGCACCCGTTAAACGCAGCAGAAAAAGTGTTACTGGAATTGATGTTGAAGGAGCTGGTGATGTTTTAGTAAAACTAGCCAGGTGTTGCGCGCCGGTTCCGGGGGATCAGATCACAGGATTCATCACCCGAGGCAGTGGAGTTTCCGTGCATAGAGCAGATTGCATAAACATTACAGATCTTAAAGTTCATCAGGGCGATCGTATGGTTGGTGTGAAATGGAATTTAGCTGCGAAGAGTACGTTCTTGGTCAACATCCAAGTTGAGGCATTGGATAGAGCTCGGCTTCTATCTGATGTTACAAAAGCACTCTCTGATCAACATGTGAATATTTTGAGCGCTTCAGTGGTTACTAATAAGGATCAAACTGCGATCTGCAAGTTCTCATTTGAGATGGCAGATGCATCCCATTTGGATGCGGTATTGAGTTCAGTTAGATTAATTGAAGGTGTTTATGATGTTGATCGAGTCTTTAATAATTAACTTGTGAACTCAGTTAATCCTTTTTCAGCTTGCTCTAACCAAGCTCTACGAGCTGCAGCAGCTTCTCGTGCCACCATGGCTTTGGCTGTTTGACCAGCAGCTTCTGCTTTAGCAGCTTGCTTCTCATAGTTCTCGATTGCTTCAGCTAAGCCCTGTACAACCTTGTTTGCTTGAGCTTTAGCAGATGGATCACTCTTTCGCTGATGATTGCGCTCTAGATCAGAAATTTCATCTTCAACTTTTTTGATTCGGGCATCAAAAGCGGATCGTTTTTTGCGATCTGTCATTCCTATTTTTTGCCACTTACCCATCAAGTCATAGAACTTTTTCTTCGCTGATTTAAAATCAGTAATCGGAAGCAAAGCTTCGAACTCAACAATCATTGCTTCGCGCTTAGCTAGATTTTCTACCATTGAACCCTTGCGTTTTGCCATATCGGCATTCTTTGCAGTAAAGAATGTATCTTGCGCAGATTTAAAACGTGTCCAAAGCGCGGTATCTGTAGATTTCTTTCCACGACCAGATGCCTTCCACTGATCCATTAATGATTTGTATTTATTAGCTGTTCCAAGCCAGTCCTTTGAATTCGCCAGCGCCTCTGCTTCTTTAACTATTACCTCTTTAGTGGAAGCGACTTTTTTGTGCTCTGTATCCAAGCTTGCAAAATGCGTTCTACGTCGTTTATCAAATTTATTTCGAGAAGATGAGAAGCGCTTCCATAATGCTGCATCGATTTTCTTATCTAGACGTGGTGCTTTCTTCCACTCCTCTAAAAGTACTTTCAATCTAGCAGTTGTTACTTTCCAAGCAACTGAATCAATCAAAGTTTCAGCTTCAGCCACAATTTTTTCTTTTACGGCTGCGGCTTCGTTTTTGCGCGCTTCTTTTTCAGCTGATTGCGCTGCCTTACGTGCTTGATATGCACCTTCATGTTCGGTAATTAATGATGGAATTTTTTCAAGTGAAGCTGAAAGATTCGCAAGGTCACCTACTCCATTTAAATCAGAGATCTGGGTGCGTAATTTATTTACAGCTTCATGGGCATCACTTGGCACCATAGCGCCGGACCGAATTCGTGCTGCAAGGAGTGCAACTTCGGACGCAGCCATTTCGAATTTTTTAACAAAATATGCAAGTGCTTCTTCTGGTGATTTGCCTGGATAGGAGCCAACAGCGCGATCGCCAGTTGGAGTAATTACGTAAACAGTGCCATCTTCGCCAACTCGACCAAATTTTGCTGGATCACCTATAAGTGCGGATGCTGCCCCGGTATTCGAAAGGTTTGGTGTTGATAAGTTTTCCATTATGTTGACCTTTCGTTGCACGATTTCTGTTTAACAGATTTCGTTATGTGGGGGCGTGGTAATCATTAACGCAAATGCGCCATTAATTACTGGGTTTAGTACTGGCTAAAAGATAGCCTAGGCACCATCTTTTAGGGAAATTTGAAGCGAAAATACGGATGAGCGAAAGGGGTGAGCGGTGTTAATTGACCGAGTAATCGCACCTTATTTTGAAACGAATTGTTGGATTTTAGCCCTAGGTACTGGGCAAGAATGCATCATCGTAGACCCTGGTATGGCCAAGCCCAATCTAGTAAAGGAGATCGAAGAAAAGATTTCCGATCTTAATTTAAAACCGGTGGCTGTATTAATCACACATGGACATTTAGATCATACCTTTTCTGTTCTTCCGCTAACAAAGCAAGTTCCGATGCGAACTTTTATAACTGGTGCAGATCGTTTTCTTCTTACAGATCCCATGGGCGCACTAGATCGTGGTGGTGTTAGTGAACAATTTCTGAAAGCTTTTGGAATGGAAAAATTCAAAGAACCTGATGAAGTTGTTGAACTGGAGGATTTTTTAACATTTGAAGTTGCTGGTATGCAAATCACTTCAATTTTTGCCCCCGGCCACACCAAGGGTTCAGTAATTTTCACTGTCGATGATCAACAATTGATTTCCGGTGATGTGCTTTTTGCTGGCAGTATTGGAAGAACTGATTTACCGACTGGTTCAGCCAATGAGATGAGAAAAACCTTACGAGATCGAATTTTGACACTACCAGATGGCCTAAATGTCCTGCCTGGACATGGTGGGCAAACTACAATCGGCACAGAGCGAGTAAGAAATCCTTACCTGCAAGATGATTTTTTAGATCAGAACGGGCGGTGAAAACTTGAGTAAGTTTCAAGCGCCCAAAGGAGTCAGTGAATATTTCCCGCCTAACTCAAATGAATTCGAGTATGTGCGAGATCAGTTACTAAGAACAGCCCGTCTTGCAGGCTATAACTTAATTGAATTACCAGTTTTTGAAGATACCGAAGTATTTACGCGCGGTGTGGGCGAATCAACGGATGTAGTTAGTAAAGAGATGTATACCTTTGAAGATCGCGGCGGTCGTTCAATTACATTAAGACCCGAAGGTACGGCTGGGGTAATGCGTGCAGTCATTGAACATAATTTAGATAAAGGCCAATTACCGGTAAAACTGTTTTATACAGGACCCTTTTTTCGTGCTGAACGTCCGCAAGCCGGTAGGTATCGCCAGTTCTATCAGGTCGGAATTGAAGCGATTGGTTATAGCGATCCAGAGATTGATGTTGAAGTAATTGCAGTTGCTGATTCAGCGTTTAAAGCGTTGGGGTTAAAAAAATATAAATTGAATATCACATCACTTGGTGATGCAACTAGTCGAGATGCGCACCGAAAAGACCTAGTTAAATACATTGCAGGAATGAATTTAGATGAAGCCACTCAAGCGCGTGCACAACTAAATCCACTGAGATTATTTGATGATAAACGCGAAGAAATAAAAGCGGCAATGGCAAAAGCACCACTTTTGCTTGATTACCTCAATAAGGAGAGCAAGCAACATTTTGAAACTGTGCAGGGGTTGTTGAAAAATATTGGTATCGAATTCAAAATAAATCCGCGAATGGTTCGTGGCCTTGATTACTACACCGGCACAACTTTTGAGTTTGATCATGAAATGCTTGGCGCTCAATCTGGAATTGGTGGCGGTGGCAGGTATGACGGTCTAATGGCATCACTTGGTGGAGCTGATGTGAGTGGTATTGGTTTTGGTTTAGGAGTAGATCGTATTTTGATGGCTTGCCAAGCAGAAAATTCATTGCCTGCAGTAATTAATCAAATTCAACTTTTCATCGCGCCAATCACTGATGCTGGCAAAGCCGCTGGATTCAAATTATTGGCTGAATTGCGTGAAGCAGGAATCACTTGCGATATGGCTTATGGAGATCGTGCGCTAAAGGGTGCAATGAAGGCTGCTGATAAAAGTGGCGCTAAATTCGGATTAGTAATAGGTGATGATGAAATCACCACTGGAAATTGCCAATTGAAATTGATGAGCAGCGGTGAAGTGATTTCTAGTAGCCTTGATGCTTCAGATCTAGTTCAAAAGATTGGAAAGTAATCCTTAATGTTGCGCACTCATGATGCTGGATCTTTAAACGCTAAATCGGTTGGAACTAAAGTAGTTCTTGCCGGTTGGGTGGCTCGTCGCAGAGATCACGGTGGAGTTGCGTTTATTGATTTGCGTGACTCAACTGGGGCAGTCCAGGTAGTAATTAATGATGAAAAAGTTGCGGGTGAGCTTCGTGCCGAGTGGTGTGTTTTAATTTCAGGAGTAGTTAAATCACGTCCTGCTGGAAATGAGAATAAAGATATTCCAACTGGTGAAATCGAAGTGGTCTGTGAAGAACTGAAGGTTTTAAGTGAAGCAGCCGCATTACCTTTCCCAGTTGATAGTGGTGATATTGGTAATATTTCAGAAGAAGTCCGACTTAAATACCGATACTTAGATTTAAGGAGAGAAGGACCAGCTAAGAATTTAAGATTACGATCCAAGGTAACCACTGCAATTCGCGATGTAATGGCGCAACAGGATTACCTGGAAATTGAAACACCTTACCTAACTAGATCTACTCCTGAAGGTGCCAGAGATTTCTTGGTGCCAGTTAGATTGCAACCAGGATCTTGGTATGCGCTTCCGCAATCACCACAGCTTTTCAAGCAATTACTGATGGTTGCTGGCATGGAACGGTATTACCAAATTGCAAGATGTTTTCGAGATGAAGATTTTCGGGCCGATCGCCAACCTGAGTTCACGCAGCTAGATATTGAAATTTCATTTGCTGATCAAGCCGATGTGATCGCAATCGCAGAGAAAGTATTAGTGAATGTCTTTGAAAAAGTTGTCAGTTATAAGATCCCGACTCCAATTCCACATATGACTTATCGCGATGCTATGAAAGATTATGGCTCAGATAAACCTGATCTGCGTTTTGATAACAAAATTACTGAAGTTACTGATTTCTTTAAAGAAACTTCTTTCAGAGTATTCCAAGCCGAATATGTCGGTGCGGTGGTTATGCCAGGCGGAGCCAGTTCACCGCGAAGAGAGTTAGATGCTTGGCAGGATTGGGCTAAAGCAAGAGGGGCTAAAGGTTTGGCTTATATTTTAGTGGGCGAGGATGCAACCTTGTCTGGTCCAGTTGCTAAGAATTTATCGGAAAAAGAAAGTGCTGGGATAGCTAATCAAGTAGGCGCTAAAAATGGTGATGCTATTTTCTTTGCTGCTGGATCAACCATTTCCTCGCAAAATTTATTGGGTGCGGTTAGATTGGAAATTGGACAGCGTTGTAATTTAATTGATGAAAAAGCATGGAAATTTGTTTGGATTGTTGATGCACCAATGTTTGAACAAGTTGATGCTGAAAATCCCTCTGCAGGTTGGACAGCTGTTCACCATCCATTTACTGGTCCAAAGCCTGAGTTCGCTGATACTTTTGATAAAGATCCAAAGGATGCATTGGCTTATGCGTATGACATTGTTTTAAATGGTAGCGAAATTGGTGGCGGATCTATTCGTATTCATCAAAGGGATGTTCAACAGCGTGTATTCAAAACTATTGGCCTTTCTCAGGAAGAAGCAGAAAGTAAATTCGGATTTTTGCTGGAAGCTTTTAATTATGGTCCACCTCCGCATGGTGGCATTGCACTTGGCCTAGATCGTTTATGCGCATTGTTGGCTGGAGCTGCATCGATTCGAGAAGTGATTGCATTCCCTAAGACAGCTAGTGGGGGAGATCCATTAACAGGGGCGCCAACACCAATTACACCTGCACAACGCAAAGAGTCTGGGGTTGATACTCCAGCCGCTGCCAAGTAGTTACCCTCTTTTCAGGTATTCTTCCCAATATGGGTCCAGGTGGAATTGCAACAATAATTGCCGCATCCTCCCTTGCTGTAATTGCAGTGGCTGTTGCTTATACAGTGGTTCGAGCCTCCAGATTGATTGATGAAATCACCAAAACTTTAGCAATGATAAATAGCCCATTGAAGAGTTTAAGTAATGCTGGAAAATCAATTGAGAATTTAACAAAGAAATTTTCTAGCGCTACTGAAAGCTTTTTAGATGAAAACCCAATGGCTATGAAAGCAGCAGCTGCAATTGTTACTGCAGCAAAGCTTAAGAAAAAGGGTAAGAAAAAAAGTAAAGCAAAGGAGTAGCTATGGACTCCGCAGATATCCGCGCTAGATGGCTGAAATTTTTTGAATCAAATAACTCCTTAAAACTTCCACATACCGTCGTGCCTTCTGCTTCATTGATTGCAGATGATCCAAACCTTTTGCTAGTTAATGCCGGAATGGTTCCTTTTAAGCCGTATTTCCTAGGTGAAGTTAAACCCCCTTATAAACGTGCAACCTCTGTTCAAAAATGTGTTCGTACTTTAGATATCGATGAAGTTGGTAAAACAACTAGGCATGCTTCATTTTTTCAAATGTGCGGAAACTTCTCTTTTGGAGATTACTTCAAAGAAGGCGCTATTTCACTAGCTTGGGAGCTACTAACTAAATCAACATCTGATGGCGGGTATGGATTTAGTGAAGACAAACTTTGGGTAACTGTTTACCAAGATGATGACGAAGCTGCGCAGATTTGGGAAAAACAAGTTGGGGTTCCTAAGAATCGTATTCAACGCAGAGGTATGGCGGATAATTTTTGGTCCATGGGCGTTCCAGGACCGTGCGGTCCTTGTTCTGAAATCTATTTTGATCGTGGCAGTGCCTATGGCAAAGAGGGCGGACCAATCGCTGATGAAGATAGATACCTTGAAATTTGGAACTTGGTGTTCATGCAAAACATTAGAGGTGAAGGTGGAGATAAGAACTCTTTCCCAATTGTCGGTGAATTGCCTGCTAAAAATATTGACACTGGCCTTGGTCTTGAACGAACTGCTGCGCTCCTACAAGGTGTTGAAAATATTTATGAAATTGATACCACCAGAATCATTCTTGATAAAGCATCCGAGCTGACCAAAGTTCAGTATGGCAAAGATGAAAAAAATGATGTGTCATTGCGAGTCGTTGCCGACCATGCCCGTACCGCCATGATGTTGATAGGAGATGGTGTTACACCAGGCAATGAGGGGCGCGGATATGTTTTAAGAAGAATGATGCGTAGAACAATTAGAAATATGCGATTACTAGGTTCCCAGGACTTAGTTATGTCGGAATTGGTAAAAAGCTCTATCAAAGCGATGGGACCACAATACCCAGAGTTAGTAAGTGATTCAGAGCGAATCTTAACTATTGCTCAATCTGAAGAAGATAGTTTTATTCAAACTCTAAAGAGTGGAACCAGCATCTTTGATTTAGCAGCGGATCAATTAAAGAAATCTAAGTCAGCTGCCTTATCGGCAGATACTGCCTTTAAATTGCATGACACCTATGGATTCCCATTTGATTTAACACTTGAAATGGCGCGCGAGCAGGGCTTAGGAGTTGATGAAGTCGGATTTAGAAAATTAATGAATGAGCAACGCGATCGGGCAAAAGCTGATGCTAAAGCCAAGAAGAGTGGACACACTGATTTAACTGAATACCGCGCAATCATTGATAAATCTGGTGCAACAAAATTTGTTGGTTATGAAAATATTTCAGCCGAAGCGAAGTTAACAGGGATACTTTTTGATGGTAAGAAAGCAAAGGAGATTGGCGCCGGTTCAGAGATTGAAATTACACTAGATAGAACACCTTTCTATGCTGAAGGTGGTGGGCAGTTAGCAGATGGTGGAAGAATCAAATTAGCTAGTGGTGCAATCATTCAAATAGAAGATGTGCAAACCCCAGTGCCCGGATTAATTGTCCATCGCGGAACTGTGGTTAGTGGTGTTGTTAAAGATGGCGATCAGGTTATTGCTGAGATTGATCTAGAGCGTAGATTGGCTATATCTCGCGCACACACTGCAACCCATATGGTTCATAAGGCGTTTCGTGAAGCATTAGGTGAAACTGCTACCCAAGCAGGATCAGAGAATGCTCCCGGCAGATTTAGATTTGATTTTCCTTCCACAGCGGCTGTGCCAACTTCTGTATTAAATGATGTTGAAAGCCGAGTAAATGAATTATTGATTGCAGATTTGCAAGTACATGCTGAAGTAATGTCACAAGATGCCGCCAAAGCGATGGGAGCAATGGCATTATTTGGTGAGAAATATGGCGATCAAGTACGAGTTGTAAGTGTTGGTGATTGGGCTAAAGAGTTATGCGGTGGAACCCATGTGAGTAGATCTGGGCAATTAGGGTTAGTAAAACTGCTTTCAGAATCCTCTATTGGCGCTGGCGTGCGCCGAATCGAGGCTTTAGTGGGGCACGATGCTTATCAATATCTAGCACGTGAGCATGTACTTCTTAATTCCTTAACTGAAATTATAAAAGGTGTTCGAACAGAAGAATTGCCACAACGCATCTCTGAATTAATCGAAAAGATGAAAGGCATGGAGAAAGAACTCTCCTCAGTTAGATCAGCCAAAGCAATGGCAAGTGCTGCAAGCCTGATAAAGAATGCAAAAGCATTAGGCGGTGTAAATTTAATAATCGAGCAATTAGCAGATGAAATTTCAGTTGAAGATATGAGAAGTATTGCTTTGGATCTAAGAAGCAAAATCAAAGATGGGGTAGTTGTTTTAGCAACTGTTGTTAGCGCTAAACCGTTAATTGTTGCATCTGTTTCCCCTGAGGCAATTAAGTTAGGGATTAAAGCAGGAGAACTGATTAAAACTGGTTCTACTATTCTTGGCGGCGGTGGCGGCGGTAAGGATGATTTTGCGCAAGGTGGGGGCACGGATTCGACAGTGATTGCGAAAGCTTTAACTGAAATAACTAAGGTTATTAGTGGAAAGATTAAATAAGCATAGGTGTGGCAATGAATAAACCGATAGATCAAGGACGGCGGATCGGTTTTGATTTTGGCGAAAAACGAATTGGCGTGGCAACCTCTGATGCAGCCTCAATCCTCGTCTCACCTCATGCAACAATAATTAATGATCATCAGTTGCCATTGAAATTAAAAGATATTTTTGCAGAAATAGAACCACTTTACGTTGTTATTGGTAATCCAATACATTTATCGGGTTCTGAAAGTGCTAAATCTGTTTCAGCGCTGGAATTTGGAAAATTAATTAAATCGTTTTTTTCTGGTCCTATTTATATGGTCGATGAAAGAATGAGTACCCAAAGCGCTTATTCGCAAATGAGAGAAATAGGAAAAAGTGAGAAAGAGAGTAAATCTGTTATTGACCAAATAGCTGCTGTCACTATTTTGGAATCTGCATTGCTTAATGAAAAATCAGGTAGTGCGGTTGGAATTCTGATTTGAAGAAGCTTATTTCAGCCCTAGGTGTTGGCTTAATTTTTACCCTACTAAGCGTATCGATCCATAACGCGTTTCTACTAAATGATTATAAAAATACCACTGCAGTAGATAAGGTTGAAATCTTAATTGAACCTGGAGATTCTGGAAGTGAGATTGCTCAGAAGTTGCGAGAAGCCGGAGTTATTAAAGCTGAAAAAGTATTTTACAAAATTGCCATTAACGATAAAAGATCTAAGTCAATTACCCCAGGTATACATGAAATCGATTTGGAGATCTCAGCCAGTGCAGCTTTAGATCAATTATTGGACCCAAAGCGAAATCGAGGGTTATTTGGTTTCATTGAAGGGTTGCGAAAGAGTGAAGTATTGGAGTTACTCGCTAAATCTAAGTTGGTTTCGGGAAAATACTCTGGAACCACAAAAATCAGTGAGCTTTATGGAACCTCAAATATCGAAGGTTTCCTCTTCCCAGCGCAGTATTCGATTTATCCTGGGAGTACTTTCGATCAAGCAATTGATCAGATGGTCGATCGATTCTATGTTGCAGCGAAAAATTCAGCTATAGATAAGGGATTTAAAAATTATTCTCCTTATGAACTACTAATTATTGCTTCCATGATTCAATCAGAAGGGGATCTTAATGATTTCCCAAAAATAGCTCGGGTTATTTACAATCGATTAGAAATCGGAATGCCTCTTCAAATTAATGCCACAATAGATTATGCAACAAATACGAGAGGCAAAATTAGACTCCCATACAAGCGCTTAGAAACAAACTCTAAATACAACACGTATAAGTATCGCGGTTTACCTCCAGGTCCTATAAGTAATCCTGGGGAAAAGGCTTTACAGGCAACGGTTAATCCAGCCAGCGGGGATTGGCTCTATTACGTTACAGTCAAACCAAATGACACCAGATTCACTAAATCCTTTGAGCAATTTAATATCTGGGCTAATGAATTTAGGAAAAATGAAGATGCGGGGTTGTTCAATTGATTAAATTAGCAGTAGCTGGCAGCCCGATAGGTCATTCTCTGTCACCACTTTTACATTCAACTGCATATGAAATTCTTGGTGTTAAAGCTGAATTTGGTTCAAATGATGTTAAAGAACAAGATTTTGGCAATTATTATTTTGAATGCAAAAACGCAGGATTCCGTGGGCTAGCACTTACGATGCCATTAAAAGAAATATCAATTGGATTTGTAGATAGAGTTGATCCAATCGCAAAACAGATATCTTCTGTCAATACTATAATTTTTGAATCAACCGGAAGCATCGGTATATCGACAGATCTTTTAGCTTTTAAGAATCTGCTTAAGCCATATTTTGGTAAGAAAATAGCGATTCTTGGTGCTGGCGGAACTGCTCGTGCGGCGCTGGGGGCATTAAAAGGTACTGGGACTGAAGTAACAGTTCTAACCCGATCATTAACTAGACATGATCAGTTACATGCTGCCGCAGTTGATCTGGATATAGATTTTCTTGATTGGCATAATTTTGAAGAGATCCAAGACAGAGATTTAATAATTTCTACTACGCCAGCCGGAGCAACCGATGGATTATCAGTGATTTCAACTAAAGCAGATTTCTTTGAGGTTATTTATCATCCTTGGCCAACTGAATTAGCCAAGCGATATCAAAATTTAGGTAGGCATGTAATCGGTGGTTTATCGCTCCTGGTTGAACAAGCACTATTTCAAATCAATTATTTCTCACAAAAAGAATTTGATTTTGATCAAATGCGGACAGATTTATTAAAGGTTGCATACGAGGCGATTAAAAAGTAATCCACAGCCTTACATTTAACCAGGAGCATTCAATATCCTAAAAGGATGATCCTAGAGATTCTTGCAAATGCTTTTTTTGCCAAAATTGCCTGGCATGACATTCGTACGCAGAAGATACGAAATTCAGATTTGATTGCTACAGGATTTATCTTGCTTTTGCTGTACTGGAAAAATTGGTTGATATCACTTCTTAATTTCTCTATATACCTGATTCTATATTTGTTAAGCCGGCGTAAATTGGGTGAAGGAGACTTAAAGTTATCAATTATTTGTGCTCTTCCGCTTTCCTCAGCTTTTCAACTAATGCACGCTGTAACTATCACCTGGTTTATAGGCGGTGTTTTCGCATTAATTAAACCAAGAACTTCCATCGCCTTCGCCCCATTTATGATTTTAGGAACATATTTAGCAAAGTTTTCTATTCCTCAAGGGTAAATTGGCAACGGGTTAAGAAGATGATCTGAGAGAATACTCCTATCAAATTTGATTGGAGATAGAAGTGCTTAGATGGCTGACAGCTGGTGAATCGCACGGACCTGCTTTGTCGGCAATCATTGAAGGAATGCCTGCGCATGTTTTAATTACTAGTAAAGATATTGACATAGATTTATCGCGTCGTCGTCTGGGATTTGGAAGAGGCGCACGACAAAATTTTGAGGCGGATAAAATCACAATTACAGGTGGGATCCGACATGGAAAAACACAAGGTGGTCCGATTGCAATTCAAATAGCGAACTCTGAATGGCCCAAATGGGAGAAGATCATGAGCGCTGATCCAGTTCCTGACGAAGAGATAAAAGATTTGGCAAGGAATGCACCGCTAACTAGACCGCGACCAGGACATGCTGATTTGGTTGGCATGCAAAAGTTTAATTTCTCAGATGCCCGACCGATTTTGGAGCGAGCAAGCGCCCGAGAAACAGCTGCCCGTGTTGCACTTGGAGCTGTTGCCCGAGCTTTTCTTAAACAAAGTGTCGGTATTGAAATTTTGAGCCATGTTGTATCGATAGGAAAGGTAAGTGTTGCCGAAGATTACCAATTGCCATCTATAAATGATCGTCAGCGAATTGATGAAGATCCAGTTCGATGCGCAGACAAGAAAGTGAGCGATGAGATAGTTAAAGAGATTGAACAAGCCCACAAAGACGGCGATACATTAGGTGGAGTAGTTGAAGTGTTGGCTTACAACTTGCCGCCTGGCTTAGGTTCTCATACTCATTGGGATAAACGTTTAGACGCTCGGTTGGCTGGAGCGATGATGGGTATTCAGGCGATTAAAGGCGTTGAGTTAGGTGATGGTTTTGCAACTGCCAAACGAAGAGGCTCAGTTGCTCATGACGAAATTGAAAAAAATGCAAAAGGTGAAATTGTTCGTCGAACAGATCGCGCTGGTGGTACTGAAGGCGGTATGAGTAACGGTGAAATTCTAAGAGTAAAAGTAGCTATGAAACCAATCTCAACAGTTCCTAAAGCCTTAGACACAATTGATGTTGCTACCGGTGAAGCAGCAAAAGCGATTAATCAAAGATCAGATGTATGCGCAGTTCCAGCATCGGGAATAGTTGCTGAAGCTATGGCTGCATTAGTACTTGCAGATGCAGTATTAGAAAAATTTGGTGGCGACAGTGTTCAAGAAACTAAGCGCAATTTTGAGCATTACATAAAGAGCTTAGAAATAAAGTAATGCTCGAAAAAATCGTGTTAATAGGTCCGCCCGGCGCTGGCAAATCAAGCATTGGTAGGGCATTAGCTAAAGAATTGTTATTACCGTTTATAGACAGCGATGGTGAAATTGAAAAATCTGCAGGCAAAAAGATTTCTGAAATATTTGTTGATGATGGAGAACCGCATTTTCGTGCTTTAGAGGTGGAGAAGGTAAAGGAATTGCTGCAAGAATTTGAAGGAGTTATTTCACTAGGTGGAGGAGCGCCAATAAATTCAGAAATTTCACAAATCCTAGGAGCGGCCAGCTATCCAGTAATTTTCATTGATGTATCAATTGCCCAAGCAGCAACTCGAATTGGATTCAATAAAGACAGACCCCTGTTGCTAATTAACCCAAGGCAGCAATGGATGAACTTAATGAGTGAACGTCGTCCGATCTATGAAAAATTGGCAACCGATACGGTTTCATCCGATAGTAAGAAACCCCATGAGGTAGCAAAAATAATCGTAGAGAAAATCAAAGCAAAGATATGAAAATCATCAATGTAAAGGGTGAACACCGATATGAAGTTAAGATTGGTGTGAATTGGACCGGTGAGATCAAATCCATATCAAACACACACAAAAAAACATTAATTCTTGCACCAAAATCGATTGCTTCGAAATATAGATTAAAGGAAAGTTCAAGTGTTAAGGTTTTCATAACTCCTGAAGGAGAGAATCAGAAAAGTTTAAATGTATTGGATAAAGTGTGGAGTAAATGTGCAGCAGAGGGGATTGCCCGTGCTGATGCAATCATCGGTATAGGTGGTGGTGCTACTACTGATCTTGCTGGCTTTGCAGCATCATCTTGGTTAAGGGGAATAACTTGGTATGCGTTCCCAACCTCGTTGGCAGGAATGGTTGATGCTGCGATTGGTGGCAAAACTGGAATCAATGCTAGAAGCGGTAAAAATTTGATTGGATCTTTTTATTCCCCAGCTGGGGTTTTCATCGATCTAGCATTTCTAAACACGCTACCAAAGCGAGATATATCAGCAGGAATGGCAGAAGTTATTAAATGTGGTTTTATTGCAGATTACAAGATTCTAAATCTTGCCCAAGATGATGATTTGGATTACCAACAACTCATTTCGCGTTCTATTAAAGTTAAAGCAGATGTGGTTTCTAAAGATTTTAAGGAGAGTAAATTACGGGAGATACTTAATTACGGTCATACCTTAGGGCATGCAATTGAGAAGAATAGTGGTTACAAACTAAGACATGGTGAAGCTGTCAGTATTGGAATGGTATTCGCTGCAGAATTAAGTAGGCAATTAGCCGGACTCTCAGATGATGCTGTTCTGTTACATAGAGAGTTGCTTAGGAATTTTGATTTACCTATTTCTTACCCAAGCAATAAATTTAAGCCTTTGCTTGCCCTATTAGCGAACGATAAAAAGGTAAAGAACTCAAAGCTGCGGTTCATTGGAATTAGTAAAATAGGCAAACCTGTTTGGTTTGATGATGTTTCGCCAGGCACGCTAAGTAAGGTTTATGAGAGAATAGCCAAATGAAAATACTTGTATTAAATGGTCCGAATCTTTCTAGGCTGGATCTTCGTGAGCAAAAGCATTATGGCGATCTTGATTACAGTCAATTAAAGAAAGCAATTGAAGAGAAAGCTAAAGAATTGTCCATAGATATTGAGATTAAGCAGAGTGATAGCGAGAGTGAAATAATCTCTTGGCTTCACGAGGCCGCAGATAAGAAGCAACCCGTAATTTTTAATCCAGCTGCTTTTACTCATTATTCATATGCAATCAGAGATGCAGTAACTATGCTCTCTGCGCCAGTTATTGAAGTTCACCTATCAAACCCATTATCGCGGGAAGAGTTTCGGCATACTTCAGTAATTAGTGGGGTAGTCAAAGGTTCGATTGCAGGATTTGGTGTAGATAGCTACCACTTAGCCTTAATTGCGATGCAAAAGCTTGTTGGCTGACAAGGTAGGCTTGGAGAATAGTTTTTAAGAAATACTTAAAGATTTTCAGATATTAGATAGGGCAGACGTGGCTACCACTAACGATTTAAAAAATGGAATGACCTTGAATCTAGATGGTCAATTATGGAACGTAATCGAATTTCAACATGTTAAGCCTGGTAAAGGTGGAGCTTTCGTCCGGACCAAAATGCGTTCAGTTCTATCCGGCAAGGTTGTTGAAAAAACATTTAACGCGGGCGTTAAAGTAGAGGTTGCTCAAGTTGATAAACGCGATATGCAATTTCTTTACAAAGATGGTGAAGATTTCATGTTTATGGACTCTACTAATTACGATCAGATCTCAATTAGTAAACAGACCGTCGGAGATGCGGTTGATTATTTATTAGAAAATGCCGATGCAATTGTGGCAATGCACGAAGGTAATCCTTTATTCATTGAACTTCCTGCATCTGTGGAATTGAAAATTACTTATACAGAGCCAGGTTTACAAGGTGATAGATCATCTGGTGGAACAAAGCCAGCAACAGTTGAAACAGGAATTACGGTTCAGGTTCCACTTTTCATTAAGCAAGATGAGAAGGTATTAGTTGATACAAGAACTGGCGCGTACCTCGGGCGAGCTAACTAAAAGATGTCTGCCCGTAGTAAAGCTCGCAAACGGGCGTTAGATTTTCTGTATGAAGCAGATATCAAGAAGGTTTTAGCTGCCGACCTATTTACTGCACGTGGTGCTAATGAACTATCGCAAGAACCATATGTTTTGGTGTTGATAACTGGTGTAGCTGAGCACTTGGCGAAAATTGATGAATTGATTATTACTTACGCACAAGGCTGGGATATGGATCGCATGCCACCGATCGATCGTAATATTTTGAGAATAGCCATATTTGAAATTCTATGGGCCGCAGAGATAGATAACCAAGTAGCCTGTGATGAAGCTGTTGAGCTTGCTAAATCACTTTCAACCGATGAATCCTCAAGCTATATCAATGGTGTCCTAGGAAGGATTATTAAGCTCAAGGATTCAATCGCCATTTAGGCAGTTAGTAACTCTGCCTCAGTTAAGTAATCGAGCGTTGCTGCATCAGTTAAACCCAGCAACAGTGATAAGAATTGAAGATCATTTGCTCTAATTGTTAACAACTGACCATTCCAATCTTTTCGACGATCACTAACCAATCTTGTAAACCTTCTTATCTGTTCAGTGTTGGCATCTGTGCCACTTGAAATCCTCACCAAATCCAAGGTTAAGCTTCGAGCGGAAACTATTGGCGCAATCTCTGGGAAAAGTTCACTGACCGGTACCTGATAAAACTCCATCAAAGAAATCGCTTTCTTCAGTGAAATTGCTCGATCTCCTCGTTCGTAGGAACCGATCACAACTGCCTTCCACTTGCCATTTGAGTGGTTTTCTACATCTTGCAAACTCCACCCTTTTGATTTTCTGATTACTCTTAAGCGTTCTGCTTGGTTATTTTTATTCATAGCAGCAGATTAGCCACACGCGGATTTTCATGATTTTCAATATCCACAGCCCCTCTGCTAACATACGGCGATTCCTTTAACGATCCGTCCAGAGAGGCGGCGAAGG
>OCVQ010000636.1_pt1 | contig 31450 bp, 23 predicted proteins | sample 1539061 | NCBI WGS metagenome assembly OCVQ01 (sample SAMEA3355526, study PRJEB22509) | marine metagenome | biome: marine; feature: river plume; material: water | place: USA | collected 2010-08-08 | depth 0.5 m | reverse complement strand
CTCAAGTTTAATTTGATCAAGTAGAGCCTTATACTCATCTTTCACAATCACCTGTGTCGGCTTCCCTCCTAAAATTTTTGGTGCCTTTTGTTGTTTTCTTGCAGGCTTTTCAGTAATAATATTAGTGTCTATAACAGCTATACTTTCGGTAGTGCCTTCAACCACTTGGGCGCCATCTTTATATCTAAAAGCTGTAACACCATCCGCTTTAAGTGCGTCAAATAGTTTCTTAATATCAGCTTGGCTTAATGAGTTATCAAATCTATCGTCAATTAGTTCATATAGATTAGACTCTTCAACAGTATATTGTGTATCATTTGGTTGTAAACCTAGTTCATTGATTTTATCTAATACCACCTGCTCATTTGAAATGTCTGATTCTGGTATCTCAAATTTACGAACCTTGCCTCTATTCATTTCAGCATATGCATCGGCTTCTCTTTTATCAGTAGCAAAATAAACAACTCCTGATCTTTTACCCAGCTCTTCTACACTCTTTGGGCTTGCATTGTATACTAGTTGTTTCTTACGTTTAATTGGTTTAGTTTCTTCTTCCTCTATATCTTCATCAGCATCCTCAACAGATTGGCCTTCTTCTTCAGCTTTAATTTCGTAATTAAATTTCTGACCAGATTCTTTCCACTTATCATATGTATAATTTGCAGCATCTTCATAACTAATACCTTCAATTTTTGCCTGAACTCCAAGTGTCTTATAGAGATTCTTTTCAAAGTACCAAAGTATTGCTTGAACATCAGCTATACTTAACTCATAACCATCCTTATTTAATTTATTGACAGCATCAGATATAGTGTCATACATAAATTTACGATCACCTCCATTAAATGGAGCATCGTTAATATTTTCAAAAGCAGTTTTGTATATTGTATTAGCTGCTTTCTCTATATCAGATCCATTCTTATACCCTTTAGCAGCATATGAATCTCTGTATGATTTAGCAGCTAATAATGCCTCCTCATTAGTCATTCCAGGATTACCTAATAACTCTTTAAATCTATCGAGTCCAATAGCTTCACCTTTCTTAGTAAATCCACTTTTTAAGCCAGGGATTAATGTACCTCTATATCTATTAAACGTTCTAGACCACCATCTATCAAGTGTTGGATATGCTTCATTTCCTGATAGATTAGAGAAGAACATTCCTAATTTTGCTCCAAACACAGAAGCAGCAAACGGAGCTTTGAAACTAACAGGCCAGCTAGTTTTTAATGGAGGAAGTCCCTCTGTCTTTCTCTCTTTATTTATATCTTGAATAGACCTAACATCCATTAAGTCTTTTTTAATAGCAGCTATATCTCCGTTGTATTCAACAAGTAGTTCGTTTATTCTCTTTAAGTTAGCCTCAAAAGATGCAACTCTAAGACCGGAAAGAGTGACTGGCATTACTCCATTCTTTTTGTAATAGTCGTATGCCTCAGAAGCTAATTTAAAATTAGTCATAACTTTCTGACCATCAGATGTAATTGCTACAAGCATAGTAAACAAATCTCGTGCATTTTGATCTGTTTTCATTTCAGGGAAAACCTTTGACATTGCATCCAATGAGTTCTGATATAACTCACCATACCATCCTTTTCCACTTTTATCACCCATGATACCGACAAAGTATTTTACTTCATCAACCATCCAGTTAGATATTTTCTTTCTAGCTTCAGGTGAGTTGTCTTTTTGAGCAATAGTTCCGTATTTAGCTCTTTGTCTAGCTTCTAATGCTTCACCAATTTTTCTAGTTATATTTTTACCTTCTTTAAGTCCAAATTTACTCATGGACTCTTTTCCTTGCATAATTGTAACCGCTTGTCTCTTTGCTTTACCGGTCTTACCAACAACCTGATCAGATATTTTAGATCCTGTAGATATACCAAAAGTAATGGCGTTAATAAGGTCAGCAGCTTCTTTAGTCGTTGCAGACGCCTTGAATATAACACCTAGGCCAATCTTTTTCATCAATCGGTTGATTAATGCTTTGAACTGAGTAAGCTTGCTTACGGTAAGCTCTTCTCTGTTGTCAGCAAGGATACCACCAAGTTGAGCCATAAACTCCTCAGCCTTAAGCTCATCACCATCGTATGACTCAATGAAAGAATCAAGCTCAGCTAGTCTAGTCTTGTCTGTAATTAATGAACGAAGTCCTTTTGCTAGGTCTATAAATAGATTTTCAGAAACACCTAACGCTACAAAAGCGTGGTGCACTGCCTCATGAAGAAGCGTAATAATATCAGCCTTTGACATGTCGATATGAATCTCACCATCTACATAAGACCCCTTACTATTTTCCTTGCTAATTGACTGTTTGCTTTCTCCTGTTCTTTTGGCTAATGTGCTGGCATATTGATCTGTATTCTCATGAAGATATATCTTGACACCTGGAAGCGCCTTCATTATGTTAAGAGCGGCCCTTACTATAGGATTACGCTTGAACTTAACAGACATTATTTTTGCGTTCTTCTCGGTTATTAGATTGGCTTCAACATCTACAGTTTCCTGAACCTCACCATCTATCATTGAGAATTCTTCCGGAAGCAATCCAATCTTTTGCTCAGCAAATTTTGCCTCATCATAGATCTGATTAACAAGAGCAGCAGCTTCATCAACTTTACCTTGCTCACGTAATTTTACAGCTTCCTGTCTTATAAGTTCAACGTCTTCGTTAACACTTGAGAAGTTAACCCATGAATTTTGACCTCTTGTCTCAGTTGTCATAGCTCTACGCGCCAAAGGAGAGTACATTCTTGCATGCACATTCCATGCATTCTCTTCTCCCTTAGGTCCAAATGAGTTACCTAGCTCAGCGTGACCAAAGAAGTCATGTACAGCTCTAAATAAATCATTAACCAACATAGGTTGGCCATTGACATCAGTAAATTCAGTTGTTGCTAATAATGGATTTTCAGCTCGTTGTTTTGGTGTGATTGGTGTATCTCCAAAACCAGACTCAGTAGAGAATATTCTAATGCGCTTATTGTTGCGCAGATCTTCTATCATTTCTTCAGAGTTAGCATAAGGCTCCTCATTATTGATCTCTACAACATATCCGGCATCTAAAAAATCTTGGTATTGCTCAATAGTTTCTTTTGCCATAGCCTCATAAGCCCTTCTGACCTCTGGGTCATTAGGACTATCTTCCATAGCTTCATAAGCAGCGGCTATCCTTTTTGCTCTTTCGACATCGAATTCTGTCGTACCTTCAAACGTTGGTCTTTGAGATCCGAAAACTCTTTGAAAGTATCGATTAGCAATTTCTGCAACTGCCTTGAGCGGCTCGTTGAAGAGTCTATTTCCAGCTTTTGGTTTTCCTTTTTCATCTGTGGCTAAATTAGTTTGTTTTTGCGTCTCTTGCAAATTTTCCTTAATATATTTCTTCTCTACCTCCTGGTATACAGTCTCAAACTCAGCCTGCTCAACAACACCAAGTTTGTTCTCGCGATCACGGATAGCAAAGTCAAGAGCTTGTTCACCGGTAAGTTTAAGTGTATTACCAAGTCTGTCGGTTACCGTGACAGCTTGGAGTGCGCCATTGTCGTCAAACTCAAAACCATCCTCGTTGATCTCCATGGTCGGGGTGGCTATCACAATCACCTCTCCGTTTGGCATAGCCGCCTCTACGCGACCATTGTTGTCTGATAAGGTTACTTGTTGTCCATTGACTTCGGCTTGGACGCCATTGAAGTATTTTTCGGATCTGATTTTTTGGACCGCTTCAGAAGTTCTTCTAGTAGGGCTAGCTGCCCCTGCTTTGGTAGTTGCGACAGTTTCAGTCTTTGTTCTAAATTCATAGTTATCTAATTTATCTGCAATGTTTAATAATTTCTCAGACATAGCAGCCTTTGTCTCAGGGCTGTATTGATCCGATTTGTCTAGTTGTTCTACCTCATTAAAGATGGCCTCAATAGCAGTGTCAATGTCATTGTCGTTGATAAACTCAGCGTTTGACATCTTATCCATAATTGGGTTTATAGTGGCTCCAAGACGAGCCTCTGCACCCATATCTGCTATGTATTGGTCTACTTCTTCTTTAGCTTTTTGGGTAGTTTCTTTAAGTCCTGTTTCGGGTTTTCCTTGCGCCACTTCTCCGCTAGTTGTGGCTCCTGACTGTACAGATACTTCACTTGTTGCTTGCTCTTGAAAGGCATTTTCTCCAATTTTAGTTAGTTCTTCATTGATAGCCTTGATGCGTGCTTCTATAGGTGCAACAAGGTTAGGGTCTTTCCCTCCTTTTTCTCTTGTTAATTGAGCTCTCTCTGTAATCAAAGAAAGAGATTTATTCATGTCTGATGTAGATAGACCATTTGGCATCATTTCAAACGCAGACTCAATCTCGTTTAAGTTATCTAGATTCTGCTGTGCTTTTGCTTTAGTGATTTTACCATCCAACATCTGAGTCTTCATAGATGCCACGTATAGCTTCTTGAAATCGCTATCTGTGGCAATGTCTTTTAAAAACTTAACATCATCTTCATTGTACAAAGAAATATTACCATTGACTACAGCTTGTAATACTGTACCGACAGAACCCATTGTAAAACCTCCAATCATTTCAGCTACGCCATCCTCGAATGTTTTTGAGCCTAATTCTTTTAAGCTGTCAGCTGTATCGAAGTATTCGCCTTGAGTTAATTTTTTTCTTTGCTCCTCCGTCATTCCGCTTTGCTGAATCCAGTTGTATGCCTGTTTCAACCCTTGGTCTAGCACTAGAGCTTGTGTAAAACCGGTCTCAAATTCTGCAACACCAGCTTGTGTTACACGAATTAATCCCTTAGCTAAGAGACTTTCAACCTCTTTAGCTGCAACTCTTTCAAGCGCTTCTTTAGTTGCATTAGCTCCTACTTTTTTAGCAGACTTAATAGCAACATCCATCATTACCTTACCCAAGAATGAGTCACCCTTAACTAAGTTTTGTAAACCTACATTCTCAAGAACACCCATACCTGCTGCGTATGGAATGGCAATAATTGCACGATCGCCTGCAGAAGTGTATTGGAAGTCAGGGTCGCTAAGCATCTCTTCTTCTATTCCACTGTAAGCCTGTAAAGCTAGTCCAGTAAAACCAACCGCCTTACCGGCTACACCAGTTGCCATTGCAGGAAGTGATTCAAGAACACCGCCTATGGCTTGTGTAATAAAACCTCTATCTCCTGACTTCATGTACTCAAGAGTAGTACCCTCAGATCCAAGTACATCGATAATATTCTCTTTTGCTTGGTTCTTTGCCTTTAATACAGCTTGATTATCAAGTAGATTTTCAATCTGATCTTTGGTTAGGTTCTTTCCGTTATATTTTATTGACTTGTAGTAAGCTTTTTCTTCTGGAGATAAATAATCGTATCTATTTTCAATGGCCTCTAATCCAGCAAATGGCTCTGCAAATGTCATTGATACACCGCTTAAGACTTTGTTAACTACAAATCCACCAAAACTACCTTCCTTTTCTTTAGCGGCAACATACTTACCAGCTACTAGATTTAACTTATTTTGTGATGCTTGAATTTCTTTTTTTTGCATCACCAAATTTTGGGCTCTTGTTTCTAATGATTCAGCTTTATTATCTAGTATCTTTTTCTGAGCATCGAATTGTTCTTGAGTCATTTTGCCGCTTTGAGCTAACTCATTAAATCTATTTACCTCATCATCGTATACTTTTCTATCTTGTAGTATGTTTTTTTGTGATTTTTCAAGATCATTAAGCTTCATATTATACGTCTTGACATTATCTTGAATAATCTCATCAGTATAGTATGTGTTAATTTTAGCCTTTGCCTCTTTTATCTTGGCAGGATCTTTAGTAGCTAAAGCATACTTATACTCATCATATATTTGATCTTGTTTTGCTTTGCTTTGTTGATCGCCACCTATTTTCTTTTTCTTATAGTCTTGATATGCTGAGCTTTTGTAGAATGACTGAACATCATTTGAAGAAATATTTCCACCGGCAATTTTTTTCTGAATGATTTCTTTCTGCTCTTCAAATGGCAATTTCTTAAACTGTGACTGAAAATCGCTAGATAATAAGTTCTTACCTATGATGGCAGCAGACTCTTCTTCATAGCTACTTTGATCAGTTCCAAATGCCAATGAACTGCCTCCAGTTTGGGGCTTTATTTTTATATCTCCTTTATTGAGGGCACCTAATGCCTTATCAAAGTTTTCGCTGTATGACTTAGTGGCGTTTGTCTCTAAAAATGCACGTAAATCACGTGCTTGCTCAGGATTCTTTTCATCAAATTCAACTAACAGCTCCTTGCTGCCGTCCTTTGTCTTTACTCTGATTTGGTCAATAGCAAATAATCCCTCTTCAGAGAATTCAAAGCCATACTTGCCGTATTTTTCAGTCAAGTATTTGATAGCATTCTCTTCTGTTTTACCTACAAAGTCTGAGTTAATATCATCAAATTTTGCAGGCTTCATAGTAGTTGTGGTTACAACTCTAGTGCTAACGCTTTTACCGTATCGATTATTTAACGCATTGATTGAGCCCTCATTTTGAATGGTATGCCACTTGCTGCCAGGAGTCATACGCTGCCATTGTCCATCCTTTACACGGTATTGGTTGTCAGCTTTCTCGTCATCGTAATTATTAAATAACTCATATTCTTGAGATAAAGACGCATCCTTTTTAAACTGCTTATTAAGATTACCAATTCTATTTGGATCTTGAATCTGCACATACTGAGCTTTCTGCCCGTATACTTTTACAGGAGCTTCTTCATACCACTTACCGTCATTAAATTGATACGGCTTGTCACCCTTACCTGGATAACCAGTAAATATTTCACCTTTTGATGATGCCGATGAACCAGTCCCCGAAGCTGATCCCCCAACTGTTGGGTCTTTTTTTTTTATTCCAAGTGTGCTTGCAAATTGGTCATATGATGGTGGCGTGTCAAATCCATTAGATTGCAAATAAGAGTAATATTTTTTTGCATTAGCCTCATTGCTTAATGTATTAACAAATGAATCATACGTTGGGGCAACATCTGCACCATTTGACTTTAAATAAGAATAATACTTCTGAAGATTATCGTTCGGCATCTTTTATTATTTATGGTTTCCATGTTACACCTGATCCGCCTTGAGGCTTCGGCTTAGGTTTTTTTGTGGTAGTGCTTGAAACTCTAACTCTTGATCTAGCTTGATCAAGTGCAGCATCCCAATCTCCTTGTTGAAGATTTGTGACACCTAAATATTGAGTTAATGAATTCACTGTGGCATTTGGAATTGTCTCTACAAGTTCTTTTGTGAATCCAGTCCCTCTTGTCTTTTTAACAGTTTTGTAAACTTCTAGCTTGCCACCTTCAACCCATTTAAAGTCATATGTAGTAGATAGCTCGCTTAGTTTTTCACTATTAGTAAAGTTATTTATAACCTTATCAGCTAAAGAAATAAAATTATTTTCTGGCTCTTTATCACCTTTTAATGGCCTTACATCTTCTTCAACTGACTTGAATTCAATCTGTAGCTCAATAGCATTTTTAATAGCTTCTTTCGCTCGGTCTCTTTGATATGCAGTAATCATTGGTTGATAAACACCAGATGCGTCTTTTTGCATTGGTATGAGTTTTTTCTCTGACTCTTTGATAAACTTATCCAATTCATCTTTATCCATGTCAGCCGTGTTTTTAAAAGCACGAATCTCATTTTCTTTATCAACCATTTCCATTAATAGTTGATCTTTATCTTGAGCTGTATAGTAAGTATTAAACCCTTCATCCATGTTATCCATTAGGACAGATAGAGTTGATCTATTATTACTAGTTAATGCACCTGTTAAGTCTGCTATTTTCTCAGCATATCCAGGGGCTTGTCTAAGGTCGGTTACTACAGTTATGCCATTTTCTTGAGTATACTTTTGCCAGTACTTAGTAACCTCAGCTACAGACTCATCTACATTAACTTTATTAAATATCATATTATTGACATCTGCAATAGTCTTAGAGCTCTCTATGGTATCTGGAATAACTTGGCCTGTTTTTGCATCTAATCTGCCTGTACTAACTCCTCCAGTGCTTGGGTCTATAAAAACTTGTAGGTTTTTTAAGTCACCCATTCTAGCAAAATACTCACCTGCTTGAACAGATGCTTTTGATATTTCACCGCTTTGGAGCTTCTTTTGTATTTCAGCATTCTTCGTGTCAAAGCTTTTTACACTAGTGGCTAGTGTACCCCAATTTTCCATTAGGCTATTCATTCTTTGCTTATACTCTTTCGGATCAAGTTCACCCCTCTTAAGTGCATCATTCCAAGACTTAATAGTAGAGACACCGTTCTGAGATGCTCCTAGCATTTGCTGTTGGAATGTCTGACTGCTAAAATTATCTGCCTGTTGAATGGTCCTAATATTATCAGTCTTAAGCTGATCAAGCTCTAACTTAAGATCTTCACGGCCAGTTTCAATATCTCTTACAGTGGTATATAAACCACCTATAGCCTTAGACCAATCTACCGAATCAGTAGGAATGTAGCCAAATATGTTTTGATTTATAGCTGCCATTTTATCCGTTTAATCCAGGTATCCCCATTATGTTATATAACGATGCTCCAGGTGTAGCAAACGCAGGAACCTTTCCTTTTGGTGGCTCCATTTTTAAAACACCAATACCCATACCAGCTTTTCTTTGCGCATCGGCAGCGTCAATATTTTTATTTCTATAGAGTCCGATAATATCGTCTAAGCTAGTTGCCATGTTAGCTGCTGATCCAAGTGCACCTGTAATAGCAGCGTTTCTATTCTTCTCTGATTGAGCTCTAATGGCGTTCTGCATTTGGATGTCACCAATACCAGCCATCCAATCTCTCTCAGCTTGACGAGCTCCAATGCCTAGTTCAGCCTCAGCTTGTACCATGTCTCTATCATATTGAGCTTTATTAGCTTGAGCTGCAAGAGCCATGTCTTGCTCGTTGCCAGCAGCCGCTACTTGACCAATACCACCGATAACACCCTCAGCACCAACGCCTTGTAACGCACCAACCATCTGAGCCTCACGCTGAGACTGTTGCTGTTGTGCCATCTCAAGACCAAGTGTTGGAACCTGTAGAGCCTTGAATGGATTGGTTTCTTTAATCTGCTTTAGTTGCTGTTTTGCCAAATTACTTGCCTGAGTGGCTTGCTTAATTTGGCTTTGTGATTTGATAGCCTGAGCGGCACTAACGCCAATTCCCCCTAAGGCTACTAATGTTGATGTTACTGCTGCCATATCTTTATCATTTCAGTGCATTTGCTTGATCCTTTTTGGAATCCACACTCTGCATATCGGTTAATCAAATTATCGTTCTTAAGAGAGGTATAGAAGTATTTAGTTCCATTTGTCTCGGCAGCCACCTCAACGAGTGAGTTTATCAATAGTTCTATCGCCTCCTTGCGATCGTCTTGTCTGTATTGAAAGTTAGACACAATGTACTCAATCCACGCTGTCTTTGAGTTAGTAAAATAAACAAATCCAGCACAAATATCTTCACCGTCCTTACTAACCATTAGCCCACCTCGGCCATCCTGTGGTAGCATATCCTTTGGGGGTGCTGACCATCTCCAGTCTTTCCACCATTGCGCTAATACATCGTAGTCGTGGTCATCTAAAAACCTAACTTCCATGTAACAAATTTAAGGAAAACTTTTGAATATTTCAGTCTTGACGGCAAATAGCTCTATTTCTGGAATAGCATCACTACCACTCCTTGATAATGTAAGGTGAAGGAAGTACCCTCTAGTCCCATATGACTCAGCCACAGGGTCCTTAAGTACATACACATAGTTACCTGCTGCTGGTGCATTTATGAATCCTGGAGTCGGCGCAGTAGGTGGAGTTGGGTTGTTTGTTGAAACAGTTATTTTATTTCCAACCACATCTACAACGTATCCAACCTGTATACTTGTTACTATGTTGTTATTTGAGTCAACAATACCACTTACTATAAAGTCACCTGTAGATGCGTTACTTACCTGTGAATCCATTGTCAGTTCAAATCCAGCTATAGATGCAATGACACCAACACCTTGTGCTGATATCAACTTCAAGTTATTATCATTCACGGGTCTTCTCATATACGAGAACCACTCACCTTCTTTATTAACAAACTGAGACATACTCATCTGAGTTTGATCAAGGTCTGTATAGCCAACAAAATTCAATGAGTGAGTACTATCAAGAGCCAGTGTCTTGAACATCTTTATTTCTGTTGGTGCTTGATTTATTACAGTTGATATAGAGAAACCACCTATTGTATTGTAAAATGTAGTCCTGTTTGTGTTGGTATCGTGCTTGTATAGATTGCCTTCTTTAAATGAGTAGAACGAACTATTCAAACCAATCAACCACTCAGGTCGATAAGTCCATCTAGAAGTCCATCCCTCAGCCTTGTCTGAAAAAGTAAGCGTATCTATAATCATATAACAAAGTTACGAATTTTAGACCAAGCAGCTTTTCATGCCTTTGATCATTTCATAGTAGTGGTATGAGCACCTGTTTGGATCTATTTCTAAGTCTTCACCAAAAGGAAGTGAGTGCATGTATGACGCCTTGTGGAACATCCCCTGCTGGTTGTTCATCACACCTGCATTATGGAAAAAGTATACATCATCCCATATGCTTGACGGGCAGGTCGCCCAAGCAAAATCAAATTCTTTTGGAACCGCTACATGATGGCCGAAAAACCAAGCGTTCCATAGCTCGGCCCACATGCTAGCTGTCCATGCCTGTATGCCGTTTGGATCGCCTTCTTTTTTAACGTGCTGCATTTCGGTCAATAGATTGTATAGACCTTTGCTATCTTGCTCAACTTTTTTCCAGTAGTGAGATGTCAAGTTCTTCATTAACTTCTGAGCGCCTCCACTATTATTCTTGTTGAACTCAATTAATTTCCTTGATATGCCAACCTGATTGCACATCGCCTTTAAGACCTCTTCTCCCTTACTCATTATATAGTCGTAACCTATGTATGAGATAGTGTCTGAGAAGTACCAAAGATTGTCATTAAGGTATGGTGTAAAGTCCAGGTACTTAGTAAAAACAAAATCAGCATCATGAAAAAATATTGCCTCGTCTTTTAGATCAGGATGTTTCTTGAAATGCTTTTGCAATAAGTGCGCCTGTATAGCAGGTGGGTAGTTACAGTCCCCCATGGTATCCTTATAGAAAAAGAACCTAGCTATATCTGAATAAGTTTGATACAGTCTATTCCACGACTCAGGTATCTCATCTTGATACCCGGCAACTATGTCAATATTTTTGTAACCTAACGAAGCGAAGTTATGTATACATACCTCAATCTGCCACGCATAGTAGTCAAGCGCTGGTTGCGCTGACATCATCCTAAGTGTTCTCATTAACAGGTTTTACTTGCGCCGGTCCAGTTTGATCCGTTCCACTCATACGCAACATTTGTAATTAAATTCAAGTACCAACCGGTTGGAGCGAGAATTGTTCCGATTAGGTTTGTAAAGATATAATTTCCTGGAACACCAATAGGCCCATTCACATAATAATTATCAATGTCAAGCACTGTACATACAGATGATTGTGAAGAAGAGTATGACAACGTAATTGAAGTTAACGGCGCAGCTGTTGTGGTTGTAGTTGTTGACGTTGTAGTTGTTGTAGTTGTTGTTGTAGTTGTAGTAGTTGTTGTAGTTGTTGCAGCACACTCTGAGCAGCTCCCATACGTATACAATATAGTTCCTGTGACTACACCAGGGCCTACTAATGCAGTGATATTGCAACACTCTCCGATGTTATTCTTCACAAAGTTAGGCAAGCTTAATGCTTCAAAACCTGTGTATTGTAATAACACAGCGGCACCACCAACACACTTTGTGCCTGTGTAATATCTAACAGGAATAGTTGTTGTGGTTGTAGTTGTTGTTACTCCTGAACATGCTGATAAGTTGAGTATTTGACCTGTATCTGCAATAAGACATGCATAAGTAATTCCTGACTTTCTAACTAGATACCACAGGAATCCTCCATTAAATAATATTGTAGCGCCTGCATTCGTGTAAACAAAACTGTTTACTGCAAATGCACCTGTGTGATAGTAGGTTATATATGTAGGCGTTTCTAGGCATGCCGATCTAGCTAATGTGAAGCTACTTAAGTCTATATCAAAACTAGTTACAGGAGTTGCTGTTGTCGTTGTAGTGGTTGTCGTTGTCGTTGTAGTGCCAGTACATGATGTGCAATTTGCATAGGTAACTATAGGTGTAATAACATTATAGTATGGGAATGTTGCTGTTGTTGATGCATTTATTGTCCAGCAGTTACCGTCTGTTGTTTTTATAACTAATCCAGCTGTTATTGCAGTTCCTAATGAATTTCTTAATATAACATTTACTGTATTGTCGACACAAGATGTGGCTGTAAAATATGTACCTGCCGGAAGTGTAGTTGTGCTAGTTGTTGTAGTTGTTGTAGTTGTGCCAGCACAAGTAGACTTACCAATCACTGTTCCGTTTTGATCAATCTGTATAGTATAATTGGAGTCATTAATTTGGTACCATTTCTTACCACCCATAAATGGACGCTGTCCTTCTGAGTCATAGAAAATTGTGTTAACTGTATCTGGTATATACCCATCACCATCAAAGTACATTAGAGTGAACGTAGGAATGACCAAACAAGCATCAGATCCAGACTCCTTAAATTGCTCAATATCAATTAAGAAAGGCTTCATGTCTCCCGGATCAGATACGGTTACAGATATCACAGCTGATAAGCTAGTGCCAAAACAATTTATAGCCCTAATTGTTATTGAGTAAATACCTGCAGGGCAGTTATCAAAGGATATATTTCCGTCTGAGAAAGTTGCCTGACTAGGTAATGTGCTTGCTAATAAGTTCCATGATGTTGGGTTATTGATAGCTTCTATAATTACAGATTCAGTTACATTGGTATTTACTGAGATTGGATCTGCAATAATAAATGGAACAGCAAACTCAGAACATGTACAGTTTTGCTTCGACAAGACCTCTCCTGTTAAGCTTGAGGTTATGTAGTATGTTGCAGCAATGCATGTGTTTGTAGTGTCTATTAAGTGAAGATATTCATCACCAACATATATATCTGATCCAGTATTTGAAGTAAATAACTGATCACCTATGTTTGGAAGTGCATCCACACCATTGTGGTATATAGCTACATTTGGACACTGAGCGCAAACATTTGCAGTTGTTCCTGGATCTTCATCAATATAAAACTGAGTCAAATTTGGATTAATTTTATTAACTATCCATGTTGACCCACTAAATGGAGATGATACAATTAAACTTGCCTCACTAATCGGAAGGCTCTTGTAAAACTCAACAGATCCGACACCATTATTAACGAGACCATCATATGGGGCTACAAGGCCAATATCTTCTGCAGGAATACCTGCCGCTATTAAAGCATTGTAATTTGCCGTCGAGTTAACACCTACATATTTAGTATCAATAACAATACCTCCGTTCCACTCAACCTGATATCTAGTTGGCTGATCAGGGTCAATGGTATTAAAACTAATACCAGCACGGCCGATATTACCGCCATAATTCATGTCGATAGATCGGCTTTCAGTTACGCCTTTATAAGAGGCAACTGTATTTATTTTGTCTTCATAGTCCCACAATAAGTATACATACTCATAGTTGTTTGGATTTAAGAATATAAACTGACCGGTAAACACACCTGCTGAATATACAACAGGAATTTCAGTGGCAAGGCTAAGTATTGTTGTTTTGTCGTCAGCAGTATACGCAACGTTAGAAACCAAATAGTATAGCTTATTATTTAATGTTGGGGCAAGCTGTCTATAGTCTGACAAAACATCACCAGCAACAACAGTTACAGTAGCACCATTGAATGGAACATAGCCTACGCCACCAATACCTGTTGACGAGTCAAACAAAGCAATTGCGCTTCCACTTAGCACCACATTGTCAATGGTATATGTTGAGCTACCTGTGTAGCTAAAAGACTGTTTAGTTTTTGAACTCATCTTTACCTAACGTTATAATATTGAAATCTGTTCTAGGACCACGCCCTTGCGTAAGTGTATAATCTATTGATGTGCTACAATAGGTAACTCTAAATATTACACTTCTCGGCGCTAACGTGGTGTTATTTTGGATTCTCGCGTATATATCTTGAGAGCCAACACCTGCTTGGCTGTATGGAGGTAATTCAACCCAATTGGTACCAAAGCCATTATTGATCACCGTGATAGACCAACTTGTAGTGCCAGATAGAGCAAATAAATACTCAAGTCCACCTGCTGTATTATATGGGACGCTATCGGCCGTTGGGTTAATAGTTATATCGCAAGGTATATTTCTTCTATTTGTAGATGCAATTACATAATTATGATTATGTGGATCATATCCTCCTAGCTTTGCCGTATTTGGTGTGCTGAGCATCAAGTCTCTAAAGTAATCAGACATACCCATTCTAGATATCTCCATTACTTGATCATTTTGCATTTGAAGAACCACACCTCTTCTGGCATCAGCAAAGTATATTTTATTACCCCAGGCAGAAAAACTCTCAGGATTTGATGATATACCAAACTCATAAGGGTACGCTATCTGTGTTCCAAGTACTTCAGGAACTGAAGCAACTGATCCACCACCCACAGCATCAACCAATAAGTTTTTACCGTATAGAACTGACGTAATCTTATCTTGGTGCAATACCAATAGATCGGTCGTTCTAGCGTATAGCTTTTGGACAGATCCGAAGTTCTTATCTAGGTTCTTAAAGTTTGCTGTAGATAAGTTAAACTCATTTAGTCTATTGATTGATGAGTCCCATCTATATAAACCACTGTATGTAAGAGACGACTCTTTTACTTGTTGCTCATAGTCTTCAATGACACCACTCGCTCTTAAGCTGTACTTCAACGATGGCTGATTAAAACCGTCAAGAATTCTATTAGACTCAACGCCATTGCCATAGCAGTATGCATTGTAGTCTGAGTTCTTATTATCAGTACTATTTAGTTTTATAACAGCTTGGTTCAATACCCCTGATTGGTCTTTTTCTAGATCACTATTTGACACAGCACCAGGCGATGATGATCCTGCTGCTACGTTAATTGTTATAGCGTATCTGCTTGGTGTAGCAAGAACAGTATAATATGCTGCCGGTATGTTTGCTGCAGTAATGTAAACAGACTGCCCTACGTCAAAATAATGCGGCTGTTTGTTTCCATTTTGTATTAACGTTGTATTGGCAGCAATTGTAGACACATCATACTTCCACAATACCATGTGGTTACCTATCTCAATTGGATATGTTCTACTCATTTCATAGTAGATATCCACATCGTCATTTGCTGGTACTGTTTCAGCTGTTAGTCTTTTATTTGTAGGTGTTTGAGTAATCTTTATGTTGGCTTTTATTTCATTTCTACTATTTCCACCCCCATCACCAAAACCTTGCAATAACATATACATAGTTCCTATAGATGCTTGCTCAATGTAATTTGATAGTGGGTTACCAGCATTACCATATTGAGACCCCCTTCTAAAAACAACTCCTTTTGATCCAATATTTATGTTTGCTTGATTATATTGGATAAATGAAGAATAAGCGCCTGACTCATAAAACCACTCTTCAAATGTAGCGTAATAATCTGATGATGTAAATTGCTGAACTCCTGTTGATCTCTGTGGGTTTTGTGGATCTGAATCATACTCAACCTCAATATTTATTTGTGCTCCTTGATATATTGGACCATCTGCTTTTAATATACAATGACCGCCATAACTTGATGGAGATATGTTACCAATTTGATATGTAAATGCATCTGCTAATGGTAATCCAAAACCTTGTTGATTTGAAGCCACTACTGTCCCCCCAAATCCCCAATACCCTCTCATGTTAAATACCCATCTATCACCAGACGTATAATTCCCTGATTGGAAATTTACATCTAATTGAAGTGGCAACTGTGGGCCGCCAAATGGAATGATAGAAACAACGCCCGGTACAATGTTAGCAGGGGCTGACCAACTTATAAGATTTGGATGAGACGTCCATCTATATTGGTTGTTAGGAAGTATCTCTATTGATATACGCCAATCCCCCCAAGATGAAGACCCAGCTGAAACATATGTTATTTGTGGACCAGTTGGTAATAAGGTATTATCACCAGTATTACTATAAAATGCAGTTTCTATTAAAGTGTTAGGTCCTCTATCTCTAACAGGAGCAAGTGTTTGAGTTTGAGACTGTGATTGCTTTGGCCCCCTTCCTGATCCTGTGAATGAAGCAGACTGCTGATTCACCGCACTTAAGAATATATCAGATGAGGATGCTTTTATCTTAAAATAAAGACCTTCTAAAGCGGAGGTTATATTATTAAATCCTGCTGCTTTATAATCAAGTTCTAAAACCTTAAATTTTTTGTTTGAATTAGTAGCTCCTGATCCAGATGTCTTGAATATGATGTATCCATTTACTTTAATCTTATCTCTGTCTGACTCGTTAATTAAAAAATATCTATATGAGCCATCAATTAGGTATGTAGTTGGAAATATATTGTAGTATTCGGTCTTTGACTGCTTTATAAAGAATCTGTATCCAGTAGCCCATATAGGAGCCTCGTTCTTTATATTAACTATTAATGAGTTAGCAGTGCTTGAATTATCAGGTGATATATATACTGAGTTTGACTGATTATTCCCTGGCGTTGAACTAGTAGATGTTCCATCAACAGATGTTAGAACAGTAGTCATTCTTCCATAATCATCTAAGTATGCAATACCAACTTCGTAGTCACGATCACTCCTCCATGTTTGCTTTGGAAGTAATGTAACAGGCTCTGATATATAACCTACAGTATAGTTAACATTTATGAAATCATTTGTGTTGTATCCTATTAAGTCTCTAAATTGAGTATAATTACCCATGACCAATCTACTTCCAATAATATCTTGAGCTAAAGCCTTAAGAGGTACATTGTCAAATAATCTAGTTACCTGATCTGAAGGGAGCGCTGCATACGTTTTATTATTCATAAAGAAGAAGCTATACGTAGAATTATCCTGTATACCTATCTCTTCTTTACTTAATGTCTCAACAATTTTTACGTTAAGAGTTCTAGACTCCCAAACCAATAGTTGTATTTCTTTAACAAACTCATTACCAGTTTCAAAAGTAACCTCAACTTGATTGAACTCGTTGAGCATACCCTTATTCTCTCCAGTCTCTATGTCAATATTTAAGGCTTTTGGATTGAATGCTGTAGCTGAAAATGGAGACATTGATGAGTACTCATTGTCTAAGTACTTGTATCGATAACTGAAGTAAACAAACTTATCCTCAATGTTGTTTGGATCTAAGTTTGCAGACTGAAGCGTGCTTAATGATATGAATGGTGAATTAAGTGGTGGAGCAACAATTAGATTGATGTCATCAATAATTCTAGGATCATTGACGCTATATGTCTTGCATCTATTGATGTTGATTTTTCTAGGTGGATTTAGGTTGTCATTCCAAATAAGGAAGCCACCGCCCATTCCGTCGGTAATATAATTAACCCCAGTGATTAGGGAATTGATATTAAATTTTAGCTGATTTGTAGTACTTCCAAGTACTAACAGCGATGTGTTGGTAATCTCATTGTACTCGAATATACCCTCAAAGTTGTCAGCCTTTACAAACCAATACAATAAGTTAGCCGCCTCAAATGACAAAGCACCTATTGTTACCGCATTGATAGCGGCAGGTATTTGGTATTGAGCCAGTATGGTGTTTATGTTTGTTGTTACTGTATTACCAAGTGAATTTTGAACAGCTCCAATGTTTGACCCTTCGGATGTATCAATAGTTAAATTAACCGCATCACGGTATTGGCCATCGGGAACTAACCTCTCATCGAGGTCCTTGTTCATTATCCCGGCAAGAAATGTTCTTTGTAGTTCAGCCATAATTACTTAATCCATTTATCCTTACCTCTCATTGCCATCAACAATCGGCCTGGGTGCATGTTGCTTAATCTAATTTTGGTGTTTCTAAGTAGAGCTGTCTTTTCTTTCTTAACTCTATTTACAATGTATTCCTGTACACCAAACTTATTGTTAAGTAGTGCATATTTCAAGTATGCGTAAACATACTCTTCAGCAAGCTTGTTGATCGTGATAAGAGAGTCATCACCATTTTCCATGCCGTCTGATATGTATTCAAGTACAATATAAGAGTACTCTACGCCTGACGTAAAGTCAATTACACCAGCCGCTTTGTTGATGTAGTACTTAGGGTTGATGTTTGCGTCAGCTGTGTTCAATCCAAAGTTCTGTGCGATTGGATATCCAAAATACCACTCCCCGTCATACTCCCAACCCATTTGGTTATAGTATGCGCCAGGGCCAACATATAGTCTATTTTCTTGTCTTAAGATATCTAGCTTAGACTCGCCAATAACTACTTCACCATTTGAGTCAAATACAATCTGACCGTTATTATCTTGAAGGTATGCTGTAGCTGTGATGCTCTGTCTGGCCTCTGTAAGTGGATATAAGACACCATTTCTTAGCATTGATATCCTGACATAGTTAATGTAGTCGTAAGGCAATACCATCTTCAATTGGTCGCCAAGCTCAAACTCAAGCACTTTAATATTTCTAAGCGCATCATAGTTGATCTCCTGTATGGATCTCTTTGCGTGAAATAAAACAGTATACCGATCTACATTATTTATAAGCTTGTCATTACCAACATACATTAACATAAAATTGTTAACTATATCAGCAAGACTGACATATTGATATGACCCCCAATTTGCATCTTCAGGGACATTACCATTGTTGGTATAGTACTGATAATTAGTTATATATGCCATTATTGTTTCTGTTGAATGTCTTGTACTTCTTCAGCCTTAGCTGCTGATACAACGTCCGCTTCTCTAATTGATATACCAGAATACTCTAGTATCTTGATGACTAAATTTGCAAAGTCATCTAACGGCAACTCAAAGTCTTGGTATGTAGCAGCTGCAGAATTGAATAAAGGATCTCCAAGTGCTGTTGTTGAATAAGTCCAAATTGGATCTTTAGGATATCTTAAGTATTGTATAGTCACGTTAGAGTTAATGGTTGTAGGGTAAACCAACAAACCATCCTCGGCCATTGTATACACAGGATATTTAGTCGTAGGTGCGGTTAGGTTTGAGTTGACTAAGTTCAATATCTTTCTGTGGCTTACCTTCTCAATCTCTGTGGAGTTATTGTAAACGAGTTTTTCTAGGAAGAAGTAATTTTCAATATTAGTTAATGGATCTACCGGAAAATTAAACTTACTTGTTCCAGTATTATATGTTGCTGATGTAAACACAGAAAAAGCATCAATTACCTCAGCCATATTCTTAGGGATATCGGTATACCCCTCACCATGCATACGAGCGTTTTGCTTGTTGATTGCATTGCTATAATTGAACATATACTGCCCGAAAATCTCAAGCTGTGCCTGCTTTGCAAACAAGTTAAACTCGAATGGCGTAATGAAGCCACGGTTGTCTTTGCTAATTATTGATAGGACGGTATTTCGAACGTCATTGATCATCTGACTGCTTTTGTACAAAGATAAATAAAAAAAGGCACTCCATTAGAAGTGCCCTTTTAGTAGTAGTTTACTAATGATTAAGCTACGTCAATATTACTAACAGCTTGTGGGACAGTAATTTCATAAACTGTGTTAGTCCAAGACGTTTGCAATGCATTAGCAATTCCAGTTTGGATTGCATCACGCACACTGAACGCAACTTGAGCAGCATGAGTTAATGTAACAACTTTACCACCAGCATAGGTAATTGCAGTAGCAGTAGCAGTAGCTGAAGCAGCATCAACTAAAACAACATTAGTTGCTGAAACTAATTGATTACCAGCACTGGTAACCGGGATAGATAAAAACTTTTCCATTTTGTAAAAAATTAATGGGTTAAACAATACCCAAAGTTAAGCATTTTCTGAAAACTTATCTTCTAGGTATTTATATAGCTCTAATCCTTCGTCAGACTGCAAGTAAGAAGCCAATGCATGTATTTGGTCGTGACCAAACGGAACGGTCATTAGACGCTTCTTATTGTCCTTAAAGTTATAGTGGATGTCTTTGTTTCCTCTGAATGTGAGGTATCCTGCTGTAAATGCACGAGCTGCAAAGTTATTGATCTTAAGCATTGGATCAGATGCAGCCTCCATGAAGTCTTGAGGATATCTCTTAGCGAATAGCATCATATCTCTCTTGATCTCAGCAGAACTCATGTTATCAACATTGCCACTTAAGACCAATCTAGCGACTGCCTCTAATGTAGTAATGTCTTTGTCTGCTAAATCACGTGCAAGTAGTAATGCATCGATTTCTGAGAATAACTCTTGAACATCTTCTTGTGCATCACGCTCAGCATCAAATTCATAAAATTCACTACCATTACCTGGGTGGTAATGTAAGAACTCTTGAAGTACAGGATTGTTTTTAGGAACTGTTAGAATACCATCTTCAAATACAATAGGCTCAACAATAACGTTGGCATCTTGATCATCTTGAAATGGTGAGTTTGAATTTCGCGCGTAGCGAAGTGGGTGGTTTGTATTTGTCTCTTCATTGTAATAAAGAAGACGCTTACGAGGTGTGTCTTTGTGTGCAATAAAATAGCTCAATGGAGCTTCATTTGTGCTTAATAGGTAGGTGCGGTCTTTCGCATCTAGTTTTACTCTTTTCATTTGATATAATTTAAATTATTAAAAAAATAGAGAGGGGCCGTAACCCCTCTCTTATTATTCTTATCCTTTGAAGATAAAGAAGTTGTTAGCACCTAATGTACAAAGCGCACGCTCTGACAAGAAGTTGACTTCCATAGCATCAAGGTCGCTAGTCTGTGCACCACCGGCAGAACCAGTCATCCAAGTTTTGTAACGACGGTTTTCAGATTCAGAAGCACGGTAACGAACGTGAAGGAATGGACGCTTAGCATTCTTACCAAGTACTTGATCGTAAACGCTCATTGTACCAGCAGGAACCAAGACACCATTAACAGCACCACCAACTAGACCACCACGAAGAGTTGCGTCGTTAAGGTATTTCCAATCTGTCTTGTAGAACTCATAACCACGACGGAATCCAGAGAAACCAAGGTTAAGGGCCATTTCTTCGCTGTTGTCAAACAAACCGTAAGAAGTACCACCAGCACCGTAAGAGTTTTGAGCAGCCAACATATCGTCGATATCAAAAGAGAACTGACGGTTCAAGAACAATACGTTCTCAGCGATAGCACCTTGCTTGTCAAGACGTTGTACGATTGTATCGAAGTCACCTAAAGAAGATGGGTTACCACCTGACCAAACGTTACCACGAGATTCAATAGCAGCAAACATACCTTGAGTACCAGCAGCAGCGGCAAGGGTAGATCCAGCAGGATAAGCTGGAGCAACTCCTCCAGTACCAAGTACACCAGAAGCAGCAGCACCTGATCCAACAGCAGCAGGAACACCTTCAACCATTGCCATTTCAAGATAATCCTCAAAACGTAAACGAGTTTCGTGCTCAGACTTCATGTACCAGTAGTAACCAGTAGCACCATTCTCAGTAGTAACCTCAACCCAACCAACTTGAGCCATGTCAGAACCAGATACAGTGTACTTGTCTTTGATGATAATTGGCTTGTTGTCGAAGAACAAATCTTGTGCTTCCAAAGATCCATCCATGCCATTAGTTCCTTTACGGAATTCAGAACCGTAAACAAATGCAGTAACAGTACCAGATGTAAATGGTGTAGAAGCAAATGCAGTGTAGTAAGCAACAGTAAATGTAGTTGTAGTTACAGCTACGATGATACCTTTTGCAGACTCAGAAGAAATGCTTTGAGAAGAAAGGAATACGGTTTGACCAACACGAAATACACAAGATCCTGAAGGAAGTGTAAATACTTGCTGACCAGCAGCAGGAGTGCCCAATGAGCCATAAGTCAATGCGGTGTACTTTGTGTGAAGACGACCTTGTTCTGCCCATTTGATAAGGTCAGAGTTAGTAGGAAGTTCGGCACCAACCATACGCAAGAAAGATGCGATTGAACGGTTACCGTAGCGCTCGAATTCTTGCTCATAAGTATCAGGAAGATACTGATTCAAGAAGTCAAAGTTAGTAATGTAGTTTGTAGGCAATGTTGCCTTGACGGAGCTCGGGGTCAATAATGGACCCGGAGATGTCTGTAATGTACCAGCCATTTTTTCTAATTTTTAGGTTTTTGTTTTATAACTAATCTGTTACCGAAACCAGATTCAATAGATCTTACTTGAAATCCTCCATCAGCTTTCTTAGTCATCTGAGTGGCCTGACGAGTCATGTCAATGTTTTTAGACTCTTTAGAAACTGTTTCAACAGCTTCTGTCATTCCCTTCTCATAGAAGAACTTTGCAAACTTTTCGGGATTCGAAGCAATCGCTATTGCTCGATGGAACACCTCAGCATCTTTTACGTATCCTTCTTCGTTTAAGAACTTATTTACAAAGTTACTTAATGAAGACTGATCGTTAAGAAGTGTCTTTGCATCTGCCGGCTTGAACGTTACTGCCTTATCTTCGTCAATATTAAATTTGAAACCTTCAAACTTATCAGAAAATAATTCATTCGTCTTATCGGCGAAATACTTAGACCGCTTTTGTTGCTCCTCTTGCTCACTAGTCGCGGTTTGTTTATATTGCTTATAAGATTCGTAAGCTTCTTTTTCTTCTTGCGGAACAAAGGCATCCCTTGACTCAAGTGGCGCCTTGTACTGTTCTTTAAGCTTATTAAAATACTCACGAGCCTTATTGAGCTCTTTTTTTCTCTCTAGCTTTACCTTTTTAATTTGCTTGTCATCATCAAAGTCTTCATCAAATGAAAACTTAGACTCTAACTCGAACTTAACCTCATCAGCATCAAGCTCTGGGTTCTGATCTTTAGCGTATTGATAAAGTAGAGAATCTTCGTCCATGGTACTGTAGTCGACATTCAACTTCATGAAGTCTTCAATACCACGTCCTGTCTCTCTTTTGTATTTTAGGAACGCAGATACATCTTCAGGTAGTTCTTCAGCTTGTTCGCGCTCTTGAACTAAATCATCTAAAGACGTAATCTCTTTGTTCCATCTTTTACCAAGATATGAAAGAACTTTATTATCATCCAGCTCTTGTGCTGGATCTGTGTTTTCTATTGGTTCAGCTAGTGGTTGATCCTGTGACAAATCAATCTTTACTGTGTCTTGATCACCACTGTGATCTTCTAAACCCTCAAGAAGCGCTGCTTCTTTTTCGGATACAGACTTCTCTTCGAACTCTACGGCTCTTACTTTAAATTCACTTTCCATTTAATTTAATTTTCAACAAAGTTAATAAATATTTATCTAGGTCCAAATGACTCTAAGTCAAATCCATCCAGGGAATCCTCAGTACTCTCAAAATTCTGAGGTGGTAAGTTATTCTGACGTTGGTTAATTAGCTCAGACTGACGCGTAGCTTGTAGGTCAACTCGCTTATCTTTAGCTTTTTCTTTATCAGTCTCACGATCTTTTAATGTCTGCATCTGCATGCCATTAAGCTGCATGTTGTATTGGAACTCAATAGCCATCAACTCTTTCTTGAGCTCAGCCTCGGCCTGCATCTTTTGGATGTCGCCTTGGACTTCCATCTGCTTGATCTGAGATTTCATTTGACCTTCCAATTGAATGATCTGTGCTTTAGACTCAGCAGCTGCTTGAGAAGATTGGATATTCGTCTGCATCTGCATTTGGAACTCCATCTCCTTCTCTTTCTGCTTTTGCTCCATACGCTTACGACGCTTCATTTTAAGCATCTCATTGGCAAGCTTAATGTTATTAATCATGCGGATGTCAATTGCATCCTCAAGGTCAATTGTTTGCTGCTGTAGTGCAATCTGAATGTTCTGCTCAAGTTGTGCCTTCTGTTCTTCATCCGGAGCTACCTCAACAAAGATACCAAAGTCATGTAGGTATAAATCATTAACGTCCTGTAAGATTGCTAGGTTGTACTTACCAATCTGCATAGCAAACTCTTCAGCGAAGTCAGAGTACTCTAAGATATCAGCAATACGTATAGAAATACACTCAGCTACACGTCTAGTTGTGATAATACCAGCATCAAGGATGTGGCGAGTGGCTGTGTTTGAATTAAGTGCTGCTAGTTTCTGAACACCAACCAATGCATCAGGATGTGGTGTAGATGCATCACGCACCTCATTTACACCCGTCACATCACGGATCATATTTAAGTAGTGGTTGTAGTTGCCGATAAGGGCAGACATTTTAGCTTGACCACTATTTGTATTAAGTTCTTGGATAGGAATACGAGCGTTGTTGAAATCACCGTCCTGTGTATAAGATCGACCGATAACACTACCTGTTTGGAAGTATAGGTTGAGCGCATCCTCAGGATTGTATGCAGCACCGGTGCCTAGGTCAACCTCGTTGATACCATCAGCATCAATGAATACACCATCTGGAACTATGCGAGCCATAACCTGCTGTAGCTTCAAGTGTGTCAACTGAATCTGATCAGCAAACGGGATCATGCGTCGAACTAGCGACTCAATATTTCCCTTGTAGTAACGCGGAGCGTAAGCAATGTAGTTTGAAAGTGCGCGCTGTGATGCAGACTTAGGACGAACCATGTTCTTCATCATTTCCCACTTGATCATTATGTTGGACCCACCAACAAGAACGCCTTCATACCAAACGTCGCGAACTGCTTCAATTACCTCAAAGTATTCACCGTTTGGAGCCATGAACGTATCTTCTTTACGAATAACGCGCTCACCACCATTCTCAAGAATTTTCTTTTTCCAAACAAATTTCTTATGGGTCTTGTAGTTAAAGTATAACAACGTCACAACCTCATTTAAGAATGCATCGTCTTGGTAGTTTTTAACCACAGGGAAGTAGTCATACCATGCTGAGCCTGCGTTCTTGATTTCAGTAAGTTGCTCGTTAGTTAGGTTTGGATCCATCTTGAGGAGCTCGGTGTAGTGCACCTGCTTAACCTCACCAAAATAGAAACAATCAGAGTAGTCATTCTTTTCAGTATAGCTATGAATCCAGTTTGCTGGATCTACATACTCAATCTTTACGCCGTCATTGATAAGGAACTCATGCTTAACAACGCCAACACCAAGGGTAGTGACGTCATAATAGTATAAACGCATGATGTCCTCATACTCGTTCATTTTCATGACAGTGTCGATAGCAATCTCTTCAGCAATCTCTACAGATGGCTTATAGTTCATCTGCATGTATAATGACAGCTCCTGATCATTGGCAGGAAGTTCATCCGGATTAACGTTAAATGCGTCGATACCAAACTGCTCCTGTGTAAGTGTAAGGAAGTCCTTAGCCACCATATCAGACTCAATCATGTCTTGGAAGACGTTCTTCTTCTCAGCTGACATTACGTCCTGAGCTTCGGCCTTTACAGTGTATGGTCGGTCAAGCATTCCGTTGACAACAACGTCAACAAACTTAGGGATGATAGGAACGGGAGTCCAGTCTAGGTTGAGCATAGATATGTCACCATTGACAGCTAGCTCATCTTTATACTTCTGCACTGGCTGCTCTCCACGAGCATACAGTCTCAAACGGTGGAATTCACCCCACTGTTGATAAAATCTACTTGAGTTTGATTTTCTTTTAAACCACTCCCCTTCGATGGCTTTACCTACCTTTAGGCCATATTCAAATGTGACCTTAACCTCATCCGGGGCCATTTGGTCCGGAAAAGGTAGTGCAGAGATAACTACTGATGGTTTATCCATTATTCGATGATTTCGCTTCTAATGCCTGTATTCTTATATCTTACAAATTTAACACTTATTTTAGATTCCTCTTTCTTGGGTATGAATAGGTGTTTTCTTGATGCCATGATAGCAAGTCCTGAGCTAATCGAGGCATCGTGTTTTGTCCTGTTATTGATATCAAATCGAGCCCAGTCATTAAGTGTTCTGTTGAAATACATGTCACCCATGGTGTCTGATTCTCTGTATGTTCCCTCCTGATCAAGGCCAACGTACTCTTCGATGTATGTGTTGATAGAGTTAGCGTGGGCGTGCTTTATATCCTCAGATGAGTTGGGAATACCACCTAACTCAAGCTCTGTTTTAGATAGCTTTGACGTGTGTTTGTCTGGCCTATTTAAAGAGAACGCTCGGTAGCCTCTGTTCTTAAAATGGTACAGTAGTCGCTGCTTGTTGTTCTCAATAAGTATTGGCATTCCATAGAAGTGGCAGGCCATTAATACATCCTCAAAGAATATCTCAGCTGTCTGAGGACGAGCAATATACTCTAAAAAGAATTGATTTGTTGGTGCATTCTCCATGTGAAATGAAGTCAATCCATGAAGCGCTCCGGCAGATCCACCGCCACCAACTACACCTGATATGTCGTAAGGGTCACACCCAAACACACCGATGTGCTCATTGCCTGGGGACTTGCGCCCGTTCTTCACGATCACTCTGTTACGCATAGCTTGCTCAGGAATCCATGACACCAAGAACCTGCCGTTTGGGTCAGGCGTCCAAATGACCTCGCTGTCTTGCTCGCCATTCTTCCAATGGAAGTAACCCTTAGTTAAGACGCGGTCCTTGATTAAGGCGTCATTATAGTCAATCTGTTGGTAGATCTTTGTGAGGTTAAATAGTGATGACTTAGACTCATCACGGAACGCATGCGACTCTGTGCGTGGGAACTGACGATAGAACTCATTGAGTGCATCTGAGTCAGACTTAAGCGCAGCAACCTCATTGTTCCAATAAGTAATGACACCTATTGTTATCTCCTCACCATCGATACCCATGATAGGTTTCTTTGGATCCTCAAACACAGGCCATCCATACTCATCAATAAAGCCCTCCATGTTCCACTCCATAGGAATGAATAGACTATACAGCCCTGACTTGGTCTGACCATTGGCAGATCGCTTTGTTGGCTCACTGTCGTTGTACAACTTCTTAAAGTTCTCACCACCTTTGCTGAGTGCATTTGATGTTGATCCCATCATACACTTACCAATAATCCTGCTACCCAATCGCAAACACGTTTTGGTAACTCGCCAGTTATTTAGGATGTTCTCAGGTTTCTCCCATTTTCCGCTCTCGTCGTGTACAAGTAGAAGCAGCTTCTCGCCGTCATAGCTGTTGTCTGCGGTGTTTTTCCAGTCAATGGCAGTATCTAGTCCTTCTATGTCATCATCGCGCTCCTCATCCATATTCTTGCGCGTAATCTTACTCGCAGGAACACGGAAGGCCAACTCCGTCTTCGGGTTATCCATACCGTCTTGGATCGGCTTGAAAAAGAAGGGGTAATTTCTTACAATTGGCACCACCTTATCGGTGAACATCTTCTTGGCATCCGCTCCCGTCTTTGAGAGCATACCAACCCTTGCATCTCTTGCAAGAGTTGCAATGTTTACGCACTCAGAGGATGACATAAATGAGAAACCTGAACGACGGTTCTTTAGGTAGCACATGCCAAATGATCGGTTGTCTGCCTTAGTGGCCTCCCAGAATATAAAGAATATTCGGTTGGACTCACGGAAGTCAGGAAGACCGATGTCAATCTTAGTCCACTGCAAGTACATGTAGTGTGTCCCTGTAATGTAGGTTGGCTTGCCGTTGTTCTTAAACCAATAGCCATAGTCCCTTCGATCAAACTCAGTCTCGATCATGTCGACGTAATTTGACTTGAACGAATTGTCTCTACGGTTCCAGTCAAAGATTGACTTTATTTTTTGTAGCTCTGCCGGGTACTCTTGGGCAACCCATTTGTTTCCGCGGTCGTCTATCTTCTTTGGTGTAGATGGAACAGCAATCTTTAGTCCGTTGATCTCATAGATGTCACCAATAGTTCCATCCTTAGATATAACGATAAGGTCATAGTCTTTATTGTACCCATAGTCCCAACTCTTCTTACTGTTCTTAGTATTAAGAGCAGTCCTATGAATATGGTCAGTGACTATACGGTACAGATTATTTTCCATTCTTTAACTTTGCTCTGCCTTCAGCGAAACCACTCTTACCTAGAGTAACCTCAGCTATTGGCGTTTCAGATCGTTTGTTCTCTTCCTCATCAATCTTTAGAAGCATAAACATGGCATCCTCAAATGCCAAACGCTTTGCCGATGCAGCGTTCTTCATCTTATCGGCTGATATGTCGTCCTCAGCATGTGTAATGATAGGCTGTTCAAGGACCTTGATCAGCTCATTTATAGCCTTCTTACCAGCCTCAATGATTCTTATTTTTGTATCAGACATAAATTCTTGTTATACATTCTATAGAGTACTTGGTCATCTATTCTAAACTCATACTCGCTATCTGGAGTAAAAGATACGACATCTCCCTTAGATACAAAGTCATTGCTTGGATATATAACCTCACCCCACAACTCCTCAAAGCCACCTAGTGTGCTAAACACCTTATCCTCTGATGGGACAGGCTTAATGAATACAAATGGCTCAACGGCCTGCCAATCAGCATCTCGCTTAAGAGCATAGACCTGATCAACCTCAGCTAAGAACATATCATCCATGACGTGATTCCAGCTGCTCTTTTGGCGGCCCTTCATGTCGTTGTAGAACTTAAATACATTATGGTGTACTATGACGGTGTCTCCCGGTTGAACCGGGCCGTTATAGTAAATAGGTGTTGCAATTACTTTTGCAAAACGATTAGAAACCGTATGGTCTTCTTGGGAGGAACTAATTATAAAATCTACGTCTCCGTATTTTTTAATGTTGTCGTACCGCCTCAGACCAATTGGTTCTACAATGAAGCAGTATGGGGATTTCATCAGTAGTCTATTTTATACTCAATTGCAATTGGCATTGTTGGAGAGAACGACTTCCATCGTATAATCTCTCCATCCTTAATAATCCAAACGCAGACATTGCCATCATTTTCTACTCTGATGGTGTCAATCTTCCACGTCCTATCAAGGATCTCCTGACCTACCATGTAGTGCATAGACTTCATGTAATCAGGACCAATCGATATTTTTCTAATTATACTCACCTGTTTGGAGGTTTACGCTGACGTCGCCATACTTATCAAGGATAGATTGCTGTTGCTGTGTAAGGCTTGCTGCCGAAACTTCAAGTTGCTGCATCGTGAGCTCTTTCTGCTCACCTAAACGACGAACGCTCATCTCAATGTCTGCTAGATTAAATTTTAGGTCTCTGTAAACTCGGTTAGCGTTAACCAACGCGTCGAGTTCTTCTTTTGTGATTTTCATTTTATTTGATTTTTAATTATAAAGATATATACCAAGCTGTATTGGCGTGGCTATACTGTAGGCATACCGGTGTATTTGCTGTAAGGGTAGCAGGAGCACCTACAATAGTAGCACCTGCTGATGCCCATGTTGTTGTAGCTCTAGTTGCTGTTGACATGATGACATACTTGACACCATCTAAGTTTGAATTAGATGCAGGAAGAGTAACCGCAAAAGATGCACCTGCTGTTCCTGTGAAGTATGTGTTGACGTTTATAAGCGTAGTGGAAGTTAGCGCATTATTTGCGACAACTGTCGGTGTTTGGTTTAAGGCCAATAAAGCAGGTACGTCAAAATTAACTGTGTTACCGGCAGCATTAGTACCGAATATTTTTGATGTCGTGCTTGGTGTTTCAGTAATATAGTTTTGTACTTTCATCGCCCTTGTCCTTTATTTTTCTTTACATAATTCTTAGAAGACTTCAACTTAGATGTGCTTGACTTGGCATGAACGCCAGGACGACTCACCTTAACACTCTTCTTTGCTGATTGCTCAACCTTCTTCATTGTACAAATTTACTAAAATTCTTTTAATAGGCAGTAAGACACAGATTTCTCAGTCTTTAATAGCTTGATCATGATATTATACTTATCAACGTCATTTACAACTTGGCATCCTGCAGACCACCAGCCTATTGTGGTGCCTGAATCTTTAGTTAGGTCGTATGTATTAGGATGAAAATTAATGCCAAAATAACCCGTCTGAAGCTCTCCTTGTTCTTCTGCTTTTTCATCTTTGTCTGTATCTCTATAAAGCTGCACTGAGTTTCCAAGTTGTAGCAAGGCCTCAACCTTCCCTTGATGTTTACCATACTTCCAAAGATTATAATACCATACGTCTGATTTAAGGACTCCTGCTCCTGCTTTGTTAACCTTCTCAAATTGCTTTAGTGTAGGTGTCCCTGGGTTTGTTGTTGCCGACGCGACAATAATAAACTCTTCGCCCTTAAATAAATAAATCTTATCATCAAATTTGTTTGGAGTGTCCTCAATTGAGCGAACGCCTAATAGCCAATATCCTTTTGGAATACTCTTGTAGTTTGACAATGTCTTAACCTTGTCAAGTAACTCCTTATCAGTAAATATTCTTACCGCCATTTGTCGCTTTCAGATTTCAGCCCTGTGATGAACTTCTTAAATGCGATTAGAATATCTTTTCCTGTTACATCCTTATAACTTTCATTCATGCTCTTAACTTCTATAAAAACAAAAAATAGAGCCACCGCCTTAGTTAGTAATAACTCTATTGATATGAAGTGAGATATGATGTCACCTGCTATGAATTTTTCTACTATGTAAAAGAATGTTATAGCTACTGTATAGATACCTATTTTTGCTGCCGTAGCTAGTAAACGATGACTTTGAATTACATCCCAAAATTTTACCTCTTGGTCTTCACGTTTTTTGTATGATCGCCACACACCGAAGCAGACATCTAGTCCTATTGAAATCATGGCAATGGTAAGCAGCGGACCTACCGGTGCAAGGATTGTAAGGATACTAGACAAAATGATTATGGCGTTTGTTTTCATACTAGTATTTTATATAGTCTGTACATTATATAGACTATAGCAAAGATAATAAAAATAGCCAACAGGTTGTTTAATAGCTTCTTCCACCATGGGTACTTCTCATAGTACTTGACAGGAACCTTGCGCTCTACTATCTTTGTAATGTATATAGGATCACACTTACCCTGTATGTATACCTTCTTTTCTTTTGGGACGTACCATGCTTTTACCGTCACTCTCTCCTTAGTGAGAGTGATGGTGTCAGTAAGCTCCTTTAACGTCACCACAGTGTCTGTGTGCACCTCAGGGACGTATAAAGTAATTGTGTCTCTGATCACAAGTGTGTCCTGAACTAAAAGCTCAGGATGCTTCTCGATTAATCGGTTAAACCTCTTCGCCGGGCTGCACGCTGTCAGCAGCAGCAGCATTATTACTAGATGCTTCATTTAAGATGTTTAATAATGGGATACAAAATTTACCAGGCATTTCTGATAATAACACCTCGATTTTCTTTACTTGTTCTTCGTTTAAAGTGATCATGTTTTCTTAAATTAAAGTTACTCCGATTGCTTGTGCAACATACTCGTTGACCACGTTGTTGTCAGTACCCCAAGCTGCGAACTCATCTTCGGTTAAGGTGTAGTTACCT
>OCVQ010000631.1_pt1 | contig 31627 bp, 43 predicted proteins | sample 1539061 | NCBI WGS metagenome assembly OCVQ01 (sample SAMEA3355526, study PRJEB22509) | marine metagenome | biome: marine; feature: river plume; material: water | place: USA | collected 2010-08-08 | depth 0.5 m | reverse complement strand
AGGACCCTCTGATTAACAGTCAGATGCTCTAACCAACTGAGCTAAGGAAGAATCTTGCATGGCATGCTGTTACCCCGGATAGATTCGAACTACCATTAAGTGGACCAAAACCACTTGTCCTGCCATTAGACGACGGGGTAATATGTAGTCCTGACTGGACTCGAACCAGTGACCCTTCGCGTATCAGGCGAATGCTCTAACCAACTGAGCTACAAGACTAAAAGAAATTATATAACTCTTTTTTGTCGGGATGACACGATTCGAACGTGCGACCCCCTGGTCCCAAACCAGGTGCGCTACCAACTGCGCCACATCCCGAGGTTGTTCCGGAGAACAGTATTTATATACTAGATCTAAGGGTTGTTTCATTTGATAATAAAAAAGCCCGGTCAAAGACCGGGCTTTAAAAATAGTTAGTATGAAGTTAGATTATTGAATATACTTGTAAATTCTAAGTTCAACAGTAGCTCCGGCAGCGTTAAGTGAAGTCTCAACACCTGCAACAATTGGACCTGTAAGAGCTGAATGCCTCGTAGGGTCAATAGAATAATTACCAGCGACAATTTCACCATCTGCAATCGTTTCAAAATACTTCCCACCGTAACCGGTAAAATACACCGAGTAAGGTACTATGTTCTTAGAACCGTCAAATTGGTGATTAACTCCAGTGAATTTAATGTATCCTCCCGGTGCAATGCTTAACCATTCAGCTTGAACAGCTCCAGGAATATCACCGACACCCGCTGCTTTATAGGTACCTGCGCCGTTTCCAGGCATAATACCTTTAATGCTTATGTCAGTGTGGTTGTGTACAATCAGAGTGTGAGGGCCTGTTCCTACGTTAACTTCAGTATATGTTGTAGGGAAATAAGATCCTGCAACTGAACCCGCGGGTGGCATTGGATTTGGTAGAGTAGTTGGTTTGTATACATCTACAAGTGTAACGCCAAAATGCGCAGGCGATGCAATCGCAAGTCCATAAGTGCCATTGCCAAGTGTGAATAGATTATTTCCAGAAACTGCTGAAATAAAGCTTATGTTGTTTTGTGCTCTGTTAGTTGATGTATAAATCCATTTACCTGACGCATTTGCAAGCTCCAAGTTCATAGTGAATTTGTTAATATCGCTCAAAGGTACGTCAGTTAGAGTAACTGAATGACCAGGTCTAATTGGAAGCCATGGAGCCGCAGTATTGCCGTTTCCCAAAGGAGTACCGCTAGGAACGCCATAAGACGCTAACCATGCCTTACCAGCTCCTGATCCAATCGCAGCATCTTCAATCCACACCTTTACAATAGGTTCAGTTTCTGATGCGTTAGTGATTGTAAGAGAGTGTCCACCCGCTGCACCCAAAGAATATGTAGGTTCTACAGGAGCTGTTTGGAACTTAAGTGTTGTAGGAAGAGATGTATTAAGTACACCTGACGCTTCAACCACAACTAACATAGGATTGTAGCCCTGTACAGAGCCTCCACCTGGAATACTTAAATTAGAGTGCCAGATATCTTTAGCTATCCAACATACTGCATAATCACCAGAAGGCTGTTCAAGTCTAACAATATCGCCAGCTCTTAGATCAGCAAACGCAGCTGTAGCTGCGTTTTTAGTAAAAAAGATGCTAAATACGTTATAAATCCCAACTGGATAAGCAATAGTAGCCCATGTGTTAGAGACCAGATCATTAGTTGAAGCTGAGAATCCACCGGCAGTGTATGCTCTGAATTCTACTGTGTTGTCCCATCCTGCAGGACCTGGAGCAACAGCTGCAGCCCATGAAGAATAAAGACCAGCTGCGGTTTCAGCCCATACTTTTGCGGCAACAACGTCAGAGAAAAGAGGTTGACCAAGTCTACCTGCAAAGTGATTAATCATTTCAAGAACTTTAGCATCACCTGCTCCGCCGTCTGACCAGAACATCGGGTGAGCATCGGCTTCGTTCGTGTAACCTAGTGTGAAAGAATCCGACCAAATTGTCGTTTCACCTGAAATTTCAGCAGGTGGCATAGCACCTTTGCCTAGAGTAAGTTCGGCTGGCATTGCACCCGTTCCGTCCCACTCGTAAAGTTTGTTTGCTTTAGCGTTAACGCTGCCTAGACCTGGATTAGAAGATCTAAAATATAATGGATTTGGCATTTTAACTTAAATGTTTTTTGTTTCTGTATATATCACATTTAAGTTGGTAAAACTTCATCGAGATGAAAAAACCCGGTCAAAAAGACCGGGTTTGACGGGGGACCGCGTAAAAGCCGTTGCGATCGGCTTGTTGATACGCAATTTATATATCTGGGGTGACTGATCGGAATCGAACCGACGACCTCTTGAACCACAATCAAGCGCTCTAACCAACTGAGCTACAACCACCATTTACATTAACACTAGTAACCGGGATTCTGTTTTATTCCACCATTAATCTAAGCCACTACCTTGTCCAGGCTGCTCACCCCTATGGACTATTATGTGTTGCATCCTCGGTGGTCAAGCGCTTTCGCTTCCACCTTAAGCAGTGATGTCCCGAGTTTCCTCTCTTTCGAGCGATGGATCAGCGTTAATTATTTATTCAAAGCTAACGTGGCTGTGAATAGATGTAATTGTACAATGTGGATCAAACTGGCATGTTTGTTTAGAAGCCCACGTTGAAGTGTCAACTAAATCATGATTAGAAGAGCATGAAGTAGATAACATTAGTGTTGCCAATGAAATTGACGCGATAGATAGTGTTGAAAAAATCATCACTAAAAAGTTCTTAAGATGTTTCATAGTCCCAATGTTATTTTAATGTTATTAACTTATATATCAGTATTAACATATTGTTTACATTGGGTTAGATCTTAGTAGCGGGTGTGGGAGTCGAACCCACGTCGTTTGGCTTATGAGACCAAGCTGGAACCACCTCCAGTCCAACCCGCAATGTTAGTGGACTCGGGCAGAATCGAACTGCCGACACATGGATTTTCAGTCCATTGCTCTACCAACTGAGCTACGAGTCCATGGGGAAGAGGCTCTGGGTCTTTCGGGGTTTCTGATAGATGGTTTGTTCACGCTCTGACTACTCCAAACCCTTTTTCATCATTTTAACACCATCATCTATTACAGCTTGCACTGCCTCTTCCTTGTGGGAGTAGAAGGACTCGAACCTCCGATGTCGTTAGACGATTGATTTACAGTCAACTGCAATAGCCACTATGCGATACTCCCATTGTGATCCCTCCGGGGCTCGAACCCGGGACCCGTACATTAAAAGTGTACTGCTCTACCAACTGAGCTAAAGAATCATTACCACCAAGTCAAAGACCTCAGACATCCATCTGCAATTCGTGAAAGCACTCTTTGCAAAGGAACATCATGTTGTGTTCGTTACGGACATCTGCATCAAAAGGATTCTCAGTCCAAACTCCCAACTTTTGTTCGCAACTTTCGCAAGTATCAACCAGGTGGCCGAACATTTGCTTAGCTGTTTCTTCGTTTGTCATCATCGTTTTCATAGTCATAAATTTAATTAAGGTTTACTGTCTCCGTTAAATTTGAACCACTATCTGATGATTACTGGGCTAATATACAACAAAAACTTGACCCGGTAAAACTTTTACGAAACTTTTTTACGGTTGCGATTGAGGTGAGTAGTGGATTCGAACCACTGAACGTCTGTTTTGCAAACAGCTCCCTTAGGCCACTCGAGCAACTCACCAAAAAAAAGAAAGGCCTCAATCTTTCGATGAGGCCTTTCAAGAACGTTAAGTAAAACAGTACTTACATTTTCACATAGACCTCATTCTCACCTGGATACCAGCTGCAGAATTTATTGCTATGTTGAATTAGTGTACGCATTGTTTTAGCTTTGTTTGAGACTTATATATCTGAATCTTTCTTTGTTTCACCGTGATTACAAAGTGTCAATACCTTCGATCGGAGCTGTTAATGATTCTCCGGCTGTTTCGTTCCTGAATTGACCGATCGGTTTTGAGTTCAGTGCTAGAGCTTGCATATTCTGTACGAACATGCAACGCAAGTCTTGTCTTGGGTGCCAAGCGTAAGTTGCTGGAAGAAACTCATCGGCCGCTATCAAGTTCTGTTTCAGAACTGGAACGTTGGTTTCAACCAGTTTCTTAATACCACTTTGGCTCAAGATGTATGCATGCGTCTGGTATGAAAATCCTGGGCTAACAAAGTTTTTCAGTCCTACTCGTCTGTCCTCGACACCCGAGAAGCCACCCTGTAGGATGCGTGATAGGTAAATTAGATCGTAATCAAACTCCTCTAATTCATTGAAATCACTCCAGTCGATTGATTGGTTTGGATTAAAATCATCTTCTAGGATTAGGATATTTTCATAGCCTTTCGCATAGGCATCTTCCCAGATTCTGATTTTTGTTAGAGTTAAACCGGCTTCACCGACCGTTACTGCACGATTCCACCACTTATACTCATCTTCCATTTTCCAACCGCTGTACGTTTCAACTCCAAGTTCTTTTCGATCTTCAGGTGTTGAAAGTTGATCGCGGCCGTTAACACCTTCTACGATTTGATACTCAGTCGGTGGCAAACACAAGAGGTTTAACCGCCCATTGATTGAATCGTAGTTTTGTTGACTATGGTCAATTGTAATAACGTAAATCTTATCAATCTTCATTCTTCTTGAAAATGATTTCTTCACCGTTCTCGTCATCAATCCAATCTATCACACCGTCTTGACGAAGACGAAGTAACGATTCATAGATGTCAATCTTAATTGTAATGTCATCGAATGCTTCAGCATCTAATTTTAGGTCTCCGTAATTGACTAGATTATCGGTCGCGGCTTCACAAACCAAATCATGAAAAATATCTTCATGGGTTTGTGTTTTGAACAATACGTCATCATGGTGAACATGTTCATCAATGTGACGAACTCCCTGCACCATCTTGTCAGCGTATTCTTTAACTCGAGGAGTCCATTCGGTTGTGAAAAGATCTTCTAGTTTCATGATTAAAAGTTTACTTCTACTCCGATTGCTTCAACAATTAGTGTACGGCCACGACGAATACGATTCTTAATGGTTTGAAGAGGAAGGTCGTGCTTCTTGGCAATGTCTTCATACTTCATGTTACCGATCAAACGATCAACTAAGATGTCTTTGTATAAAGGCTTGAGCTCGCGAATTGCTTTCAACGCATTTTCATACGTATCGTTCAATTCACTTTCTTCTTCGTACCAATCCATTTCAGATTTGTAAGCTGCATCATCAATTAATTCTTCAAGAGCACGTACGTTATTCATGCTTGTAACTTCTACTCCGTATTCGTCACGAAGACGATCGATTGAAGTCTTACGATTACGTTCGCGAATGTAGTACAAAGATTCGTTGTAAGCAATGCGATACAGCCAAGTGGTGATCTGATACTGTGGATCATACTGATCGATCTTAGTCCACATCTTAATTAAAGTGTTGACTGCGATGTCTTCAGCGATATCACTATCTTTGATGATATTCTTGACGTAGTTTTGAAGGCCTGGCTTTACCTTACGGTAGAGAGCGGTGTAATCTTCGTGTGAACGAGTTGCAATGTAATTTTCTGTGAGTTCGCGATAAGTTGCCATATTCTTTGTTTTTTGGTGGTTACTGGGTAAATATAACAAAAAAATCTGAACCGTGAAACAGTTCAGTGAAAAAAGTTCAAACTTTTTTACTTTTGGTTCTTAGAGACGACCCCGTGGTTCTTGAACAACAGGCTGAAAAGGACACTAATGCCCATGGCCTGCCAAAAAGAAACCGGGTGAACCGCATCAACGGCGGGAACGAGACAGTAATTCCAAAGGAACATTACTGGCAATGCAAATAAGACCGCAGCTAGAGCGACTAAAACAATCACTACTACTGAGGCTCCGACAAGTTTGGTAAGATCTTCCATCTATCTAAATAACTAATTACTAGGTAAATATAACAAATTCCGGTGACCCGGAGAAACAATTGCGCAAAAAGTTATTAACAATTTACTCAATGTCTTTATCTTCAAACAACTTGATCAGGTTACCAATCTTCATTGGTGTGTAATTCCAAAACTCACAAGCCATGTTAATCATCTTCTTCTTATGGTCAGGTTTGTACTTAGGGCTATAGAAACCATAGTATAGGAAGTGTCCCTTTGACTTCTGGGGCCATTCCATCAGTGGCCAATAGGCAAATGTAGCATTCAGCTGAGGTTGCTCGAAGATACGGTTAATGATCTGAGCGTTAGTCGGTAGAGCCTGCTTACCCTGCATGTCAAGGATTGCACTATCAAACTCAGCTGGAACCATTAGGATTCTACGACCGTTCAATTGCATTAACACTTCTTCAGTGGTACTTGGATCCCATGCAAAGTTACCTAGATGAATGACATCATCTTCATCAGTAACTACTGAGTTCCAGCGCTGAATCATTTCTTCGTTCATTTCTTGAACGTTATCGAAAGGACGCTTGTTTTGCTTAATAATGGTGGCCCTGCCAAACTGGCAGTTACCAATCAGATATGTTGCCATTAAATGGTGATGAATTTGATGTTATAATTCTTCCACAAAGTATCCATGAAATGGTATTCATTCGAACCAGATCTTGCGTTATGAACTCTTTTGTCTTCTGATGTATCAATAAACAAACAGATCACGAAGTCATAATGAGTTGCATAGATCATTGACTGACCGATGCCAGATCTAAGATCCGAGCCTGAAGCTCCTCTCTTAACTTCAATCGCGATGCGAAGATCGCCAAATTCAAAGACCATGTCTGGGCGGTTTTGAGTGCCCATGAAAACGATGTTGTGAACGGTAGTATTAACGTTACCCTCCCATTTCAAAGCTTTCTTAACCTTGTCCTTGGCCTCATTGCGGCCAATGGCCTCGCTATCGATCAAGTATTGAGTCATGGCCTCAACTATGTGAGGATACATGAACTGTTTGATCTTATCTTCGTTCTGTTTCTTGTAGTCGATAGTTCCAAATATCTCGTCGTGTGTGATTCCCTCACACAGCGCATCAAGAATTTGTAACCTCTTCTTCGATTTGCTCGCTATCTTCATTGGTTGAAAGATTAAATTCGGACTCTTGCAATTGTTGCTCAAGTTCCTGTAATTGTGCGTGAAGTTCTCTAACTTCTGCGTTTCTTTCAGCCAATTGATCTAGTGCCGATGTGACCTGCTGGCCGACGTTGGTCAATAGACGGGTGAAAGAACGTGCTTTTTCAACACCCGTTCCTGAAATGTTTAGAAGGATATTGTAAAGGCCTGTCAACTCAGTTGATCTCATCATGATTGAAAAAGCATCTTCGTCAGATGTTTGAGTTGCCTTTGATGCTTTGTATTGCTCCTTCAGTTTATCATATACGTAAACTGCTAAAGCTGCGTTTTTAGATTCCCACTGGTAATCTTTATCGATGTGTTGAAGAATTTTGGATACGTGTGAATAATCTTCAAAATTTAGTTCAAACTCGTGGTTTGCAATTTCTACCTGAAGATCAGTTGTCTTCTTCTCTAGTTCTTGGATTTGTGATTTTAAGTCTTGCATGTTAAGTGATTTAGATTTTATATATCAAAAGTCCGGATTTGTTACACGGACATCAAAATTTTCGAAACCAACGTATTGTTGCTCATCGGCATTAATTCTACGCTCTAAGCTATCAACTGTATCGTTTCGTTCTTTCATTCTTTCAAGACGGGTGTCCCTATCAATATCAAGAAACATAACCATACACTTAAGTCTGATTTCTTCAGGTAGCATATCGACCGCTTCGCGGTTTAGGATGATAACCTCGCTATTCTCAAATTCTTCACGAGTTAAACCGTAAAACCAACCGTTAAATTGTTGATACTCGATCATGTCACCTGTGTTAATCAGCCCTAAGAACTGATCTTCAGTCAAAAAGAAATAGTCTTTACCATTTTGTTCTCCTACTCGAGGAGGACGAGTGGTACAAGAAACACCAAACTTAAATCCACGTTCAATCAAACGCTTTCTAAGGTGGTCTTTACCTGCAGCTGCTTTACCTACTAAAACGAGTTTCATTTATTTAATACCTCAGTTTGGATATATTGTTTCAGATCTTGTGTTGCTTGCCAACCTAAAGTTTCGGTAGTATTGTTCGGAATCTCAATCGCTTCCTTACGTTCACCTCTTTTTTCAGGAATAAACTTCCAGTCAGATTCAAACATCTGTGCAAGTTCAACAATTGTGTAAGGTTGACCCCTGCGAAGGAACCATTCTCCTTGATTACCGTTTTCATAAGCTGCGATCAAACCTGATACGATGTCATCGATGTGGGTGAAATCTCGAGTTTGAGTTCCGGGTTCAGTTACAGTTAGTTCTTTACCTTCGCGACGAAGTCGTTCAAAGATTCCAACCACTGTGGCGTAAGGACCTTTCTCGATTTGACCCTTGCCGTATACGTTAAAGAAGTAACAGATCTCGTATCGAAGACCGTACCATTCGGCGTAGTTCTTGATTAGTTCGACCATCTTAGCCTTTGACCAAGCGTAAGGTGAAAGGTTTTCAAGTGAACCGTTACGACCAAACTTTGAGCTTGAAGCTGAATAGATCAACTTAGCTCCCCAGTGACGACACAGTTCAAGGATTTGAGTGGTTCCATCAAGGTTAGATTCCCACACCTGTTCAGGTTGGTCAAAAGATACATCAATACGTGCAAACTCACCAAAGTGAAACACCACATCAAACTTTTGATCTAACCAATACTGTCGTTCTCTATCGTTCAGTAATCTATATGTTGAAATATCAAAGTACGTTACACGAGAATCGCTAACTTCATTTGATTTAGATCCACTCATATAGTTGTCTACAGATTGAATCTGAATGTCTTTATACTTCTTTAAAAGTGCCTTGATTAGGTTTGAACCCACAAAACCTGAACCACCTGTTACTAATACTTTCATCTTAAATTATACCCATTGATGGGTGTTTTGTTTAATCTTTAGCTGCATTAATTAAGTCAGATGAAGATTGAATCTTTTCACCTCCAGTGTTCCACAACATATCGATCTTATAAGCCGAGCAGAATCCTGATTCTGGAGTGTTATTTTTAACCCTATCACCTCCGTTTGCAAATGCAATCGTACACTCAGGATACATCGTTTGAACTCGAACTAATAGATTGATTGCTGAATCATCATCGTCGTTAAACGCCATCACTTCATCGATCGAACGAAAAGATCGTAAGATCTCTGCTCGTTCTGCAAAATTCATGAAAGCTTTACCCTTCTTGCGAACCAACCAACTGTCTGAATTAGCTCCCGCAATTACTTTATGACCAATCTCTTTGGCAGTGTTAAACATTCGGACGTGACCCTTATGAACTGGGTCAAATCCACCACTTACCACTACAATGTCGTATTTCTTATCTCCTTCTATCATTTGTCTTTATCATAATTAAACAGTTCAAAATCTCTTCGGTACATTTCATACACCTTTTGTTTTAATTCTGGTGTGTAATAATCTTGCCAGGGTCTACCATTTCTGCCTGTCACACCGTCTGGATTGACTTGATCTAAATAGTCCTTTGGTCTTGAGAAACCGTCAGGAACCCGTTGCATAATCTCTTCAACCACTTTAGGCCATTCTTTAGTTAATTCTTCATATCTAACAATCTTATCCACTAGAATGATCTTTTTGATTGCCACAAATCGAGCCTGAGGCCACCAAACCAGGTCTTCAGAAGTGTAAAAGAATCTGCCTCGACGGTGGAAAACATCTACGGTTTCTTCGAATGAAAGAGACCACCTATTTTCTTGGTAATTCTTAAGATACTCGTATGCTGATACAAATCTATCATAAGGATTTCTGCAAACCGCAAAGGAGTAATAACTCTCTACGAGTTCAGGATCGTTATTAGATAGAATGTCAATGTACATCGCATGGTCGTGACTTTGGTCCGACGGATTTCTTAGAGCTTCGTGCACAGCCGACGAAGCATTTTTTGTGATTTGGACGAACACAGTTCGCCATTTATGATACACGCTCATGATTTTTTGACCATTTTGGATTAAACCAGAATCTGCGGCCGTTCCTGTCTACGATGTTATCCATTGCTGGATTTCCATAACATAACATAAACTCGTCCCAGTTTTGGGGTTGAATGTTGTAAGGGTTCTCCCAGTCTTTGATTGAACCTCCTCCGAGTTTATAGGCTTCTAAGGGTATTCTTCGACACAATTCCAGAATTTCGGGCCCCTGTTCAATTGCATCCTTGGTTGAAAGGAATGGATTCACATCAGCTCGATATAGGATCTCTGCTCGAAGATAGTTACCAATGCCATTAAAGTACTTTTGATTCATCATCACCTCGTGAATGGGCTTCTTAAACTCCTTTGATAGGATGTGACGGTCAATGTTCTTAAAAAATGATTCGTAATCTGCGGTTGGATCTGGGCCTCGATTATCTGACCAGTTGGGTGTTTTCTTCCACTTACCAAATCGACGAACATCCACAAAACACAAGGCAACTGAACCATGTGCATAAAAGATTAGATGTGCATGTTTTGGGATCTCGTTCAGAGGAACCAGCTTAAAGTATCCGCTCATTCCCATTGTCATTAGCAATGTGGTTGAATTACCCCTTGAAAAGCAATCTGACAGAGTTAGCATTAATTCTTTACCCCTGCTCTTGGCAGATACGGTAAACTTATGAAATGGAACTTCAATCTTCTCACCCTTGTGTTGAGGATTCTTTTCAATCCTCTGAAAGGTAAGACCTTCGCACATCTCATTGATGTAATCGGCGGTGATTTTAAGCTCTGCTAACTCTGGCATGGTGATTATATTTACTGTGGTTTAATTGTTTCATTTTACGTGGAACAGCACCCAAAATAGAGCATCAACAAATTCGCACCACACGTACATAATAACCCAATAGATCAGGAATTTAGACCATTCGGGTAGGTGAACCTCTACTCGTTCTTTTTCAGGATGCTTCTTTTTAGAGCGATGACGTAACCATCTACTTACAGTTGCAAGTGCTCCAGCATAAAAGAAGTTCTGAGGGAAATCTATCATGCCTTAACAAAGATTTGAACGAATATTAGCGCTAATGCTAGCACCAATGAAATGCCAGTCTTAACATTAACACCTTCTCCCATAAATGCCCATGTCATTAGTGCAAACACAATCATGCCGCTGGAAAAACCAATGAATCGACCAGGCCACAACACTCCATCAAAGTGTTCAACTACCATTCGAGTGGCGTAAATGACAATGTAAGAAATGACTGAACCTGTGATAATTGAAACCGCAATTGGATGCTTCTTAAACCAGGGCCAAATGAATTGACCATTGGTTTGAATCCAAATCAACGATTGGCCTAACATGAACAACAAGAAACCCCAGAACAGCTTCAAAACAATGAAGAGGTTGTAGTCAACATGTGACTGATGAATGACATACGGTGGTGCTTGCTAGCACCTTCAGATACAATGGCATTACGATGCTGAGCAGAACCGTAACCCTTGTTTGAAGCCCAACCGTATTCGGGCTCTTCCTTTGACAGCTCACGCATCAGGTTGTCTCGCTCAGTTTTAGCCAAGATTGATGCAGCTGCAATGTTAACGTATTTGTTGTCTCCGCCAACTACACAAACGAAAGGAACTCCATGAAAACCATGAAACTGATCACCGTCAATGGTGATAAAGTCAAACATAATCTTCTTGTGAACCTCTGCCAGGCAGATTTCCATGCCTTTTAGGGTAGCATTCAAGATGTTATAGTTCTCAATATCTTCGATTGAAATGTGCTCGATATGATACGCCAGGACATTGTCAAGGACCATCTTACGTGCCTCGGCACGTTGACCTTCATTAAGCAATTTTGAATCTCGAATCAATTCATGTTGAAAGCCTGGAGGCATGATACACGCTGCAACTGTCACTGGACCAGCAAGAGCCCCACGACCAGCTTCATCAACTCCAACCTCTACACCAGATTCATGGTAGGTGGACTTTAAAAGAATGTGCTTACCGGTAGTCATATAAGATAATTTAGATCTTATACAACGTATATGTAAAAAGTTTACTTGTTATTGTCGACTTTCCACTTGTCGTACTTGTTAACGATCTCTTGTAGAATTTTAGCGCGAACAATATCTTTTTCGCCGAACACATGAAAACCAACACCTTTGATTCCTCTTAGCATATCCATGAATGAAGGTAGAGAAACCTTTGACTTAATAATGTCATGTTGAGAAACATCGCCTGCAACCACAACTTTAGAATCTTTACCCATACGAGTAACAAATAGCATCAACTGTTTGTAATCGGCGTTTTGGGCCTCATCTAGAATCATCAGCGCATTATCGTAGGTGTTACCTCTCATGTACGCTAAGGGTTCAAAGTCAAAGATTTTCTTTTCAAACATGATCTTGGTCTTTTCAGGCCCAATGATCTTTTCAATGTTTGACTTATAAGATTGAATGTAAGGAGCGATCTTTTCGTCTACCTCACCTGGAAGAAAACCAAGCTTTTCGCCGGCTTCCTGAATTGGCTTACAAAGAATGACCCTTTCAATCTCCTTTGCTTCCAACATTTTTAGAGCGGCATAACATGCCGTGTAAGTTTTTGATGTTCCGGCTGGACCGTAACAGAATGTAATTTGATTATCGTTAATGGTATGTAAGTATTGTTGCTGAGTTTGACGAAGTTGAACTCCCTTAAGGCTTGTTCCGTCAAAAACTCTGCGGCTGGATTGACCGTTTCGTTCTGCCATTTTATGTACTTTGTTTAGTCACCGGCCATTATGACCAGTTCCTTCAGTTTTACAAGCTTGTCACATTTCTCATATTCTTCAAGATCTTCAAAATAATTCACCAATACATCGATAAACTTAGATCTTTGACCAATGCCATGAGGGATTTCAACGACATTCTCTCCGTCCTTAAATACAACAAACCTGTTGACTGTCTTGGTGAAATTACGAGTCAAGGTATAATATGCTGCTCTCATCAGAGAGTCTTTCTCCTCGTTTGAAATCTCGAATGACATTGTGTTCTCCTCTTTGTTTGAATTTGTGTGTTATGGTATATATTTTGTATCAAGTGATACGGTTGCCAAATTCAAACTTTAAATAAGATATTACAATTGTCCGTTATTCTTTAACCACTGTTGGGTTTTCTTTATCTTAAGCTTCTTAATACGTCTTTCAGTCGTTGGCTTGATGTAGTCTTGTTTTTCACGAAGACTTTTCAACTGACGGGTCTTAATGACCTTTGACTTGTATTTCTTAAGAGCTTGTTCGATGTTACCGTTTTTAACGTCTATCTTAAGCATTCTTTAATCTGTTTTATTTTTTGACACTGTTCGTATCTTTCTTTTTGTTCGAACCACTGGATTAAGTTGTCTAAAGCGTTTTCAACTTCTTGACGTGGAACGTTATTTTGATTTAGGATTTTCTCGTGATTTTCAATCAGGGTATTATATAGGGCTTGGTACATCGCATCTTTTGAGACCGTCGATAGGTCCATCAAATACGAAAAGAAACCCGCACTATCACCGTCCTTCCAATTCACTGATTTTATCCTTCATTTTTTGAACCTCTTCGATTTGTTGTTGATTCAGATTCGGGTAAGAAGCATTTAATTGAATCATCATGGAACCGCGTTGATTTGTATTATATATTGGCCACCCATGATCTTTAATTCTTAAAGTCTTACCGTGAAAACTATTGACTGGAACGGAAATCTTAATAGATCTTCCATCCATGGTGTCAACTTGAATTTTTGTACCAACTACAAGGTCCCACCACGGTATGTCATAACCGATGTAAATATCATCACCTCGTAGGATGAAGCGCGAATTCATTAGGACTTCAAACTCAACAATCAGGTCTCCAGGACCAGCCGTTGGGTTATATGGATTGATTTGGCCTTTGCCAGGAAGTTTGAACTTCATGCCAGTCTTAATACCTGGAATCAATCGAACGTCAATGTTTTGACCATTAATGTTAATGGTTCTCATTCCTCCTTTGAACGCATCTTCAAACGGTAGAGTCATTGTAACTCGAATGTCCTGTCCTCGACGTTGGCGAGGATCACCTCCAAAGAATTGATTGAATAAGTCAGAGAAATTACCATCTGCGCCAAATCCATTTTGGCCCATGAATGGATTAACCAGACTGGCATCGTATTTGATGCGTTCGGTATCATCGCTGAGAGTTGAATAAGCTGTTGAAATTTCTTTAAACTTTTCCTCAGCTGTAGTATCCCCTTGATTCGCATCAGGATGATACTTTTTAGCAAGGTCCCGATACGCTTTTTTGATTGTTTCCTTATCAGCATGCTGAGTGACCCCTAAAACGTCATATAGGGTCATCCTTCTTTATTAATAATAGGACTTGACTTGATGACTTTCTTGGCGTCAACTTTCAGGTTCTCATAAGTTGCACGGTCCAACTTACGCTGGCGCAACTCTTGATTTTCCATCAACTGATTTTGACGTTCTAGCGCTGAAGCAATTCGCTCTAGAATCATTAACATTTCATCATTCATTGCTGATCTTTTAGGTTGCTATTTGGATTTATAGATCCCTGTGCGGCCTTTGTTTCAGCTTCCTTTGATTTAATGAAATCAGTAAGATCTTTGATTGAGCCCTGATAAAGGCGGATTCTTTCTAAACGAGGGTCTTGGTGTTTCATACCTTATATATTCTGAGGTTGAAAGGCTCGTCGATCAATTAGTGCTTGACGAGCTTGAGTTAGAACAGCACACTTTTCGTACTCTTCCTCTTCTTCGAACTCGGAAATCATGTAGTTAAAAGTTTCAATCAGGGTTTCAATCTGAATCTTGTCCCACATCTTTACCTGCTCACCATCAATACCCTGGTTTGACAACTTTTCAAAGTTCTCTTCAACCAGGCGACGCATCATCATGCGCTGCCAGTTTTGAATGATGTGGTCAATATTCTGTGAACCACTGTCGTTAAAATCGAAATCGTCTTGATCTTCAAACATATCTTATATATTGAATTTTCCTAGGTGAGAACGAAACTCTTCCATGAAAAAGTTTCAACTTATTTTTCAGATGTCCATGGACCTTTCTTTTTAAAGTCAGGATCCCATGGTTTTGGCTCATTACGAGTCTTTTCAAGTTCTTGACGCCATGTATTAGGATACATGTCCTGGAATTGTTCAAGTAAGGTGCGCAACTTTGGTGCTTTGGTTTTGTTCTTGCTCATGAACTTGTCCATCTTGTCAGCTGCTCGATCGGTGTGGCTTTGGCCAATTGTTCCTTTTCCCATTTTATTGTGTTTAAATTTATTATACCCTGTTTTTCAAAAAAGTTCTTAAAAGATGTCCGCCATTAATGGCTAGGATGCCAATGTTAGTGATGATAACCGGATTGGATTCCAACATTACACCATACGCTATCCACATGGTGCATCCAATTGCATTAATGATTCGAAGGCGAGTGACATCCTTCATTACAAAAGACATCATCACCAAGAACGTTGCAATATAACCTACAATCTCGATCATGCTACAAACCAATCGGCTTCGTTAAACACTTCTACATTTTCGGAACCATCGTATTCGTTAATTCGAAACTTTTGTCCTTCTTCAACCCACACAACATGAAGTTTTTCAAAGCCTGTAAAGTATAAGCTACCTTCATTATCGTATTTTTCAGTGAGAATGTATTCAAATCGAGAAATATCACCCGCGAGGAATGCTTCAATCAAATCAAAGTCAATTGCCATTTCTGGAGAATTCCAAGTGCTAAATCCAGCGCCGAAGGGTGGGCTTACTAAAACCGCGGTCTTACCGTCTTTTTTAAACATCTTCATAGATCTTCTTTTAATTATAAGGCTAATATACAACAAAAACCCGAGATAAAAAAATATTTGGCAAAATATTTTTCATTTTTTTTACCAAATCAACGTTGCCAAACCAACGTTAATAATTGGAGCAGACCTAAAATCAGTAGCATGGATAGAACCTGTGATCCAGATATCTCGATAAGTGCGATAGGAAGCTAATCCATAACCAAATACTGGAAATTTATTACTTTCAGCACTATGTGCTGCATGTCCATATCCAAGACCAAAATCGACCAAACCTCTAACGTTTGTCCTTTCTCCAAGAAAAAAGTATTTTCCAAAAGTAGCTCCAACCGCATTTGCAAATGCATATTGCGTTTTTCCTTCTGGCGCGCTTTTGAACATGTATGGATTAGTAGTCCTAACATCCCATCCTCCAGAAAAACCATAATCTACCATTTGAACCCGGCCACTTATGCCATATCCATCTAATCCTGTTGCTGCATAAGCCCCCGCAAAAATAACAACACCTTCACGTGGTAATTTCTTAGGTTTATATTTCTTAAGCTCATAATGCATACCACTACGTTGCTTGACAACTTTAAAACTTGGACAGCGATCTTGCGCAAATCCAACAAAGGACCCCAACATCAAAACTCCAACAATCATTCTTTTCATAGATCTCTTTCCTTAATTATAAGGCTAATATACAACAAAAACCCGAGATAAAAAAATCCGGGTTGAACTTTTTCAACCCGGACTAAAAAAAACTTACATGATCTTGATTTTTGACTGATCTTTCTTCTTTGGAAGAGTGAGTGTGAGAATCCCTCGGTCGAAATCCGCCTCAATCGAATCGTAGTCAACGGTTGATGGAACCTGGTATGACTTCTTAAATTTACTTACGAACTCATTACCTTCTCCATTGTACGAAACTTCTAGCGTGTCTTCAGCTCTATCAAACTCAACTGACACTTCTGAAGTATCGATGCCTGGGATGGCGATCTTGATAACGTAAGAGTTGTCTAGTGTTTCCACCTTTGAAGATGGAGTGTTAATGAAGTCTGTTGTGTTCCAAGTTCTGTCAGACAAATCAGACATTAGGTCTTGAAACATTGATGGAAATTTGGTTGTTGTCCAGTACATAATTAAAAGTTTGTTTAAGGTTTAACACTGATATACCTAACAAAAATGTGCCAATGATAAAAAGTGGACAAAATGACCTATAATTAAACCAATTCGTATTGCCCCATTGACAAAATGACATTTGCAGTGGCTCGAACGTCACCTTCACAGTAGTCCTTGATCTCTTCTAGTCGACCTTGCCAATAAGCTCGAGCAACTTCACCGCCATACATGTTCTCCTTAGGTGAAGGGATACCTAGCAAATCACAGATCAAGGCTAATGAAGCACCGTTCCAAGAACCAAACTTCCAAATCTCTGCTGTATCGAGAAGACAGTTCTCCCAGGGTTTAACGTTTTGAAGGTGAAGTTGAGGAGGAACCGTAACCTTGTTGATTAGAGATCGACGAATCAAGAATGGAGCGTCAAATCCTTTAACATTATGTCCAACTAGCTTCAACCCTGGAGCACGTCTGAATAAGGCCGATAGAGCAGCCATAAGTTGCTCTAGAACGTCTTTCTCATTGTCGCCATAGAACGATTTAACCTTGAATTGAGGCTTATCGAAGTCATCGAAAACAACCTGACCAATCGATACCACGATGACTTTACCAAACTCCGGGTACAGTGCTGAATCTAATTGATAGACCTCACCGGCTTCCATGTCAACATACTCTGCTTTATCCTTCCTGATATAGCCCAGTTTCTTTTCCCAGTGACCCTGGACACCTGGAAACTGAGTGTTGTATTCTTCAATAGTATCGCACGCAGATGTTGTCTCAATGTCTAGAAACAGCATATTTTTAATCTGATCTTTACTGTACATTATGTTCTGCTATTATGTTATAGATTGAAACGGGGTATCTGACGTCACGTGCTGTATGACTTCCTGAACTGTAAGACCTATTAGATGGAACTCGCATCCAGAACCAAGCAACTCCATAAAGGTTTGTGAGTTTGTCGTTCTTCTGATCTAAAATACCTAGAAGAGGTCCACCTGCGAACGTGAAGGTGTACCAGTTGCCAATTTTTGGTTTGGTGACCGTTGCCTTTGGTTTAGCTTTTGCTTTCTTTGCCATATTCTTTTGCTGGGTTATAGGGCTAATATAACAAAAACCCACGACCCGGTAAAATTATATGATAAAAAAATAAAAAGTTTATTGTTCGTCAACGAAATCTTCCCAATCATCGCCGAGATGATCTAGACCATCGCTCAATGTAACGTCCCATTCAGTCTCTTCCATCTCTTCTCTGAAAGAAACGTAATGATTTCTCTCTTGGGCGAATGGATCCTCCCAATCTCTAATCGATCTTAATCGACTAAAAGCTTCATACGTTAAATTGATTGCAGTGTAACCACCGGTGACCGTGTAAGGGCACTCTTCGTGATTGTACCAAAACGGAGGTGGCATATCGATTCTACTAGTCATAAAATCAAACAGTTCATCAATCTGCATGTGATGAACCCAAATCGTAATGTACATACATTTCATGTCAGGATAGCCCATAATCATCTTCGTTTAAACCTTCCAGGTTCTGATGCGATTGTTGCATCAATGTCCTGTTGAATCCATTTGTTAATTTGTTCATAAATCGCAAGTTGTAATTCTTGACCATGGTGATCTACGTACATTCTTTTGTACACTTCACCTAGAATTCCAAAGATTGGTCCAGGTTCAGATGACATTTCGATTATGAATAATCTGTCGTTACCTGCTCTTGCAAAGTCAACAGAATAGAAATCTAAGTCAGAATGTTTTGCATTGAACTCTTTGATAGGTTCAAATGCGTCTTGCGGTATATTATCTGCAAGCTCATAATTAAATTTAAGCTTGTCTTTTGGATCTTTTGAAAGGTTCTCAGTTTCGTCGTTGGCTGGAACTCGATAAACAGTCATTAGAGGTTCGCCTCTCCAGCAGAACACTCTAAATTCTTCTTTAATGTCAATCTTTTCTGAAAAGACTGCGAACTGTTCCATCTGTACGCCTTTAGTATCTTCAGCTCTATCAAAAACCACAATGCCTTGACCGGCGTATCTGTTATCTGGTTTTGCGACAACTGGAAATGAAAGGTTCTTAATGTCTGAAGGCGCGTACACTGATTTTGGAAGGTAAGCCGAACCTTCGTGCAAAACGTGCCAATCTTTCTTTGATGAAACCTTTTCTTTAGCGATAACTGAGTTGTAAACGAGTGATGAATCGTATCCTTGGTCGATTAAACGATCGGTGTTCCAGTTCGAGTAGTTTAGAACGGGTTGAGTAGTTTCACCGATGTGTTTTTCTTCTTTTGTAATCAACTTCCACATTCGACCAGTACTGAAAGCTGGATCATAGATATACTTGTTATCAGGCATATCCACAGCAACGGTCAAAGCCAGCTGTTGCAGCTGGCCTTGAACTTGCTTTTCGTTAACGAATTGTGAATACTTCTTGATTAACTCCATAGAGTATATATCAATCACCTGTCTTCGAACACCTCTACAGTCTTTTCGCGCTTGACCAGGTTTGACCATACACCATTATAGCGAGTTGCTTTAACGATATGATTGTCAATCCAGTGATAATTGCCACCTCGAGGTTTGTTCATCAACATACCGTGGTATTTAAAACCGTGTTTGTTTAACCACTCTTCAGTGATTTGACGGTGCTCCTCGGTACGAGATGTGAAGAACGTAATGATGTGACCTTCGTCAAACCATTGATTCAGAATATCGCGTGATTCTGGGTAAGGAAGCACGTATTTCATTCTCTCTGGTTCTTCGTTTGGCACGTCATCGGTAATAGTACCATCGATGTCAATCAAGTAATTCTTGATTCCTTCGGGTAGATGTGGGCTAATTAGATTGCCATCATCTCCAAAAGCGGATTGCAAGTTAAGGTCCTGCTTCATTTACTTAAAGATTTTCGTGTTGCGAATAAATGATACCGTAATGTAACGGGTACCACTATAAACTGGTCGACCTCCGTGGCGGTGACTAATCATACCTGGGTGTAGAATTGCGTTACCTACTCGTTTTGGATTAGCGTTCAACTTGTAAGCTGGGAAATAGGTTCCACCGCCTTCAAACTCATCGTTCAATTTTACTGCTATCGTATAGGATGAATGATCGTGATGTAGTGAGAGATGACCCTGTTTATCTGCACGATAGCGAATTATGAATGTTTCGTCTTCAACTGTGTCCCATCCCTGGCCTTCAAGAGTCCAATAATACGTTGCAAGTGGGGCAACAAATTCTCTGATAACTCGAGTGTAGATCTCTTTCATACCAACGGCATCCATCAACATATCATTAGTTGGATAGAATTCGTGGCGGCCAAGAGTCCATTCGCCTTGAGTTTCAGCTAGGATGATTAGTTCCTCACAGAACCGTTGAGTAAACAATGGGAACTCAGCTACACTAGGTCCCAATTCATCAATCATCAGCTGATATTCGCCTCTAGCAATTGCCGGATTGATGTATTTGTCAACCCATGCTTGCCAATTTGAAGTGTCTAAGATTTCTGCGTAGTTCATATTGTGTTTATGATGTGTAACCATTGTTCGACTCGAAAGTTCCAGGTTTGCTGCTTTGCCCATTCGTGAGCTCTACGTCTGAGTTTAGCTTTAACCTCTGGAGATCCGTGAAGTACTTTGATTATATTTAGAATGTCAGTGTCTGTTTCATCACTTTCGAGTAAAAAACCTCGATTGCCCACCACTTCTGACAGAGCGGCAAGATTGGTTGTAATAGGTATGGCTCCGCAATATTGCGCTTCCAATGCAGTGATGCCGTAAGTTTCTTCATAATGAGTGGGGTGTAACCAGTACTCTGATTTCATCTGCCAGTTGTGAAGAGTCATTTGATCAACAGTGCCCATATAGGTGACACCGTCTAATTGTGGCAACGGACTATTATCTATATCGTACCCGGGCCCGAACACTCTTAGGGTTGCTCCAATGAGATTCTGATGTATTCTAGGCCACATATCTAGTAACTTATACAATCCTCTTTCTCGAGCTGAAGAATAGATGAAAGAATTAGGAATCTTTTCAACGTTCCAAGTTGGAAAACTGCTTCGATCGATTGCATTACCAATAACATGGATTGGTTTACTCAGACCATAGTCTCGAATGAGCTTTTGTTTGTGCCATTCAGTTAAGGCAATAAATCCATTGATTCGAGGATCTTCTAACCATGAAGAATCAATCACAGCCTCACCTCTCCACCAAGGAAACCAATCTGTATTGTGGAACCAGAACAAGGACTTATCGAAGTTATTGAACTCTTTTAGGTAGTGAAGGTATGACGCAGCAATCAAAAGATCAAAATGATGTTGATGGCACTGATCAATGTTAAGCCACGTAACTCCATTATGGAAGGTGCTTTCTACCTGTCCACCAAAACATACAGTGTGGCCTCGTTTTGCGAGACCCTCGGCTAATTTCATAGCTGCGATTTCAGTTCCACCAACCCCATCACAACTTTCAATCTGATGTGGACTTAGGACTGTTCGCTGGTATCCTATGTAAACGAGTATTTTCATCTTATTTGTAGTGTGAACCTCCAACCCAAAGCACTAGAGATTTCCTAAGTCCTTTTTCAACGGCAGTTACACGATGAAGCATATAACTTGGAAATAGGACCGCGACACCTGCTCCACGAGGACATGTATTAACAGAACCTTCTCCTAACATAATTTCTAGATCTCCACCCATGTAATCTCCACTTTCTGAAAGTTGAATGGTAATTGAAATCTTTCTTAAAGAACCCGTGCCAGGACCAATATCTTGGTGCCAACCGTAATGACCACTTTCATCCGCCCAATACTCAGTGTACTGAATCAGTTCATGTGCATGTGAAAGATCAAAGTTCCATTCAGAATCATTGGCTTCAACCGACAGTTGCATCATTTTCTCATACAACCATGAAGTGTCATCATTCTGTGGGATCCACTTTACACGAGAGCGTCTGACTTTGTTCTCCTCTTCATTACCAAACGTACTCGCTTTTATAAAATCTAGTGAATCAGTAATTTGTTTAATCTTATCTAATTCTTCAGTAGTAAAGCCGGTTCTAAACCAATACCAATTCTGTGGATTGTTCGTCTTGGGCTCAAAAATAAAACTTGATGACATGCCAATTGTGTTTAGCCTTATACACCTTTAATTTGTCATTGTTTCTTTTGAAAATAAAAAGCCCGCCAAAGGCGGGCTTCTTTAAACTTAATGATATAGTAGTTTAGTTGTTTGCGATATAATCTCGAGCTTCTTCCTGTGAAGAGAATGAAGCAAGTAGATCAGCCTCATTAAGAACGAAAAACATTGGATTTCCGTTCAAATCAATTCCTTGTTCTATTCTCATGATTATCTAATTCTTTTTGAGTAGTATTCGTAGTTTCTAGCAACTTCAGCGCCAGTAAGAGCTTTCTTATAAACGTTAATGAATGAAATAGCACCAGAGAACTGTCTGCCATCTCCTTCTTGGCCAATATCAAGTCCTCCAATATAACCATTGTTACTTGAAACTCTCGTTGCAACCGTATTAACTAGAGTACCATCAATGTATTGTTTTAACTGTCCTGTTGAGTAATCCCAAACAGTTGTTAAATGATACCACTGATTTCTACTCATTACCTGTGAAGGTTCGTGGTAACCTTGGTTATCAGTTGAATACCAATACGAGCTTAGCCTTTGATTTGATTTGTTCCATGACATGTAAATATGCGCTCTCATAATACATCCTCTATCGCCCGATGACAATTCATTTGCATCAGCATAAATCATAGATTCAAGCGTACAACTTCCTGTTCCAAGGTTTCCAATCTCTGGCGTAACAAACTTTTCAAAGCTTCTAAAATAATAAGCTTTTACTCCTTGAACGTCTTCAACATCGTGTGAACCACCTGAAGCATGGCGACCTTGACCTGAAAGATCATAGAGAGTTCCACTATTATTAAATGAATTTGGATTAGCAAAATCATAAGAAGCCCATAGTCCATCCATTGTAGGATACAGGTCTTCATTATGTAGGTGATACGTTCCAGAGTTTGAGTTCAACCATGAGATTGCTTCTCCAGGTGTTGTGAATACTGAGCCCGCAAGCTGTGATGCAATGTGCTTAAGTTGTCCTGCATTTGAAGCTGCGGAATAAAATCTAGGTGTTACGCCATCATTTGCCCAAACTTGAAGATCTCTACCAGCTCCAGTTGGAAGACCAACCATTGAAGTTCTTGCAACCGGCTCAGAACCATAACCAGACCATTCGCCAAGTTGTGCTTTAGCTTCAACATTAGATGGTACAGCTGCATCTCCTTTATGATAGACTGCCTTCATATCATCACCTGTTGCTTTGATCCAAAGCTCAGCTCTGTTAACAGGAACACCAGGACCTGGGAAATTGGTAGCTCCACTCCATGAAGAAGCTGAAGCAACTGCAAAATACCAGTTACCGTGTGGGTTTGAACCATCTAAGAATGTAGTTCCAGTTTGGTTAGATCTAGTAAGACCGTTCCAATAGTTATTGTTCCATCCGGTTTCAATTTTAACCACGTTATCGACCACCTCCATGATGTCTAGTGGGTTTTGAGCTTGAGACCAGATATTGTTTCTATCAGGGTATTGAGGATATACAAGTTTGAAAGTGTATTTACCGTCAAATCTAAAGTTCTTAATGTAAGCCATGATTGAATACTTATTCGCACGTGGATTACCAGGATTAGACCATTTGGCTTCATCCCATTCATTAGCCGTGCTAAAGAATTCACCACCGCCTGAATAGTGGCTAAATACTTTCATCCACTGTCCGTCAAACTCTACTGGATAACCGTTATATGTTGATGTTATAATTGACATTTGTTATGTGGTTTTATTTATATCTTGAAACTGTAGAATTATAGTTCTGGAAGATTTCGTTCTGACTCAATGCATCATTGTATATTGATAGAGTAGAGAATTTACCATTAAGCATTCTACCACCATATCCTCCCATGTAGAATAAACTCTGTGAAGTACCTCCTGAAGCGTTAGGATCTGTCCAAATTAACTGACCATTAATGTAGTGTCTGATTACTGAACCGTCCCATGTTGTTGTAATGTGTGTCCACTCGTTATAAGGGACTACTCCATAAGGGCTCGCTCTCCAATAATCATTATCGAACGAATAACTCCAAAATTGAATTGAAGTACCTACGATTTCCCAATAATCTCTTAGAATAGAATTTCTTCCGTTAGAGGCACCTTCAGTGTTATACGCCCATGTTGAAAGTGTAAATTTAGACATTTCGCCAGTATCTGGAATATCGATGTAAGCGTTGTTATCTCCGTCCCATTCAAAATATCCAATGTGACTAGAATACGTAATGGCATTACCAGTATTTACAATCGGTGCTTTTTGAGAAGTATTAGCCATGTTCTTTACAGAATCAAGACCCGGAGTGTAGCAGACTATATTTCCAAAATCATAGTGTTGTTGTAGATTTCTTGTTATGATAGGAGCGCCATAATAGTTTTGCAAACTTTCCTCAGCAGTTAGAGCTCTATCGTATACCGCTATCTTAGCAACTGAGCCATTCATGTTCCATGAAGAACCATATAAGAACCAGTTCATGGAATCCCATGCAGTAAAATCTACGTTCTTAGCTTCCCACATGTGATATTCACCGTTTCTAACACCCTGTGTATTTGGATTAACAATGTTGTTTAGATCTGCATAATATGTAGGTGAACCTGAACTTTGGTGATAGTAGTTTACGTTTGGGTATGCAGCTGCAATATATTCAGAACCAGTATCGCCTCTTACCCATAATTCTTGAGTATCTGTTGTCTTATACCATATAGCCACCGTGCTGTTAGTGCTTTTTGTTGCAGCCTTTCCTATGTTAAAACCCTGTGTTTCGTTTAGAGTAAAATCATAACCGGAATGAGAAGGATTATTAACAATATTGTGATTGTTTCCATTTCCGGATAAATCATATAGAGTGTTGCCTCCAAGAGGATACGATTGAATCTTGCCTGCGTCTAAATATAATTTTAGGCCATCAGTTACTATGTTATTGAAAGAATCATTTAGAACCAAAATGCCATTATTGCGGGCCCAAGACATCGCATCTGTCACGTTTGTTCTAGCAATGCCTTCCATAGGTAGTTGGATATTCATGGTTGCAACTGCCCAGTTTACGTTTTCTCTAGCATAAAATTGATACTGTGGTTTGCCAATCTTACCAACTAGAATGTATTCAGGTCTCGGCTGTCCAATGTGATGACTAGGTAGTCCTAACATCTGCAACCTTTGAAGAGTTCCAGCGTCATTATCATTGTTTTCAGCTGCGTGAGATCCAATTACAATGTGAGTTGCATTTGGAAAGGTAGCTTTGATGTTATCGAAGTCTGCTTGAAAGGTAGCATGCTGAGCTGGTTGACCGTCGTATGTGTCATAGCAGTGTCCTCCAACTCTTTCTCCGTTAAAATACGAGTCTGGAACCCATGAATTTGTATCCTCATCAAATACGTAATAATTCAAATCTCGGCTTGCACTATACAATTTAGAAGAGGTAGTATCGTTATATCCCGGTGTTATACCATCTCTGTTTGCAGGTGCATAACTGCTTTCAGGATAAGTGATAGCATACAGGGTGTACCACTGTTGATTAGCAAGACTTAATTTGTTAATGGTTTGAATTAATTCAGAATCGTTACGTGCTATTCTAGCTCTAATGTCGTCGGAATAGATTGCATATCCACCGGCTGGTATTTCAACTCCTTTTTTGAATCCCGTAGAACCAGTAGGTCCCTTTCCATTTGAAAGGCCAATCGCCCAATCACCCATGTTAAAGGTGTTAGGTTGTGTAGATGAACCCCTTTTTATACTGTTTGCCATGATTATGTTCTATCATTAAAGTTATATTCTTTCCACTCTGGTCTTGATAGAATGATTTGCATCTCTGAATGAGTGAAAGGACCTTCTTTGGTTTGTAATGCTACGATGCTAGAAGGAATGTATGAAGAATGGTCTTCTTCAATTACGTTGATTTCTACAGCGTATGGCATGCCATCTTCATCTACTTCATAATGTGATTGATACTCCTTGCTTGTAACGGGCTTTTCCCACTTTACAAACGCCTTTGTTCCATCAACAGATTTCATAAGAGTGCTCTCAGAAGACTGAAGAACCTCCGCGAAATTAATCTGATTAAGTTCGCTCATGTTGAATATCATATATAGTCTGTTTTCCATGATTCTTGCTTTTTATTTGAATCTAGATGCTTGCGCATTATAGTTTTGTAGAACTTGATCGCTAGTCATTGAAACGTAGTTAATTTGAACGTTAGCGATACTTCCGTTAAATGATCCACCCCAGCTTCTGCCAATAGCATCAATCCAGTTGGTGCTACTTAGTCTAGAGTCAACGTTTTGAGCATCTAAAGCGCCATCAACGTACATGTTCATTTCTCCATTTCCTAAATTGACCCATGTTAGAAGATGCCATTGACCGTCAGATACTGTTTTACCTGAACTACGAGTATCAATCCACGCTCCATTGTAGTGAGTGTATCCAATCTTACCGTATTGAATGTTACATGAAGAGTATACTGGTCCACCATTAGAGTTAGATAGAATAGGTTGAGTGTAGTAACCTGAACCGCCGACAGTGGTTTTAACCCAAGCGTTAACCGTCCAATTCGTGCCTTGTGATAAGTAGAATGAATGCAGTGATCCTTCTATAAGAATACTATCATCAGATCCATCAAACGTCCATTGACCTCCATTTTCTTTACTGAATCCAACTCCATTGGTAAGGGTTGCGTATTTTGCACCAGAACCTAGGTTATATGTGGTGGTTGAACCCTGTTCGTAAGAAACTAGGTTACCAGCATCCCACATGTATGTTAGACCTGCAGTGACGATAGGAGCACCGTAATAGTTCTGTGAAACTTCATCAGCAGAAAGAGATTTGTTATAAATCCTAGAAGTTGCAATTTTTCCATTAAAATTATGAGTACCGTCCACTACTGTGCCACCGTACGTTCCAAGATAATACGTTGCATCTGTGATTGCCCCAGTTTGAGCCCATGAAGAAATCTGAACTCCATTTACGTAAGCTCTTGATGTTGCTCCATCATACGTTCCAACAATGTGAGACCATCTTCCATCTGGAATACTTCCGTTCCAATTGTACGCTCTATTATTAGAAGTCTGATTGGCCCAGTGCATTGCGTGATTTACTCCGTCCACTGAGTTAATAATACCAAGGTACATTGAGTTACTAGCTGAAATTGCGCCACCTCTAATTGTTCCTGATACAGTACCCTTAGTTGGTTTGATCAAGGCTTCACACGTAATGTATTGTGTAGGCTTTTTAGCAAATGAATCAAGTATACCGTAATCATCTGATCCATCCATTAACATACCATTATTATGAGTGTATCTGTTTTCCACTGTAGGACCATTCACCAGTCTTGCACTATTACCATTCCCTGATAGATCGTTCCAGGTTGTGTTTTCAGAACGAGTTCCTGCAACAAAAGGGGTTGCTTCTGTTCCTGGTTCAAGCTGTGGAGCACATAGCCAAGTTCTTGTAGAATCGTTACCGATAGGGCCTGATATGCTCATATTAAATGACAAACTATCTGATTGGCTGTTTGTAGGATTCGTAAACGCCGGCCACACGACTCTGTGCCAGTGACCATCATTAGGAACTCCAATGTGAGGACCCCATACTCTACCCGCCTCAGAGTTGTCTGCTGTATAATAGTTAATTGAAAAACCTGGATCATTAGTTTTTACATAAACAGAAGGGACGTAAACTTGTCCAGGAACTTGTGGAGCATAGTTTCCGTAAGAATACCAATATGCAGATGTAGTTCCCTTGTTGAAACCTACAACTGGAGAATTAACTCCAGCCGGTGGAGCAATTTCATTCCATCTAATATAAGACTGGTAACCCTTTGCCCACCCAGTGTCTAGGTTTGTGTTAGATACAACGTTAACCGCCGGTTTGTTACCAACAAAACTTGAAACCTGTCTTGCGTCTAGATTCAATACTAGACCATCAGTGACCATGTTTTCAAAGTTTTCACTTAGGATAAGCATGTCGTTTGATTTGGCCCAATCCACTGCTGCACTAATATCGTTTGATTGAAGCGAAGCTCCCATGTGATTGAGAATGTCAACTAATTCTTCTTGAGTGGCTGCCGTCCTTACTCTAACGTTTTCAGAGTAAATTGCAAATCCGCCTGAAGGGATTTGGGCACCATTTCTAAAACCAGTGGTTGAAGTTGGACCCATGCCAACGCCTTCCAATCCAACTGACCAGTTACCGATATTTAATGAATCGCTGTCAACTGCTGGATTGTATTTAATTCTATTTGCCATTTAAGTGGTGAGATATTTTTATATCGTATATATCACACGACCAACCTTATAATAGTAAAAAAGCCCGCTTTTCAGCGGGCTTTTCTTTTAAAAAAGTTAAAGATTAGAAAGTGATTTCAGTGCTGTAACCGAATGTTGCGAAATCATCAGCATAAAGCTGTTGAATTTTTGACATTCTAGTTTGACCTAATTCACCTTCAAAGTACGTTTTCCAATCTGGTCTGTCAGGAAGAGAGTTAGTAACAGGCAACTCGTTTGGTAAGCTAACGCCGGACTTAGCTGCAATTGCTGCGGCGATAGTTGGCCACTGTTGATCAATTTCTTCAAGTTTGAAGTTATTCGTGATAGCAATAGCACCATTCAAACCTTCACTCTTAATGAAACCAACCTGTGGCCACACTAGAATAGGAGCATCATCCCACCAGTATTGTAGCTGGCCGTCTAATGCTCTTTCTGATTTTTCAGCGATTGGATCACCATTAGAGTCAAGGACTGAAATTGGTTCACCATTTGCTCTTGCATCACATGCAATAAGATAATCTAGAGTTTCATCGAAACTTTGAGGCCATCTCATTGCAACTTGCATGTATTCAAACCCTGAGCAGAATCTGTCGTATGGATTTCTACTAATTGTGAATTTGTAGTAATCGCTAATATCTTCACCATTAAAGTTAGAAATAGACATTAGCATGTCGTATGTTTCATGAGATGGAACAATAATATCCTGACCAGAAAGAGTTTTTTTAACTGAGACAGAAGCGTTCTTTGTGATCTCAATGAACATTGTTTTCAAATTGTGGTAAATCATGGCTTATACTAATTTAATTGCTAATGTTTGGTCTTGGTCTCCAGATCTAGATAATGAACCCGACTTAGAACCATCCCAAGTGTATGTTGTTTGTGCTCCATCATTAGTCGTACCCATAACAATAGCATGTTGACCAGTACCCCATCCGAATTCGTTATTTACCGATCCGCCGCCATTACGGGCTAAAAGACCTCTGTTGTTTGGAATATATGAAGCGATTTCAGACAAACCAAATGATGGGCCACCTCTATAGATTTTAACAACAGTTTGGTTTGAAGAATTAACATAAGATAGTGCAAAAAACACAACAGGTCCGCCTTGACCATCCTCTATAACGTGTAATCTAGTAACTCTACATCTCTGAAGTGAATTGATTCCAGTATAAATGTATTGTCCGGCTTCAGGCCAGTTACATCTGTTACCATCGCGCTTCCACCGATCCCAATTGACTGAAGCAAGTCTAACGATTATTCTATTTTGTGATACGTTCATAAATGCATACGCAAAAATATCTCCAAACTCAGGGGTCCAAGCCATCCAATCGATGTGACCTCCAGTGTATTGCCCATAATCTGGTTTACACGGATCATTGCCGCCCCAGATGAAGTGAATAACATCAGTCTCTGGTGAAGAAGTAAAGGTTGCGTTGTTAGGATCAATTGTGATGTTGTTGATAGCAATATTTCTACCATACGTAGTACCGTTTGGTTCGTACGTGAAAATAGTAACTACCTTATTGGTAACAGGAGACCATGCAACTCCACCTTGACCACCAAAATTATGGTCATAAATCCAACCTTGATAGAACACGTCCATTGATTGTGCATTTTGAGTTGTAATTGAAGAACCGTTATGTTTAAATAAAACAAGTCTTGGTCCCCACCACTGTCTTTGCCATAGGAACAGACCCGTTCTTAGTCCTGATGGACTAGTCCCAACATCAATAGCATCCAAAGGTTGACCCCATTGGTTTACGCCGTTAATAGCGTTTCTAGCCATCCAGGAGTTATTGTTAAGTTGGTTAGTTGAAATGTTATATGCTCCAATCGCGGCTGTTGGATTACCATTATCCTGAAGTCTATAGATTGTACCAGTGTATTTAAGGTTCGAACTTGGTTCCATACCTCCAAGACCTAATGAAACTGAAGATTGATCTCCAATTGAATCTGTGACGTGATGCCACGTATAAACTCTTTGGAATTCAGAGCCATCAGCAGAAAGCCTGTAGATGTTGGTACCAATCCTCCAGTGTTTAGAGTTACCTCCCCACATGTAATAAGATTCGTAATTAGGACCGTATCCGATGAAAGCGCCATTAAGATCTCCGTTAGTTCCAGCAATCATAGCACCTGAAGCACCTGAATTAGAAGTGTAATAAGGTGAAAAATCGGATCTCCACATTCCTGAAGAGTATGGAGTAGATTTAACGTAAACGAGATTGTTTCCTATCGTGTCGCCTGACCCAAATATTTGGCTAAAAGATAAATTAGTAGCGTTATAGTAACCCGATAATCTAGCGTTGCCAGAACCATCAGGCATACCGTCTGCACCCAAAAATCCACTCCTATTTACCATCCTAAGTGTTTCTCCGATGGAAATTCTAGAGCCACGTTCTCCTAAATAATACCCATTACCTGTTGAAATATCAGCTCCTAGCTTACTAAGCTTTAAATTTGATAGAGACTGTTTAGATAGCATGTTATTGTATTAGTGTTTTTAAGAAAGAGATTAGGGGTTCCCATAAGGAACCCCATATTCTCAATCAATTTATGCTTGTTTTAGCAAATCAATCTCAGCTTTTAGCTCTTTGATTGCCTCAACTAGAACTGGAATTACACCATCATAATTCACTGACAAGAATGGTTCGTGAGTCACAGGATCGATATTTGTTGATACCAATTCTGGGATTACTGCTTTAACTTCTTGTGCAATGAAACCGTATTGAGTGCCTTCTCTTCTTTCATCTTTCCATGTGAAGGTTGTACCTCTTAGGGCTTCAATCTTAGCTAGACCAGATGATAGAGTTGCAATGTTCTCCTTTAGGGTTTGGTCAGATGCAGTTGATGAGTAAGCTACGATATCGCCTCCGACGTGCAGTTGACCTTTTAGAGCCATGTTACCATCAGTAGAGATAGAAGAAGCTACATAACCATCAGATGCAACGAAGGACCAACCTCTGTTGGACTGTCTGTTCATTGTGAAAGTTAGAGCGTAGTCAGTAACCCAGCCGTAATCGGCAACGTCATTACCCATACCAATACCGTAAGAAGAATCAGTACCCCACATTCTGTACTTAGTCCAGTTATTACCTGCGTCCGTGTAGTGATAAGATCCACCGTTTGGACCTGTAGCACCTGTAGCACCTGTAGCACCTTTAGCACCAGGAGCACCACCGCCACCTTGTGGACCTTGAGCACCTTGAGCACCTTGAGCACCTTGAGCACCTGTAGCACCTCTGTCACCTTTAGCACCAGGAGCACCACCTGGACCACCTGGACCCTGGTAACCTTGAGCACCTTGAGCACCAGTAGCACCTCCGCCACCTTGTGGACCAGTAGCACCTTGAGCACCTACTGCGCCTTGAGCACCTA
>OCVQ010000628.1_pt1 | contig 31667 bp, 43 predicted proteins | sample 1539061 | NCBI WGS metagenome assembly OCVQ01 (sample SAMEA3355526, study PRJEB22509) | marine metagenome | biome: marine; feature: river plume; material: water | place: USA | collected 2010-08-08 | depth 0.5 m | reverse complement strand
GAATAGGATATACCAATGAAGGTAGAATTTATTCCATAATCTGTCCTCAACAAGGGATGTGGATTGGAGATGAGATTTGTATCAATGTGGAAGTAACAGTTACGGGACAAAGAGGATGGGTTAATGAAGACACAAAAGAAATTGCTGCGGATATGATGGTTGAGGGAAAAATTTGGTTAACACCAGGTGAAAATCAAGGTGGTCTATTAAGAGCAATTTGGCCATTATTAAAATACAGTTCTCGTAAGTATCCTATCAATAAAGAAAATGCCATTCGTGTTTTAACACATCTACCAGGAAATCCTAAAGAACCTATATTTCAACTAGGAAAGGGTTTATCACCAAGATTTAAAAATCCTGAATTTGCTATAAAGGAAGAAGCATATAGTACAGGACATATCAATGTGGAAATAGGAGGAATGGTAACAACAAGTGATCACAAATTAGATAAGTTTAATCAATACTTTTTAAATCTTTTTAACTTAGGTACGGGTAATATGTTACAAAAGGGTAATGTATTATCATGGAATTTATTTTTTGATTCACCTGAATTGGTTTCAGTTCCTGAATGGCAAAATCACGCTGACTATTGGCGTACTTCCATAGGTGCCCATCACGGTTCACCAGGTGGTGAGGGAACAAGTCCAAGATATTTTGACGGAACCTATTTTGATACCAAAAATTTCGCCATTAAAGAGGTTATTAAAGATATTTTAAATCACGTTGTAAAAAACTCCACATTGAGAAAGGGTTTAATATTACTTGTAGAATATTGTCCTAAAACAATATTTGATATATTCTTAAAGAAAGGTGATCAATCTAAAACAAAAACACAATAAACTATGGAAGAAGAATTAATTGGAGCAATTAAATTATTTGCAGGAGGATACGTTCCTCAAGGATATGTGGAATGCAACGGACAATTATTAAACATAAGGGAAAATGAGGCGTTATATGTATTACTGCAAGATAGATACGGAGCAACACCAAATTTATTTGCTGTACCTAAAATGGAACCACCTATGGATGGTATGAAATACATAATAGCCATTCGTGGTATATGGCCAGCAAGACAGTAATATTATGACAAAAAACGAAATAGTTAAAACCCTCCTAACGGAGGGTTTTTTATTTCAAGTGTATTATATTTATATACAGTATGAAGATATTATTAACAGAGACACAGTTAAGGTTAATTAAAGAGGACTACAAACAATCGGCTCCTCGTGCTAAATCTATTACTAAGATATATCGTGATTTAAATTCCACTAAAAGTGGTAAGTTCAGTGGTTTGGGACCAAACGATAAGAATTTACTTAAATGGAAGAAAGAGGAGGAAGATGATAAAAAAAGAAATGAAGAACTAAGAAAAGAAAGAGAAATCGAACGGAACCTTAGGGATCAACAACAAAAAGAAAAAGATGAAATAGATAATTTAGAAAAGAGTAAATCTAAAGAGGAGTTGGAGAAAATTAAGAACGACGAACGATTAACTCAGTACGAAGGTACTATCTTATCAATATTAAGTGAGTTGGGGAAAGTAGACGGTGAGATGAAAATTAGGTCTTTAGTTAATGACGGAAAAATGGATGGTAACATTGTTAAATATATTATGGATAAAATCGAAAGACAACATGAGAAGATGAAAACCATATATAGAAAATTTAATAAGTATAAAGCGAATGACATTGTTAGTTCAAATATTGACGATGGAAGTTTAGATTCACAAATTGTAAAATACATAAGATCATACTCAATAAAACTTAGAGGAGGAATATAAAACATGACAAAAGACGAAGTAATCTATAACGTACAGTTAAGTGACGTTGTATACAAAGACCAAAAAGACATTGACTTCAAATCACTTGGATTAACATCCGTTAAGTGGATTGATGATAAGAAATCAGATACCCAAGCATTTGTTGCTATGAAGGGGAAGTCACTCTATGTGGTCTTCAGAGGAACGTCATCCAAGAAGGATGCTCAGAACGATGCATCTATCGACAAGGTTCCTTTCATCCTTGAGGGTGATAAGGTACATATTGGTTTCAAGTCTTCTTGGGATGCTGTGAAGGACGTGGTCCTTAAGAGTATTGATAAGTTGAGTGGGTACAATAAGATTGTTGTATGTGGTCATAGTCTTGGTGCCGCTGTTGCTACCCTATGTGCTTATAACCTTTCTCACGTATTCACTGATACCGTTATTGAGTGTTGTACCATAGGAAGTCCAAGGGTTGGTAATAAGACCTTTAAGAACAACTATGACAGTCGTAAGATTAAAACCCTTAGAATCGTCCATAATAACGACCTGGTGACACGTTCTCCGAACATAGGGTACTATCACGTCAATCACATGTTACGAATTGACTACGAGGGTAATATTAAGAAATATATGATTGATTGGGAACGTGCTTGGAATTACATTAAATCTGTATTCACCGGAAAGACAATTAAGGACCACATGACCGCCAGTTATATGAGTTCCTTGAAGAAGTGGTATGACAAACAACCGTAATATTTATATAACATATGAAAACATTAAATGAGCAAGTAACCCGTATCAAACAAATGATGGGGATAAATGAATCGGAAATTGATTTAAATACCTACAAAGAAGAGACACCAATATTACAAGATATTAAACGTGAGGGAACCTCAGGTGAGGGTAATCCAATAATCTCAATGGTGGTTAATACATATATCCCTTATAATGATGACGTTAATGGTGATTATAAAAGTGGACAATCAGTTAAGATTAAAGTTGTTACAGAATGGAAAGTTTATCATACCACCCATTATAGGACACCAAGGGAGACATTCTCGATTAAAAAATGTTTAGATGTAACTTCTGATGTTAATTTAACTGATAATGTAATTGGCAGTATTAAACATATATTTAGGGAACATACTAGATCAGGTGAATTATTAGACAAAATATATGGTCCTTATTTTTACGAACATATTAAATCATCAGGGGTTCATACAGAACACGGTAACAAGATTATTGATAACATTAAACAAAATAAAGAAACTCTTGAGAGATTATTGTTATCCGATGAAACACCTCAAGAGGAAATCCCACAAGATAACCCAGTCATAGACAACAACGTATCTAATAATGATACATGGGCGTCAGAATAATATCAAATGAAAATATGTTATCCTATGGTGATGTTCTTTATATCCCTTATGGATATATTCTTTAATCTTAACGTTCCATGTGCCATCGACACAAATCTACCACCCTGCTGTAAGCTCATAAAGACGTAATAGAGGTACTGTGGGTTCAGGACGTCCGTTTGTATCACCTTCACCCCGATGTGTTCAGAATTGAACTCTTTAACGGGTTTTCCGACCGTTGTTTCAGAACCCTTTCTAACTAACCAGAAATCCGCCTCGGGAAAGTTGGTTTTAAATTCACATAAATCTCCTAATGTCATATGTATAAATATCCACTATTTATATGATATGAAATTATTGGATGTCATATTTGAGGTTGTTGTAACTAATAAAGAAATGTTAGGTAAGGGTAAAGATCATGTGGTATATGATTACAAGTCAGACCCAACAAAGGTAATTAAATCTGCATGGGGTGTTAATAAGGGTGAGTACAAATATAGTGATAAGTCTAATCAACATATTGTGGATATGAATCCTGACCATATTGGGGTAATTTTAAAATACCCAAATTTATTTCCAAAAGTTTTTAAATATAATCAACGATACGCCGTTATTGAAAAATTGGATACAAGTAGGGTTTTTCAAGACCAAAAAGAGTTATATAATCAATTAACAAAATACGATGATGTTTTTAGGAATGTTGTGGAAAGTGATTTTATATCTGGTTTATATTGGACGGTAACCAAGGTGAGTGGGTTTTTACCTAAAGTAGTTCGTAAGATGAGAAAAGCCGATGAAGACTTAACATTATTGGAGAGATATGTTACATTATTTAAGAAATTAAAAACAACTGTGGCACGTTCATCATACTATGGTGTTGACGTTACCGTTCATAATCTGGGTTATGATAGTGTGGGAAATTTAAAATTATTAGATTTTTAAATATATTTATGGTGATCTTGCAACGTATCGCAAAATTGTTATAAACAATGTGGATAATGATATCGAAAAAATTAAAAAACAAAACAAAATTAATTAGGTATATGAACCTAATTAATACCTTGTATGAAACCGCCGTTGATCTTTATACGGAAACAACCTACAGATATAAGGAAGGAAGAAATACCGTTCCTGACAGACTTGATTTCGATACACAGAAGTTAATTGATTGTGGTGCCATTGTTATTTGTAAGGGAATGGAAGGTGACCCTAAATCTGATAACTATAAGAAACATCTTAATGACGGTAGTACAAATCTTATTACATTATACAACATAGAACACGCATTAACGAAGTCTCCCGATTCATGGATATTGGAGGCAATTAAATACCCCGTAACTATTGCCCCTATTGGTTGGAAGAATATGTCTCTTGAGACTTACGATGGTAAATATAATCAGATATTATGGTCATTAAAGAAATTGGGTATTTCATATAACGATGTGTTAAAATAAACCTCATACTCCGGTACCGGGGGATTTTCTCCGACGCCGGTCGGGATTTGGATATGTCTCTCTGTTTTTGTGTCCCTTAATATTTGTGGGATATTTATATATGATATGAAGATTCTTTTAAGTGAGAGACAAATTAAATTGATAACTGAGATGAGTGTTAATGCTTATCACGGTACTCCACATAGTATTGATAATTTTGATATTAATAAAGTTGGTAGTGGAGAAAGTTCTCAGTGGTTTGGATGGGGATTATATTTTACCGATGTAAAAGACATTGCTGATTGGTACGCTAAATCGGTTGGTAAATCTAAGAGTGATGAATCCGTTAATATTATATCTCTTTATGTAAAAGGTGTAAGAGTGGGTCGTGAATATACGAGCAAATATATGCAAAAGAGATTAAATCAAGTTTATGCTGGTGATATCGTATCTAAATTTCCAGGTGGATCTGAGTTATATGAAAAAGATTATAATATATTCTATCGTGTTATTCCCGATTTTATCGATTCATTATTCACATACAAAGAATTTGAACGTAGGTTAAACAATAAAAAAGATTATACACCTGAACAAATAAGTTCATCGTTAATCGATTCTTGGAAAACACGTAGTAATATTAAAACTCATATTGAAAATTATCTTAATGAAATTAAAAGTCATGAAATTATAAGAATTGAGTCTTTTAAGAGTGACATTGAAAGATTGGTTAGATTTAAAGATGAGATTAAAAAATATCCTGACGAAATTCTTGAAAGAATGATTAAAGATATTAGTGTCGATGGTAAAGATAAAGAAACTCCCATATATAATGAGGATGGAACATTTGACCCAACTAAACAAAGACAAGTCCTATATGATAAACTTGATAAAAGAATAAAAGAATATAAAGAGGTTATTGTAAAAGTTGAAAATAGTATGAATCAACCTTATAGTAACAATGAAGGGGTTGAATGGTTGATTAGTACATTCGGGAATACCCAACCATCGGATGTTGAATTAAAGGGTGGTAATCCGATTAAGAAGTCATATGTGTATCATGTTACCTTACATAAGGGTAAAACTCCCGATGAGTATGATTGGATATCTTGGGATGGTAATTTGACCGATTTACAAAAACAAAAGATACTAACACAGGTTAAAAAGGATAAGATAAAGAATACTACATATTATTTGGTTTCACCTGATGATGATGAGAGTTTTGTTCAACCAGCTTATTTCCGTGGTTTTTCCGATGCAAAAGATTATGCCAAAAGAAAAAAGATAATGACACCATTTGGTATTGAGGTGGGGGGTCATAGTGTAAAGAAAATGAAAACAGATTTAATAAACGATTTGAATCTAACAGGTGGAGAGTTCTATTCACAGTTATCGGGATTAATAGGTAATTCAAAAGAAGCGTCGATGTTCTTATTGAAGTCAGGTATTGACGGGATAAAATACCCAACTGACACAAATACAAGCCGTGACACCTCAAGAGGTTTTAATTATGTTGTATTTGACCCTAATACGGTTACCATTGAAAAGAAAGATGATGTCGATATTGAATAATATAAAACTAATTGATATGAAGATAATAATAAACGAAAGTCAAATAAAGAAAATGGTTAATAAATTAAAATGGGAAGAGGTGAGCGGCAAACTAATCAGAACATATTATTTTAAAGATTATAAAGAAGTAATGCCGTTTGTTGATTCTGTAATGAAAATTGCGGATAAACAAAATCATCATCCCGATATGACCGTGCATTACGATAGTGTAAAACTATCAATTACTGACCACGACGCTGGTAAGGTATCTGATAAATGTCACAAATTCACGGATGCGGTAGATAAGATAAAGAATAATTAATATATTTATATAACATATGAAAAATAAAATAAAAATTACGGAACCACAACTTAAGATGTTACAAGAATCGTTTAACGATTATAACAAACCAACTGAGTCTGATAAACTATTAGACTATAGCCACAATGAAATGAGTCCAGAACAAATTGGTCAAATATTCATATTGGCGGCTAATGTTGGAGTTATAAGAGATTCCGTTCAAAAATATTTTACAGAATTTGTACAAATGTGGCACACACGAGAAGAGGCTCAAAAACATATTGAATTGTTAAAACAAATGGTGGATAAAGAAGAGAGTGGTGGTGAAGGAGATTCAATGGATAGTGAGTTTTATAATCGTAATCAGGGTGGTGAAAATTTAAATGAACAAGTATCTCGTATAAAGAATATGATGGGGATAAACGAATCTCATCATGATTTAGATGAACCTAAAGAAACCCATATCGATAAAAGTCACGGTTCGCCTTATGATAGGGGATCCGCTGATTCATATTATGGAAGAAGAAGAAATCCACATAAATATCCTGAAGGAACAGGTCATGGTGAAAGGGTAACTTTAACCGACCCAGAAGAAATAGAACACTATATGAAAGGTTATAGTGAAAATAACGACTTTAAAGATTGGGGAGAATAAAAAAATATTAATATGGGAACAGCACCAAAAAAACCACGTGCAAAAAGAAGTGTACGTTCAGGTAGAAAGAAGATGGAATTATTTAAGAAGAACCAAGAAATCCTTAAGAAAGTAACTAAAGGATTGTAAGATACCTCCGGTTTGAAGACCGGACTTAGGACCGGGACTAGTTACTAATCCCGTTGGGATGTGAATTCGCTACTCACATCCCTTTTTTGTATATCACAAATAACCATTACCTTTGTAAAAATCAATATTATGCCAGTAAAGTACAAGAAAATCTACTCCCACACCAGAACATCTAAAGCGGGTAAAAGAACTAGTGTAAAAACCCACGTGAGAAATGTGGCAAGGAAGAAACGATAAATGTTATATCTAACCTATTTATTGTCATAACAAATTTAAATTTTATGACTTATTCTAAAGAATATATGGATTGGACGGGGAATGTTATTGAACCGTCATTTGAAATACGTTTGGTGTCAGCGGGAATGTCTGACGGTACCTACAGTGACGTTAAATGTGATGGACTTGGTTTCATCGGTATGTATAAAAGAAAAAGTGACCATATGTTACTTTTAAAAATGAAATCGTCCAATGAACAAGGATATCAGTATCAAACATTCTTGGATGTTAAGAGAATATATGTTCCAAACTTTGAGACTCCGTTCGATTAGTATATAGATATTGTTGATATTTATATAACAATGAACTTTAAAAACTTACTATCTGAGTTATTGGTTGAAGCCAATAAACGAGATGTATTAATCACCAAATTGGGATTAAATGAAATGAACGCAGAGACAATTTCAAAAATCTGTGGCCCATTTTCTGTGTTTATTGCAAACAAGATTATTGATATTGTTCAGAAACAAATCATAAAAGATAAGAATAGAGATTTCACTAGACAAGAAACCGTTGAATATTTAAACGGGGGGTATACCATTCGAACATCTCAGACCCAACTAACCACAATAATGGATTGGGTTCGTACAGGATTAAATGGTAATGTTAAACCATATCAAAATTTCACATACGACCAGTTGGTTCAAGAAGCCAAAAAATGGCACGATGATTTGGGTGTTGGTAATGGTGAAATTAATTATGTGGAAAAAGGTGAAACCCTATTGGATTATCGTGATGGTGAGATTGGTTTTTATTGGGTTAATCTTAATACAAATGCCAGTAATGAGGAATGTAATAGAATGGGTCACTGTGGACGTACAAGTTCTGACAACACAATCTACTCACTTAGAGAAGTTAAACGATTTAACGAGAAGTATACCATTAATAAGAGTCATCTTACCGCAGCCATAGGAAATCGTGATGGTATTGTATATCAAATGAAAGGTCCCAAGAATTCAAAACCTCAGGAAAAGTTCTTTCCTTACATCATTGACTTATTATTGAAAAATGAAAACATTAAAGGTTTTGGTTCCGAATATAATTCAAATGACGATTTTAGTTTGGGGGATTTACCTGAAGATAAAATAAAAGAAATATATAGTCAAAAGCCAATCTTATTTGATAATAGGAAAGGTAAAAGAATATTACAGAAAATCGGAGTATTACCAAATAGGTCAACGGAAAAAATGGTATTTGATTTGCAGATTGACCCGTCGTACATATCAAGTTATGTAGATGGTGATTTGAATGTTAGAAAATATAAAGACTCAAACGGTAGAGAAAGAAGTATCGGCACATTTGAAACATTATTAAGTGGAGATTATTGGGATTTATTTGATGGGGGTAGTGATTGGGAATCGGCGATGCATTATATGGACGAAGAAAATACAAAAATAATACAGGATTTAATCAAGAGTATCACTAACCCTGAGGAAATTGAGGGTATGTCATTAAATAAGGTCATAAACGAGTTTGATAACAATTATGAAATTCGAAACGCATTGGGTAATGCATTGTCTTCATCTGAAAGTGATTCGTATTACATTTATTATAAAGGAGCTTTAGAATCTTGTCTCGAGGAGTATGGTGAAGTTATAAAATTAAATGATGAAGGTGCTGTTGTTAGAATTAATTTACAAACAATAATTGACAATTATGGAGTTGATGAGGATGATTTAGATAATTATTTTGATAATTGTAATGACAATTATCAATGTGTATTTGAAGAGCTAATGGGTGAATATAACGATAAACCAGATTTTAGAAGAAAAATAGACGATAGGTGGACACCTGACGTAAATGAAGATTATTTTAACGAAATTCTAAATGATTACTTAGGTGATGTTAGATTGTAATATACTTTTTAATAAACTGTGATATTTATATAAAAACACAAACAAAATGGCAGAAACATTCAAAATTTGTTTAGCGGGTACAAACACACAAGTCGCTGGAACTGAAGAAATTACATTTCAAAATGAAATTGAGTCTTGGTTACTTGAGAACCAAGTTTATTATGCTGAAGGAGACCCCAACAGAACAGAGCCAGACGGTTCAAAATATGTTGTTTTACCAACAGATATGTAATTAACTGACGTAAATAATTAAATAATCCTTCATAACACAATTTGAGGGATTTTTTTGTTTAAAATTTTTTAATTATCAAAAAAAATTACTATATTGTATTATGGAAATGTTAATTATGTTAGGATTTGTACTTTTTGCAGTATTATCTATTTTTGGGGCTATTAGTATGTTTAAACAAATAAACAGATTACCTGATATAGAACCTAAACCAAAGATGGTTTTATTCAAGGGTATTGATGAAACTCAACCAGTTATTAAAACAAGAAAAAGAAAACCTAAGACAACAAAAGAGTGGGAAGACGAATTTGATTTGGGTGGACATGAGTAAATCATCCGGTATTTACTAGTATTATTTAATAATATTGCTTTCTAGTTTTGCTACTAGTGCTAGTATACTAGATAAATACTGGATAAAATCTCAAAAAGATTGACTTTCATAAAAAATAATTTTACATTTAAAAAAAAGAATATGCCGTACTGCCAAGAATATGTTGATATTACCAATGCCGATGTTGAAGTTGATTTTCACGTTAAAATAGAATCAGGTCGTTTAATGCCAGGTTTCCATAATAAATTCGCCTGTGAAGGGTTTGGATTTATTGGTATGTATAAAGAAGAAGATGGAACTCTGATGTTAAAAATGAAAACAGATAATGAGGAAGGATTTGAATTAGTCCCATTTCACGTGGTTAAAAACAATTTAATACTGGCACAATAATCAATATTGTCTAATTCCTAACCCCATCCAATACGATGGGGGTTTTTTGTTATTTAAAAGAATAACTCTATATCAAATGGATTTAATTAATTTACGTATATTTATATAATAATCACAAAAAAGATATATATTTAAAATGGCATTAACTTCAGCTGCATCCACAAAGTCAACAACCGATACCGCTACTGGTAGTTTCACCTACATTAATGGTTTACTATCGGCCGCCGCAGGAAATGGTCTATATTCGTTACATATTGATGGTCAATATGTTAATGATTCAATGACAGGTTCATTTATAACACAGGGATATAGAGTGACAAAAAAATATACGGATATGGGTACTTACCCAACATACATGGTAAGTTGGTAATTAAAAAAAACAAAATGGGAAAGAAACTTAAAATCACAGAAGAACAATTAAAGAAAATAATTGCATCTAAACAAGTAAACGAGGAACTTTATTCTCAAATGGATGGTAACAACACGCAATCTGCGGTAGACGTAGCTGGTGAATCGGAAAGAATGATTGATAGTTTTGTTAATCAGTACAAAGAATTGGTTGCAGGATCAGACTTCGATAGTCAAGAGGCATTTTCAAATGCTTGTGACATATTAAAACATAAATTATGTGGCAATAACGAACCAACAGATTATACTATGGGTAATGATGATGAAAATATGTTACCAAATCCACCATCCGAAATTGAGATTAACGAATCGGTTGAAAAAATAAAATTTGAATTTAATAGATTTTTATAAAAGAAACCCTCCAAACGGAGGGTTTTTTATTTAACAAAAGAGTTTGGCTTTTTAGGTGGAAACTTTAGACTTTTATTAATTTCTATTAACAAATCGTTTGCTAAATCCACGTGACCTTTTTCGGAGTAATGCAAATCATCAACATCACCATTTGTTTCATCTTTAACTGTGTTATATTGTTTCCAAGGAATAAAATTATTATAACATGACATTTTATAATTGGTTGCATGATAATATTCAAAATTAAAATTTTGATGTATCAATTTTTGGTCTTCATATTTTAATTTTTCAACATTAACCAACACAATCTTTTTACCTAAATCAAAATTTGTTTTTATTTTACTAATATCTAAATTTTGAAAAACATCGTAAATTATGTCACTTTCTCTTTTTATTAAGTCTTTATGGTCGTCTGAAACTTCATCCCAATCACCTTTTACATATAATGCAAGATTGAACATTGGATATCTTTTTGACCAAATTCTACTTGGTAATGTTTCATTAGGACTAACCCATGTCCAATGATAAACATTATTTTTTAAAATCATTTTAATAGTTTTAATGTAGTTTTCAATTTCAGTCCAATAAACTGAATATGTACTACGATTAATAGCTATTTCAGATGTTGATTGATTTGACACATCATCATTTTGTGGTGGATGTGTTATAGAACCGGTTATATCTCTAAAAAAATTAGCTTCGGTTGCAATTCTAAATCTACCTGGATCAGTCCATTGAAAAATTACATAATCGTTTGGTTTTATTTGAGGGACGCAACGTAAAAAATTATCAAAAATTGTTTGGTTAGAACACCCACCAATACCATGATTTTCTAAATCAATATTCAACGAATCTGCAATTATTTCACTATAGTTTCTTGGGGTAGAACCCCCCAACACATTTTGTTTTCTTTTATATTCTTTATATTTTGTGGCCCAATCATTATTGGTCTCAAAATGAGATTTAAATGTTTGAGTGAAAGAATCTCCAAACACCCATAATTTAGGTTTTATTTTTTGTTCAATAATTTTAATTAATTTTTCAGAATATAATTTATGACCAAAATATCCGGGATGACCATCAGTGGTAAAATTATTTGTTTCAGACCTTATGTTATGATTTTGAAATGTACAAAACTGATTGATTGATCTAAATCCATCTACAATAATGTTTCTTTTTTTATCTAAATCATCATATATTTTTTCATAATGTAATTTTAATGTTGTGTCATTAAACATATAAAAATACTCGATATTGTTTTCATTTAGAAAACTAAATAATCCAATTAAATCTCCTCTAAATTTATCGGTAAACACAATAGGGTTATGAAATTTTTCTAAATGTGATTTTATTTCATTTGACATTTTATTAAAAATATTAGGGTCGTGTTTTTTACCACCATCATATGTTGATTCCATTGAATGAACAAATTCATACGAACCATCGGATTTATACCCAACATTAACAATCATGTAATCTTCGATTTCATTACAGTACATGTCAACTCTATGTATTGGGTCCGTTATTTCAAATAGGAATAGTGTTTTTTTTGCTTGTTCTAACCCCACAGACTCAATGTATTCGTATGTCCTTCTTATTAATCTTGGGACACCAGAACCTGATTGTGCGTCATGTACTAATTCACATTCAAAATGGTTGGCAACATATTGCGGATATGTTGCATCTTTTTGATTATCCCATTCAACCCCATATAATTCTTTATATACTTTTTTAATTGGAATTTCACCTAAACCACCACCGGCAGTTAATGAGGATCCGTTAGAGTAAATTGTGTTAAAATTTTTCATTTATAATTTTTATAATGTCGTTAGCTAAATCTTGATGTCCTTTTTCAGACAAATGACCGTTAAAATTATTGTCATTTGTTTCATCTTTTATTGTTTGATATGTAGATTTAAATGGTGTGATTAATTTTAAATATTCTGTGGTATAATCATCCACATTACTTGTATTTGAAAAATCAAGATGTATAATTGCGTTTTTATTAAACATTTGATTAACTAATTTTAAATTATTAGTTAACCATTTATAATATATGGAATAATTTTGTCTATTATACAATAGCTCATTAATTGTTTGAGGACAAATATTTTTATCAATATAATGTTCATCAGTAACCATTATATTGATATTAGTCATTTTATTATTTTCGTCCGCTAAATTAAATCTAGAATTATATGTCCACCCAAATATCAAAATATCATTTGGTTTAATTTGATTGGATACTTCACTAAAACTTTGAAATATGTTGTCGTTTGAATAACTGGGGGTTGCTAGATTTTTTAAATTAATTTTATATGTTTCCGAAATTATTTCAGGGTATGAATTTGGGAAATATCCTTTATGTCTAAAATATTTCATTCTAAAATCTTCAGTGTATAAATAACTACTTGGGTCAATTTCAGGATTTGATTTAGTTGAATATGAGTCACCAAAAACCCATAAGGTTGGTTTTAAATTATGTAAATAAACACCATCTTCCTCGGTAAGTGAAGATTCATTAGTGTAAGTTGTGTTTAATCTCATATTTTTAAATATAACTCAAATATTTATTAAAAACAACATTTTATAGTGAGAATTATTATATCAGAAACTCAGTTTGGGAAGTTAAAGGAATTGGTCAATAAAGAATATGATATTGATGAGAGAAGTAGGAGTTTTGCTTTTACAAGAAAAAAAAGACTTTTTAGTCAACCTGAAAGAATGTCAAACCCTTTGAGGTATAAGTTAATGGATAGACTTGAGGAAGACAAGAATAGTGATGAAAGAAAAGTGTTAGATTTTTTTGATTTGGTTAGTAAACGTATTGTTTGGATTACAGAACCACATACTAATGGTGAAAGAGTGAAACCAAATTGGGAACACGATACAAATGTAATAACACTATGGAATGTTGAACACCCCGAATCAGGTCAAGAATGGGTTAGACAGGCAATACATTTCCCAAAAAACAATTCAGTAAAATGGTGGAATGAAACTGGCCAATTCCAATTAACAGACGACAAATACAATCAAATAATAAGAAGTATTGGGTTATATAAGAAACAAAACGAAAAAGACAAAGACGCAAAATTCCTAACTTGTAAGAATTGTACAAAGAAATTCACCCAAACAACACACAAAGGTAAAAAATCATTACCAATTTGTCCTTATTGTGGGACACACAATAACTAAATTTTAAGTGTGATTGAAGATATCAATTTTTAATGATATATTTTATTAATGAATTATCCAAAAATTATTTTAGGTTACGACGTGGTAACATCTAATGGTGAGTTACCAAATGGTTTAAACCCCAAATATTTTAATACGATATATGAATCGTCCAAGTTTAAATTTAGAGATTCTGAAGAATATTTTAATGGAAAATGGGGACATCATTGGCCGGTTTTTATTGGTAACCATTATGATCAAGTAACAAAAAGAAAATCAATTTATGATATTATTAATGATAGAAAAGAAGGAAATCCGTATAATTGGTACTATTTAATCGAGCCATATGCAGGTCTCGACGTGTTTTTTGGTGAACATCCAAATCAAAAAGATTTTGTTTTAAACTTTATTTCAGACAATGCAATTAATGAAATTGTTAATCATATGGGTAATCTATTGATTAATTATGTGATTGATGGTGGAATTGGCATTAATGAGGAGAATTTTAAGAAAATTGCAAAATTCACGAGAAGTAAAAATATACCAGATGAAAAAGTGTTTTTAATATTTTCAGATTTTAAATTGCAAGATAATTTACAAAAGTTAGGTATTAATTATAATTTTTTAGATTATAACTTTTATTTAATTTTTAAATCATTAGAATTTGGTCGAAACATGAAATCGGCCAGACCTACAATAACAACAAAAGAAGAATTTATTGATAGTATTGGTAAACCCAAAAAAGATTTTTTACATTTAACAGGTAGATGGAAATTACATAGGTTATTGATTTTAAGCCAATTACAAAAATTAGGAATTGAAAACAATTTGATTTCTTGGGATAATAGTTATTACGATGAAAAATTAATCCGCGAATTTTTAAGTTTAGATAATAATATTAAATTTACGGAGATGTTAAAAACAGAATCCAAAGTTTTAGATGTTGAAAATATAAAACATGTAATGGGTTATGGTTTTGAAAATAAAGAAATGTACCTTAATAGTTACATTAGTTTAGTTACCGAATCTATTTTTTTTGAGGAAAAAGGAAAAGGTTTAATTAATTGTGATTTCCCAAGTGGATTTTTATCTGAAAAAATATGGAAACCGATTGGACATTGCCAACCATTTATATTAATTGGTCCAGCAAAATCCTTACAACATATTAAAGAAAGATATCATTTTAAAACCTTTCATCCATTTATAGATGAGGAGTATGATAACGAATTCAATGATGAATTAAGGTTGGGATTAATACAAAAGGAAATTGAAAAATTTTCAAATAAAACTGAAAATGAGAAAATTGAATTTTTAAATGAGATTAAAGATATTTGTATATATAATCAAGAAAGGTTTTTGACCTTTGGTTTTGAAATGGATAATCATGTTGAGGATAATCCAGAATTAGCGTCTGTTTATCAATTTTTACAATACCACTAACCCAATGTCATTTGAGTTGTATTTATATAAGAATAAACTTATAAACAAATACAAATATGTTATTAAAAGTTGGGTCAGAAGGAGAAGACGTAAAAAAACTCCAAATTAAATTAGGTGTAGATCCGATTGGTAAATTTGGCCCTAAGACCGAAACCGCCGTTAAGGAATGGCAAAAATCAAATGGGTTAACCGCTGACGGTATTGTTGGGGACGGAACATGGTCTAAAATGTTTTCAACTGTAACTGAATCCGTATCTAAACCTGCTTTAATTACCGAACCTGCACCTGTTAAGAGTGTTGGTGGGTTAAAATTGGAAAAATTAAAAGGACATATTCCCGATAGTGTTATCTCAATGATTCCTGATACTGCCGCTAAATTTCAAATAGATACTCCGTTGAGGTTGGCACATTTCTTGGCACAATGTGGACATGAGAGTGGTGGATTTAGATTAACAAAAGAAAATTTAAACTATTCGGCTAAAGGATTGAATGGTACATTTAAGAAATATTTCCCAACACTTGAATCGGCATTACCTTATGAGAGAAAACCTGATAAAATTGCAAACAAAGTATATGGTGGAAGAATGGGTAACGGACCTGAATCATCCGGAGAGGGTGCAAAGTTTTGTGGACGTGGTTATATCCAATTAACCGGAAAAGAAAACTACACGGCATTTGGTAAATCAATAAACGAAGATATATTATCAAATCCGGATAAAGTGGCATCAAATTATGCTTTATTATCTGCTGCTTGGTTCTTCAGTAAGAATGGTTTACATAAAATGGCTGACGAGGGGTCAAGTGATACTGTTGTTACTAAAATAACAAAGAGAGTGAATGGTGGTACCATCGGATTGGAAGATAGGATTAAACATTTTAAAGAATATTACAATTTACTTAAATAATAAAAAAGGGACTTAAAGTCCCTTTTTAAATTCATTTATATCTTGTGCGGTATCGGCATCTAATTCTGTACCCTCCGTTTTAAATTTATCTTTAATACCTTCCCACGCGTTTTTACTTAAAAAATAAGAGTCAACATCTAATAATGGTGTGATTGCAACAAAATAATCATTATCGTTGGTTGAATACTTATCAACGTAAAATCTTTCTTTTGTTTTTGGGTTTTCAATTATTTCCTCTTCAATTTTATCATAAGATGGGTCATATACATTTCCATTTTTTTCTAACCAATCACTTGTAATATTATTCCATAACCCATATTTTTTTTGAATTGTTTTGTATAAAATTATTGATTCATTTACAATTCCTGCCCTTTCTTCTTGTAAACGTAAATCTTTATTTAGATATTCACTTAATGACTTTATACCTTCATTTCTGTCTTTTTTAATCATCTCATCATTTAACAACTTACCTAAACCATATTTTTTAACGGCCCTAAGAATTTCAAAATTTGGAAATCTATTTCTAAAGTCACCACCTGGTGTTAAAACAATATATAGTTCACGTAACTTTTGATCCATAAAATCCCATGAATTAGGTTTTTGTATTTTTAACATGGCATCTATATATTGCTTTTTGTAAACCCTATCCATACGAGAAAATTCATACATATCACCTTCTCTCTCGTTTATTTTAGCCACGGTATTTTGAGCTTCAAGTTCATTGTTACTAAATTTAAGAGGTTGAAGTACATCTTTATATTCCGATAATTGCGGGTATATTGCTACAATTTCACCCCAAGTCTTTCCTACTTCACCTGGATTTTTAATGTCTGTTATTTCGTAACCTGTTGCGTGATATCTTTCTTTTGAAAATACTTGTATTGCACACAAATAATATTTTTTAACTTCAGTATCTTCAGATTCAAATTTTGATTCATCGATTACAAAATAAAATGTACCACCATCTTTTCTATAAGATCCCCACCGATTACTTCCAGACCTCCATGTGATACACCAAGCGTGCCAACCAGGTCTAAGTTCATTCAGTAATTTTTCCTCATACCAACCAAATTTAACTGCATCGGATTGGTTCATTGGCTGGTAAACTCTAAATCCAGGTAGATTTATTTTTGCAGATGGTTCATCATACCAAAGTTTTTTTGATATTTCAGCGGTCTCTTCATTAAATTTTGTTTTACTTAAAAGTTCACTATTTTGACTTACATCATCACCATCTTGAGGTTCAGTTGTGTACTCACCAATTAAAAATTTTAATTGTTCAATATTATATTTTGTAATGTCTTTTAAATCACTTTCAAATTTTATAGTATCGTGATCACCACTGAAATGTCTTAAAAAAGTGTCGACTTGAGGAATCCCAAGTTTAAGTCCATTTTGTATTTGTTTAAAACGGGGATAATACTTAGTTGTAATATCGTTAACAATTTGGTCCCTAGACGGTGAGTTTTCCACCCCAGAATTAATCAATATTGAATTGATAATCGCTTTACTTGGTCCTGGTTGTTCTAAAAGTAAATCTGTAATCTTCATAATAAGATAAATATCATATAAATATCGTTTCCGTAATATCTAAACGAAATTAACTATGAAAATACGTTTTCATTTTTTATACAACTATTTTTTAAATGACCTAACTCGTGCGAAATTGATTGAATCATTTTTTCAATCATTAAGATTTTAACCAAATTATCGGGACTATTTAAACCACCATCTTGGTGATTATTATTTAAAAAGGCCATTTTAATGAGGTTGTCATTCTCCATTTTAGATATCCTTTCCTTTTTTCTTTGAAAATATCTTTTAGAGTTTTCTCTCGTACAATCAATACAGTAGTTACTATGACCATCTAAAACCAGTTTATTTTTATAAAAATGGTTGTTATCCAACGGCTTCTCACTTTTACATCCTGAACACTTTTTCTTAATTTCTTCCATAATATAATTTATTTACAATACAAAAGTATGTATATTATTATAAATCACCAAATATTTTAATATATTTGTGTGAGATAAATTTTCTCGTATGGGTAAAGAATTAATTACAAAAATTGGATATTACTCAATATTCTCAGAAAAAACAATAAAGGGTGAGATGTTTATTGTTGATAGTGGTAAAACACTTTATGTTGCTAAGTTTAAAAAGACCATAGCGAACCCATACAGGGACGTGAAGGAGTTTAAATCTCTTTCTAAGGCCAAAGACTATGTTGGTCTTAAATTGGTTAAAAAGGGACAGGAAAGAAAGAAAAAGATTGACTCACTACCTAAATGTCTTTATTTGGTTTTAATTAAAGAAGAATCAACAGAAAAGACCTTTGTTAAGGTCGGTATAACGTCTAAAAGATTCATAATGAGACGTTTTAGTAAAGCACATGGATATGAAGGGTATATTGTTGAGACAATTTTGAGGAGAATTGAAACCCCTAACGCTGAAGATTTAGAAAGTGAAATTAAAGAAAAACTTAATAAAAAAAGGTCTGTAAAAAAATACAGACCGATTTTAGAATCTTTCTCGGGATATTCCGAATGTTTTGATTATTTGTGTTTAAACGAAATAGTTAAAATATTTGATGACTTAGTTTCCAGAAGGTCTTAGACTGTATGCGATAATCATGCCTGGTTGTAAAGCCTTAGGATTACCTTTTAATAAATCATTATCGTGTAATATGTTATACTCCGAATTAGCCCCCAATTTTTGAACCAATTCACTTATTGTGTCACCAGCTTTAACCATATATAATTTGTTGGTTTTATCTTGGTCTAACATTTTTATCATTCCTAATGAAAACCCAAACTTACCTTTTGGGAATTTTTTCATTTGTTGTGAAATTGGTGGGTTTCCGTAAACCGCATTAAAACTGGCCTCAGGACTCATTTGTTCATTTAATTGACTGTCAATAATCTTTTTAATTTGATTTTCTGTGAATATATATTTTTTCATAATATGTTACTTTGATTTAAGGTATACTGATAAATATCCCGCTAATCGACTACCTCTCTCGATTAAAAAATCTTTTTGTGTTTGTGTTAGTCTCTTTTTCTCTCTATAATCAACTCCCATAGTTCCAATACATTTATCTGTAACAATATCAAACAACCCTATTACATATGACGCATTGGTCCCTGTTGCTTCCGCCGCCGACTTTAATCCATAAGTTGCAATAGTTTCATCTTTAAAATCGGAAATCCACAAATGTTTGTTTTCCATAATGTGATTCATTGATCTTGAATATAAAGATAGTGGAATGTCAGTGAATAAATGAATAATACTACCAATTCCCGGTTTAACGTCCTCATATGTTATTGAAAACTTTTGAATTGATTTGTTAGTATGAAGAAAATGACCGCCATTGTGAAATTGACTTATCCAAATTCTATCCGCGTCTAACATATCTCTAATTTCAGATATTTCATCAAAAATAACCAAATTTCTTTCGATGTCATCTTTAACGATGTCTTTCGATGCTGGTTTAGATAGTTTAACCTTTACATACTCAAGTCCTGCTGGACCAACTAATGCTGTAATAACGGCCACTAAGACCATACCAATCAATTCTATTGTGTGTTGTTCCATAGTAATAATTCTATAAATATTGATATATAAAATAAAATTTTAAATTTTATAACGTTTACCTTATAATAAACCGAAATTAATTTTAAACTGACAAATAGTCATTACATTATGTGGTTTTTTTTAACATTGTTGTTTATTTATTTTTGTTGTCGGGGGACAAAATAAACTTATTAAATTAATATACGGGAGATTTTACAAACTCCCTTTTTTTATGTATATTTTAATATGAGTTTAGTTATTAATTTTTTTGGTGGCCCCGGTATCGGTAAATCCACTCAATCCGCCGGTTTATTTACGGAAATGAAGAAACATCATATGGATGTTGAATTAACATACGAATTCCCAAAAATAGTGGCGTGGGAAGAAAACTATTCAGCGGTAAAGGATCAATTCTATATTACCGCAAATCAACATAGAAACATTAGTCGGTTATATGGTAAAGTTAAGTACATAGTAGTTGACTCACCAATTATATTGGGAATGGTCTATAAAGACAGATATAGTAAAGAACCTGAATACCCTGCCATGTTTTATGATGAAACGTTCGATACGTTTGTTGTTAGTCTTTTTAAAAAATATGATAGTTTGAACATTGTCTTAACTAGAAATGATGAGACATATGACGAAAATGGTAGATTTCAAAATTTGGAAGAATCTAAAGAAATTGACGAGGATATAAAACAAAAACTTAAAGACAATGACATTCCATATGTTGAGTTCCCTGTAAACGACAATACCACTTTGAGTATATTTAATTATATAAAACAAAGTTATTCATGAGAAAAATTACATTATTCATTGTGTTGGTATTAGTCGCTACGTTGACAATGGCTCAAGATGTGGTGGTTTTGAAACACACAAATTACACGTCACATTTCAGTAAATCAAAGAAGTATCCGGTGATGGTCGAGTGGTGGGAAACCAAAGTAAAAATTGGATGTCCAAATCCAATTCCACGTAAAGATAATTTTAAACCCGACCCCCTTTTACCAAACGAAACCAATATCGGAAACGATTATGTGGGAAGTGGATTTGATAGAGGTCATCTAATGCCCGCAAAATCAAATCAATGTCAAACTTCAGCAATACAAGATGAATGTTTCTATTATTCAAATATGGTAGCACAATATCATCGATTAAATGCGGGTGATTGGAAATCATTAGAAACCCTAACAAGAGATGTTGCGTTAATAAGTGATTCAGTTCATGTATGGGCAGGAAATGTGGGTGAATTAAAAAAGATAGGAAAGGTTTCCGTTCCAAAACAATGTTGGAAAGTTTTTTATGTGGTTAGAAATAAGGAATGGTTTGCGTTTTTATTTGAGAATGACTTATCTAAACCAGACGGTATAAACAATAACAAAGTAGAGGTTTCGGATATTGAAAAATTAACAGGATTAAAATTTAAGTAATGTTACCAAGAGAATATGTGAATTATGACAATAAACTTTATTGGGTTTACCGTAAAGTTAATCAATCACAAGTAAAAGAAGGTTCTGTTAGTGATTTAAAGAACTTTTGGATGTGTGATATGGTTATAAGAAATAAAAATCAAACTAATGACACCCTTTTGTTTATGAGAGAAATTGAAGAAGCTATAATCGTTTCTTAATCTCTCTTAAACATATTTTGGTGTATTTGTCCTCATTACGCTTAGCTTGTCTTTCCAACGGATTATGAGAATAGTATCTTGATAACTCATATTCCCTATATTTTCTACGAACTTGTAAATAATGAGTGTACTCATGAATCACGGTTGCAACCAAATCGTATATGGTGTTATTATTGGGTAGGTAAATTATAATTTCATTTCTGTAAAAACAATAGTTACCAAAAATATCGAAGTTATCCGATTTTCGTTTTCTTTCACTAAATCTAAAGAGAGGTTTTCTTTTTTTTCTATGACACAACCCAAAATACGATTCACACCATTTTAAGGCTGCAGTCGCATAACGTTTTTTGGATTCAGTGTCAATAGTTCTACTCATCTTTGTTTTTGTCTGTTTTGATGGTCCTAATCTGTCTTTTTATTGGTTTAATTGAGTCATTAACCGCATCAAAATTATTTGCGATATCATTTAAAATGGCCGCAAACTCATAATTTTCAAGTTCTTCATTCTTTTTCCATAAAACCGACACAAAACTCCTCATCTCTAAATCGGTTAAAGTTGCTCTTATTGATATGGATTTTTTCATTAATTTAAAAACCATATACAAAACACCCATTTTTTTCTCATGTGATAGAGAAAAATAGTTGTCGATTGATATGTTACTTAAGATATTGTTACTTACATTATCTAAAAATGAAATAAAAGAAGGGTGATTTACGTTTACTTTCATGGTTTCTTTGTCGTTTAAAATAAATAGTGTTATAAATGTTCTTGAAATAAAAATGGGATAAGTTTTTTTTAAACTCATCCCCCTTTTTAATATTTAAATTGTTTAAATTATTTAGCCCATTTACCTCGAATTACAATTTGTGCAATAATGTTATATACAGATAAATCTTGATATGTGTCCTCAATAGCCTCACCTACCGTATCTTCCTTACCTAATAACACTAATTGCTTCAATCTCTGTATCTTATCGTTCATTCTGAACCAAAGACCTGTTTGAGACAATTTAACCTCGTCAGGGGTCTCTAAACGAGTTCCAACTGATATGTTATCGGGTCCGTAGTTTAATTGTTTTCTACAAAAGATTTCATATTGTTCTTTTAAGATTTTTTTGAATTCTGCGGTTGTTTCAGGATACTTTTCCTCACATTGTTTAACCGGCGATTGGGGTACTGCTTTATCTTCTGACATATATTTTGTGTTTTTTAATAATATAATCGTTTTTATTTGTAATACAAAATATTTATATAAAAAAGATATTACACGATGGACAATTTTAAAGAAATCGAGGAGACGGAATCAGGAGAAACCACCTCAAAACCAAAACACAACCAATTTATCAAAATGTTAACATTTAGGGTTGTACCAGCTTACTATAGAGAAATTGAAAAAGTTGCAAAACATAAAAAGTCTTCGGTTTCTAAATTAATTAGAACATATATCAAAGAAGGTATGATTCGTGATAAAGAAATTAGTAGTAAATCTGCAGACTTTGAAACAGAACCAACAGCATAGTATGGAAAATAACATATTAAACGAGGATACGATTAAAGAGGTATTAGATAAGGTAATTTTAGAACAAGTATCTAAAGTATCTAGACAAGATTTTTCAAGAGTACAATTTAAGATTGAAGAATTACAAAACTCATTGAATGAAACCGTTAAAGAATTACGAAAATTAGAAGAATCGGTACCGTCTGGTTTAAAAAATTTAACAAACGGAAGAGTTAATGGAATGAGAATTGGGTTATCAAACTCACAAAAACTATTACAACAATTAAAAGACAAAATTAGACAATATAAAAAGAGTCTATACTCTCAACCAATACAAGAAAAGAAATAAATTAACGGATATTAAAATCCCCGTCATTCTTTAACATTTTTTTTCCTTTTTGAGTTAAGAAAAACAATTCTTCAGTGTTGTCGTCCTCATATGAGTTCACTAAACCTTTGTGTTTAAGTTCGGTTAATATTGTACCCGCAATGATTTCTCTAAGAATTACATTAAATTCCTCCTCCTCAAATATATCGTCATTTTCTTCATCGAGTTTACCCAATATGAATTTTTCGGTTAATTTATCATTTAGGTATTTTATTGCAAAATCAAAATTTTCAATTTCGTAATCTTTAAAGAAATTAGATTCCTCCAAAATACAAAGAATTTCAGTTGTTTTTTCAATTACAATAGGTTGATACCTTGCCATATCTCTAAGTTTAATGTTTATTAAATTATAACCTAAAAAAACCAAAAAAAGAAATTTATAGTTTATTAATTTAGTCTTTTTTAATATATTATCTAATAAAATATAAATAATGGGAAACGGAAAAATATTCATTCAAATCGCCTCTTATAGAGACCCACAATTAATACCTACAATTAAAGATTGTATTGAGAAATCTAAAAACCCTAAAAAGTTAGTATTCTCCATCGCATGGCAACATTCGGTGGACGATGTGTGGGATAATCTTGATGAGTTTAAAGGGGATAAAAGGTTTAAAATAATTGACATAAATTACTTAGACTCAAAGGGTGCATGTTGGGCAAGAAATCAGTTACAACAAAATTACGACGGGGAAGAGTATACCTTACAATTAGATTCACACCATAGATTTGTTGAAAATTGGGACGTTGAGTTAATTACGATGATACAACAACTTCAAAAATTAGGTCATAAAAAACCTTTATTAACGAGTTATGTTTCGTCTTTTGACCCCGATAACGACCCGGCCGCTAGAATAAAAGAACCTTGGAAAATGAATTTTGATAGGTTTATTCCTGAAGGTGCTGTTTTCTTTTTACCTGCAACCATTGATGATTACATGGAAAGAACTCAACCAATACCTGCCAGATTTTATTCTGCACATTTTTGTTTTACATTAGGTTCTTTTGTTGTTGACGTTCCTCATGACCCTGAATATTATTTTCATGGAGAAGAAATATCCATCGCTGTTAGAGCATATACACACGGGTACGATTTATTTCACCCACATAAAACAATTATTTGGCACGAGTACACAAGAAAGGGTAGAACTAAACAATGGGACGATGATAAACAATGGGTAAGTAAAAATGTACATTGTCATAAGAGAAATCGTAAATTATTTGAGATGGATGGTGAAGTAAAAGATATTGATTTTGGGATTTACGATTTTGGAACTGAAAGAACGTTAGAAGATTATGAAAGATATTCCGGATTATCTTTTAAGAAAAGAGCGGTTCAACAATTTACCTTAGATAATAATATAGCACCAAACCCCCCATTATATGGTGAAGAATTTGATAAATCGTTTTTAAGTATATTTAAACATTGTATTGACATTGCTTTCGATAAAATACCGTTAACAGATTATGAATTTTTTGTGGTTGCATTTCATGATAACAATGATAACACATTACATAGAAAAGATATGGATATTAATGAAATTAATAATCTTAAAAATGATCCTGACGGATACGGTAAAATTTGGAGAGAGTTTCAAACAGATAAAAAACCAACATATTGGGTAGTATGGCCATTTAGTACATCTCAAGGTTGGTGTGAAAGAATAACAGGAGATTTATAATGATTAACTATTCAAATTTAATTAAAACAAAGACAAACATATCACCAAAAACAATATTGGAGATAGGGTCAATGCATGGACACGATGCTAATACTTTAAAAAATGAATTTAATTTAAATGATTCTGATGTTTGGGTGGTAGAACCAAACCCACACCAACAAGATGAAATCACTAAAGATTATCCAAATTTTAATTTAGTTAAGAATCCTATTTTTGATAAAAACCAAGAACATGAATTTTACCAAGTATTAGGTGATGATGCTGGAACCAGTTCATTATTTAATAGGGTTGATACTTGGTATGAAGCACAGGGTGCTGGATTAAAAAAAATTAAAGTTAACACAATTACAGGTTTGGAACTATTAGAAACGATTAATAAAAAAATTGAGGTTTGTAAATTAGATGTTGAGGGTTTAAGTTACGAGGTTTTAAATAGTTTTGGTGATAAGATAAATGATATATTATCTTTTCATATAGAATGTGAACATAGGGAAGTTTGGAAAGACCAAAAACTATACTTGGATGTAAAAGAATTTATGGAAAATAAAAATTACGAACAGATATATTTTAAATATGTAGCTGAAGGAACCCTTCAATCTGATTCTATTTGGGTATTAAAACAGAACATCATTTAATGAATATTATTATAACCGCAGCTAATAATGTATATTTTGAATCATTAAAAACTTTAATTGCTTCAATTCATAGAACATCATATGATGTTATTGATAAAATATTGGTTTATGATTTAGGTTTGGACATTAACGAAATAAATTATGTTAATAGTCTTGAAAAATGTGAAGTTTTAGATTTAAAGACATTAATTAATCCCTTACCATTTGATGATTATCTTTTACCGAAAGGTTATGCATTTAAATGTTTTTGTTTACAACACCCGAAAGGGGATGACAACGTATTATGGTTAGATGCTGGTGTTATGGCTTTAAAAAGTGTAACCCCAATGTTTGAAATAATTCAAAATGAAGATATATTCACAGTAGGTGATTATCATTTAAATAAAAATTTTACAAAACCATTATGTTCAGAAATAATGGGAGCAACAGAATCGGAATTAAACGACGTTCAATTATCCGCAGGTATCATTGGTTACAAATTAAATGGAAAATTTCAACATTTGTTTGACAAAGCTTATGAGTATTCAAAAATTGATGGGTGTGTTCTTGGTGATGAAAATAATCATAGACATGACCAAAGCGTTTATTCAATACTCGTTAGTAGATATGGTGTTAACAAACAAGATATTGACATCTATGGGTATTGGACAGATTCCAATAGAAATTTACAAACCGCGATAAATAATAACGCAGTTATCTTTGTTCACAGAAGAGGACATCACGATGTGTCAGGATTAAAATATAAAAATATATGAAAAAAATTAAATTATTAGATGACACGTTAAATCCATATGATTATTTGTCTCATCATGTAGTTCCATCGGAACGTGTTTGGGATAGAGGTATGGAATCTCCAGATGTTGTTGTGGGTATTGCAAATAATGGTATGAGAGGATTGGAAAATTACTCAGATGTAATTAAATGTGCTTGGGTTATTGAACCCGAGGTTATAAATGGTGAAGACTACCAATACACCATCGATAATCAAGATAAAATAGATTACATTTTTTTACATGATTTACGTAAAAAAGAACATTTTAGAGATAATAAATTTGTTTACATTCCTCATGGAGGAACACATTTAAGAAACGAAGATATTCAAATACATGATAAAAGTAAATTGGTTAGTATGATTTTTTCAAACAAACAGTGGAACGGTTATCACTCATTTAGACATGAAATATACCCATCTGTACAAGATAGAGTCGATGGTTATGGTACCGGTTGTGGAAAACACATACAATACAAGGCTGAAGGATTGAACGGTTATTGTTTTTCTATTGCAATGGAAAATTTTGACTCACCAGGTTTATTTACAGAAAAGATTGTTGACTGTTTTTTAAGTGGAACCATACCTATTTTTTACGGTTCGGATGATATTGGTAATTATTTTAACAAACAGGGATTTTTTCAATTTAAAACATTAGAAGAGTTAAATAATATTTTAGATAATATTAGTTTTGAGGTATATAATAATATGAAGGAATATGTAATTGAGAATTTTGAGAAGGCCAAAGAATATATGTTCCCTGAAGTAACGATAAAAAATTTTTTAAATAGTCTATAATGTTTGACGGTGTAAAAAAATATGTAATAAATCTAAAAAAAAGACCTAATAGGTTAGAACACATAGTTAAAGAAATGAACTACGTGGGGTTTAATTTTGAGGTCTTTGAGGGCATTGAAAGAAACTCTCACGAGGGTTGTGCATTATCACATATTGAAATAATAAAAATGGCGAAGGAACAAAACTTAGATAAAGTTTTTGTTATGGAGGATGATATATTTTTTATGCCGTATGCCAAATCATTACTAATTGATTTAGAGAAAAATTTGGAGACTGTTGACTATGGGGTATTAAATTTAAATATGTCAATACATAGACCGTTAAATGTTTCTGAAAAATCAAATTTACTATTAGATTTAACAAAATTACCACCTAAAGATGAAGATAAACATCGTGGAATATTTGGTACGGGGTTTATGGTTTATACCAAAGATATGTACGATGAAGTTGAAAAATACGACCCAATGTATGCCATTGATCAATTTTTAGATAAACATATTTACCCAAAATATCAAAGTTATAGTACCGTTTTACCATCCTGTTGTCAGTTAAATAATGAATCAGATGTGTCTGGTGGTTTTTATAATAATTTTTACACCCAATCGTATAATTGGAATGTTTATTCTCCAATAAAAATATCAGAATCATACACGAACCAAAATTATGTTATGAAAATTAGAGATAATAATGATGTGGATTATAAAACAATGTTAACATGAAAATAGATTATGTTATTATGTCTACTGACGGAAATGAACTTTACGATGATTTTTGGGAAATAAATAAATCCATTTGGAATAATGTGATTGGTGTAAAACCAATCTTGGTTATTATTGGTGATGAAGATAAAATAGAAACCAATGAAGATTGTATAATTATTTATTATAAAAAAGTTGAGGGGGTTGAAACTTCATTTCAAGCTCAGATTGCCAGATTGTATGTTACGTCTTTATTTTTAGAAAACACACTATTAATATCTGATATTGATATGATACCTTTAAGTAAAGATTATTTTATAAATTTTGCAGATGAGGTAACAGAAAATCAAATATTAATTTACACCGCAGATGCGTATGGATACAATCAACAAAAAAGATATCCAATGTGTTATAATTTAGCGAAAGGTAAAACATATCATGAAATTTTAAAATTTGACACTTCATTTCAAGAATTTGTATTAAGGTTAAAAACCCTAAACATCGCACCTTTATGGGATACTGATGAATTATATTTTGGGGGTTGTGTTTATGAATTTGAAAAAGAAAACCATAGTAGAATTATAAAAAAGGAAAGAGGGTTTCGTGAGGGGTATGCAACTAATAGAATTGACAGGGGTTATTGGTCTAACATTGATTATGATAAAATACCTGAGGGATTTTATCATGATTGTCATTCATTAAGACCCTACAAAAAATATAAAAAAGAAATAGATAGTATTGTAAATTTAATTTTAAAATGAAAAACACATTAGTAACCGCAATTTATTTTTCATCCCCAATGTCAAGAATGGGGGGTAGAGGATATAATTTTGAATTTTATGAAGCTCCTTTTAGAAATATAATTAATTTGGGGTGTAATCTTGTTGTTTATTCACATCCGTCGGAAATTAATAAAATTGAAGATTTTTTTAAAAAATATAATTTTGTTGATTATAAAATAATTGATTTTGATTTAAATCAATATAAACATTCAGATAAAATATATGAACTAAAAGAAATTGGTGGACTAATTGATGAAAATGGATTAATAAGTGATAGGGATTATATGTCAAACGACAGAAATCATCATTTGTGTTTATTAAAACCATACTTTTTAAGACACACAATAGAAAATAATTTATTTGAGGGTGAGAATTACTATTGGGTAGACGCAGGATTATTTCATCACGGAATATTTCCAGAAACACATGGTGGTATAGAAAGGTTTACAAAGGTAAGAGATGAAAAATATTGGCCAATATTAGAAAATAGTATTTGTAATCCCACATTACTTGAAAGATTAGAAAATAAAAATAAAACAGATTTTATCTTTATGGGTATTGATGGGTATTGTGGTGCAACTCCTTGGTATAATACATTTACTGACGTTAATAAAATGTCTCATATTATTGGAGGTCTATTCGGGGGAAGAAAAGAAATTGTGTTGGAATTAGAAAGAGAATTCGATGAGATGACAACAAAAATATTTAATGAGAATATATTAACATTAGAAGAAGAGGTTTTATCAATGTTGTATTCAATAAGTTATAATAAGTATAAACACATATCTTTTAAGACTTGGTATCATGATGTACCAACGGTTCCAAATTATTTTGGTACAAGCACAGATAGTGAATGTTTTTATAAAATTTTTATTTAGTTTATGTCAAGTGTAACAATAGTAACTGGTATTTGGGACATTAAAAGAGAAGAATTGTCTGAAGGATGGGGACGTTCTTTTGAACATTATTTAAATCATTTATCTAACTTAATGAAAGTTGATGATAATATGATTATCTATATTGAGGAAAAGTACAAATCATTTGTTGAAGAAAAAAGAAATTCAAATAATACATTGGTAATTGTTAGAGAATTAGAATGGTTTAAATCAAATGATTTAATATATAATAACGTACAAAAAATAAGATTAAATTCTGATTGGTATAATCAATCTGGTTGGTTATCTGAAAGTACTCAAGCTAAATTGGAAATGTATAATCCAATCGTGATGTCTAAAATGTTTTTATTAAATGACGCATCAATTATGGATCCATTTAATTCAACACATATGGTTTGGGTAGATTGTGCATTAACAAACACGGTACATGAGGGTTATTTTTGGAATGACAATGTTATTAAAAAATTAAACAAACATTTTAATAAATTTAGTTTTGTTTGTTTTCCATATGATGGTAAAGTTGAAATTCACGGTTTTACATATGGTGAAATGTGTAAATATGCCAACGATGACGTTGATAAAGTCGCTAGAGGTGGTATTTTCGGTGGCCCTAAACATATAATAAGAAACATAAATCAAATATATTATGATTTATTAAACGATACATTATCAAAAGGTTTGATGGGAACTGAAGAAAGTTTATTCACTATAATGACATATAAACATCCCGAATTAATACAATATTTTGAAATAGAATCGAATGGACTTTTAGGGTCATTTTTTGAAAATTTAAAAAATGATAATTTGACACCTAAAATTGAGGGTAATCAATTAATTAATCTTAATCCACATGATATTGAAAATGTGGCACTATATGTTTTAACATACAATTCACCAAGACAATTTGAAAAATTATGTTTATCGTTTGAAACATATGATAAATCTTTTTTAGATAGACCTAAAAAATATCTATTAAATAACTCAATAGATAGGTCAACAGACTTGGCATATGCCGAACTTTGTGATAGGTATGGTTTTGAAGAGATTAAAAAAGACAACATAGGTATTTGTGGTGGAAGACAATTCATTGCAGAACACTCAAATGAAAATGATTTTGATTATCATTTCTTTTTTGAAGATGATATGTTTTTTTATATGGGACCTGATGAATTTTGTAGGAATGGTTTTAGAAGAAAAATCAAAGATTTCTATAATATCATGATGGAAGTTATATGGAAAAATAATTTTGATTATTTAAAATGGAATTTTAGTGAGTTTTTTGGGGACAACACAAAACAATGGGCTTGGCATAACGTTCCCGCACATGTTAGGTCTGAATTATTTAAAGATGCTCCCATTAAATTTAATGATGACCATAATTTGGCTCCATTTTTAAATTTTAAAAATATAAAGTCACATAGGGGATTACCATACGCAACGGGTGAGATTTATTATTGTAATTGGCCACAAGTGGTTTCAAAAGAAGGTAATAAGAAAATGTTTTTGGACACAAAATGGGGACACCCGTATGAACAAACTTGGATGTCTCACATATATCAAGAAACAATTAAAGGTAATGTTAACACCGCAATACTTTTAGCATCACCAACAGAACACGATAGATTTGATCACTACCCCGGAAAAGATAGAAGAGAAAACTAATAAAAAAACCTCCTAATTGGAGGTTTTATTTTCATCTTTTTTTTCAGGAGTTTTTAATACTTTTTTTAAATCTTCTTTTTTATCGATATCAGATTTAATTGCTGTTT